>Ga0209208_10003694_pt1 | contig 21885 bp, 22 predicted proteins | sample S1TSphfallax_3_FD_187694 | JGI IMG/M metagenome (GOLD analysis project Ga0209208, IMG submission 187694) | Host-associated microbial communities from peat moss isolated from Minnesota, USA - S1T2_Fd - Sphagnum fallax MG (SPAdes) (version 2) | ecosystem: Host-associated > Plants > Peat moss >...
TTGCATCTTAGTCTCATGTGACAATACGTATACAATGTAGTCAAAGGATGAAATGTATTTGTTGACCTTTTTTTTCATACAATACCTTTTGTCATTTGCGACTAATTTATCGCATGCGACTTGTCTTAAGTGACTATAGGGATTTTAGTTGTAAAATGTCTCTTGCGACTAAAATTTAGTTACAAACACTAGTCGAAAATACACAGTTTTCTTCTAGTGAAACCTTAAGTGGGACAATGTCGTGGATGAGGAGATGGTGGTGTTGGATGTTAATGTTACTTGGGAATTAGTAGCTTTACCAAAGGACAAGAAAGGAATTGGATGCAAATGGGTGTACAAAATCAAGCACAATGTAAATGGATTTGTGAACATATACAAAGCAAGATTGGTTACCAAAGGTTATGCCCAAACTTATGGCATAGACTATGAAGAGACCTAGAGTCTAGTTGCAAAAATGACAACTATAAAAGCAATCATTACTATGGTAACAACAAAAGGATTATCCTTACATCAAATGGATGTAAATAATGTTTTTTTCATGGAGACTTATAAGAAGAAGTGTACATGGAGCAACCAATAGGTTATGTGGACCAAGCACATTCTAATTTGGTTGGTAGGTTGAAGAAAACTTTGTATGGCTTGAAGCAAGCACCTAGAGCTTGGTTAGACAAGATATTAACCTATCTTATCACAAGTGGATTTCAAATATCCAATGTAAATGTTTCATTCTATGTGAAAAATATAGATCATGGGAATGTAGTCATATTCATTTATGTTGATGACTTAATTGTCATAAGAGATAGTTATGTAGACATCTCTTATCTGAAAAAGCTTTTGAAACAAAAGTTTGAGATGAAGGACTTGGGAAAGTTGCATTATTTCCTCAATATTGAGGTAATCCAGTCCTCTAAAGGGATATGGTTACTACAAAGGCAGTATGCCTTGAACAAATTATTTGAATATGGGATGACAAGTTGTAAACCCATTTCAATTCCATTGGAACAAGATGTGAAGTTAAGTGCAAATGAAGGTGACCTTGTGGAGGATACCACTATGTATAAATGCATAGTGGTTTACATGACCATCACAAGGCCATATTTGAATTATGTAGTTGGAATGGTGAGTTAATTCATGCAAACACTAAAAAGCCACATTTGGATGCAATGAGGCGCATACTAAAGTACATAAAACACATTTTGTAGTGTGGAATTTTTTTAAGAAGCTAAGAACCAATTATAAGTACATGGATACACAGATGCTGATTGGGCTGGCAATGTTTCAAATGGGCGAAAATCCTTTAAGGTGTACCACACATGACAAAAAAGGCCTAATCCTTACTATGGTCCTTTTTACTCTATATTTTGATCCCCATAAAAAATAATGAGTCAAAAGTTGTTAAAATTTTCAAAAGGACAATAGTCTAAACCAATACAATTTTAGATTCCATCATAATCATCAATAAATGTGTCTTTACATGGTAAAAAAAGAATAAGTAAAACAGACAGAAAACAGTGATGATGTGACAAGATTTTGGACCCAAATAGGAGATCAACCAATGGTTTCATGTTTTCTTTTGGAAATGGTGTTGTTAGTTAGAACAGCAAGAAACAAACAACAATTGCATTATCAAGCATAGAAGCAAAATACAAAGGCACAATAATTGTTCCATGTGAAGTGGTCTAGTTAATCTAAACTACTTTTAGATTTGGGAAAATCAATAGATGCTCATGTTGTCATTTATTGTGATAACATTAGTAGCATACTACTTGGTAACAACCCAATCTATCATGTTAAGACAAAACATATTAAAGTGCACTATCATTTTGTTAGAGAAAAAGTTCTAGCAAGAGAAATTAACTTTATTCATGTTAATACTAAGGATTAGGTTGCTGACATTTTCACAAAGTCTTTAAGTACAAACAAGTTAAAGAAGTTTTTTTTTTAATTTGGTGTACTACAAGTGGATTTGAGCTTGAGGGGGAGTGTTGAAAATTCAAATTCAACTAATTATGTTTTCATTAGTTACTAGAGTAAGAAACTAACTAGGTTACTTTCACAAGGTTGAACTACTTTCTTTACTTATATTAATTTGGTTATTTGTGGTTTGGTTTCTTAATCAAATACCTTGGTGTTGATGGTTTGGTTTTCTTTTTTTCATTGCACAAGTTTGTGTATTTGATGTGACAAGAACCTTGAGGAGGTTTTGATGTTATGTTCCATGTTGTGAACATCATGTTTTAGTTTCACTTCAATAAAGATTTATGTTTGCATTTGAGTAAATCTCCTATTTGTCAACATCCACCAGAGCTTGCACAACATAAAATTGAGTTGGATATTATTATACCACTTGCACATCAAAAAGGTATAGATTAAATCCAAACTATGTTACAATAATCAAACAAGATATTGATAAATTATTAACAGTTGGATTCATTCAATTTATAGAGGAGGTTACATGGTTGTCACCCATAGTAGTAATACCCAAGAAAAATGGCAAACTGAAAATTTGCATAGATTTCAAAAAATTAAATGTAGCAACAAAAAAAGATCCATACCCATTACCCTTTACAAATGAAGTTTTGAACACAATAACAAGGTATGAAAGATATTTTTTCTTAGATGAATATTCAGGATATCATCAAATCTCTATAACTCTGGAGCATAAATATAACACTACATGTGTTATAGACTGGGGGGACTTTTGTATGGAAGGTGATACTGTTTGGAGTCAAAAATGGACCTCGAACATATCAAAAAACTATTACCAAAGCATTTAAAGAATATTTGGACAATTCTATGAAGATATTTTTGGATGACTTTATAGTGTACAATGACATGGACAACCATCTATAAAAGTTCATATTATGTTTTCAAAAGTGCAAAGAATATGGCATTAGTTTGAATCTAGATAGATGTGCATTCATGGTATTTTTAGGGATGATCTTCAAGTTTAATGTTTCCAAAGAAGGGAACTACTAGATCTAAAAAAAATACCAACAATAGTAAACATGCCACCACTTTAAAATCCATAGCAAATTCAAGTATTCAATGGGATGGCACAATTTTATAAATGTTTTATCAAAAACTTCGTTGCTATTATGGCACTTATCATTAAACTAACCAGAAAAAGACAAAGACTTTTCTTTGGACAAAGGAATGTTAGAAGGTTTGGGAGTTGATTGCAAATAAGTATATTGAACAAAATATATTGCATAATAGAAACCAATATTGATATCACCAAACTGGCAAGTGGAATTTCATGTTCATATAGATGCATCTTTATTTATTGTATGAATTATGCTATTTTAGAATCTAACAAGGAAAAATGATTAACCAGTGGTGTATGCTTCTAGACTTTTAAATATAGTGGAACAAAATTATAGCATAATAGAAAGAGAGGCTTTAGCAATGGTTTTTGCTTTGCACAAGTTTAGACATTATTTGCTAAGTAGTAAATTTGTCTTTTATGCAAATCATATGGCATTGGTCTATTTGGTCAACAAACCACAAGTTTCAGGGAGGATAGTTAGATGGTTGTTATTATTCCTAGAATATGATTTCATAATAGTGTATAAGCCAAATGTAATTGCAGATGCATGTCAAGACTACCAAATATTACAGCACAATGTGTCTAATCAAACCACAAATCCAAGTTTGTTTTACATAAAGCTTGAATGGTTTAATGATGTAAAAGAATTTTTGAAAACAGGCTAGATTGAAGGCACATTATCTGTATAACAAAAGTAGAAACTGGTCGGGAGAGCAGAACCTTTCACACTGAAGAATGGTGAATTGTACAAAATGGGCCAAGATAACAGACTATGAAGATGTTTGACAACTATAAAGGCATAAATAATGATGAAAGAATTGCATGAAGGACCATCAGGAGGTCATTTTGCAATTAAAATCACATCGAGGAGGATATTGGATGTGAGTTATTGGTGGCCAACTCTGTACAAAAATGTGCATGATTACTCAAATCTTGTGATGCATACCAAAGAACGGAAGAATTGGAGATTCAAAGTCTTACAAACATGGTCACAAGTCTTCTAGAGAAACCATTTATGAAATGGGGACTTGATTTTGTGGGGTCGATTAAGCTAATAAGCAGATATATAGGAAACAAATACATTCTTGTAGCCATAGATTATGCTACCAAGTGGGTGGAAGCAAGAACATTGAGAATTAATATTGTAGCAGTAACAACAAAATTTCTATACGAATGCATATTAACTAGGTTTGGATGTCCTTTGATTATAGTCACAAATTAAGGAGTTCATTTCATTAATGATGCCATCAAGTATTTGACAAATCATTTTTGTTGAAACATGTGAGTTCTGAAACCTATTATTCTCAAGGGAATGGGCAAGCTAAGTCTATTAATAAGGTACTTGGGACACTTTTGACCAAATTAATCAGTGAAAAAAAAATAGATTGGGATGAGCATTTGGCAACAATGTTATTTCCAAACAAAATTGCATACAAAGTAGCAATAGTGTATACACCATATCAATTAGTGTATGGATTACATCCATTGATGCCCACAAAGCATATAATGCCAATTGTTGGTGGAAATCAAATAGATAGTACTTTAATGAGAATTTTAACTAGTAGAATTTTAGAGTTGGAAAAGTTGTGGGAGGCTAGGATGTAAGTTGTAGAAACTATTAGTATTTTGCAGTGGGATAGAACATTATGGAGTCAGTAAAAGAATCCAGAAAAACAATTTAGTTTTGGTGATTATGTTTTGTAGTTTCCAAAGGGAAATAAGTCACACCTAGGGAAGTTTACTAGGAAATGGTTTGGACCATACAAAGTATAATTTGTGTTGCCAAATAATATTATGTTATTGGTGACAATTGAGAAGTTTGAAACTAATCTTGTGTTGGTCATTGCAAATAAGCTCAAACCATACAAATACATGGAATCTGAAGTTCACAAACAAGAACAACAAATGCTAGTATATTGGGAATAAAATGCAACTAGACTTCAAGAAGAGGATTTTGATACAAAGGTGGAAGATGAAGACTGTGTAACACAAAAACCACAAATGTCGGGTAATGAAGAAGAAGAACAAATGGAAGATCATGAGGTCAACATAATATTAACTTCAAAACTATAGATAATTAACAAATCATTGAACGATAACTATAGAAGAGAGGAATCTGGGACACATAATTTTGAAATTGGTGTATTAAGGTTATCAACTAAATCAGTAGATGTATTTGCATAATCATCATATGTGTGGGCATAGTTAACAAATTTGTTGATGCAATTAATAAAAGTATTAATATAATTAACATATGTATTGGCATAGTTAGTAGAAGGAATACGGGGAGAATGATGTGGTGTCAATACAACTAATTTAGGAGGACTATGGATGTTGAATAGTTGACAAATGAAATCTAAGGCGTTCATTCGCAATGATGACGTGACGTGCTTCCACGTGGCTGTACAAGGGACATAAAAAGTGATAGTGATGGGTTGTAATAATTTTGAGGATGAGGCGTTAATTGAAAGGCGATGGGCAAGCCAAAAAATGAATGGGATGGGTAAGAAGCTCGAGGACGAAAATAAACAAAATAACAATTGAAAGTTGTTTTTGTTTACTATCAGAAGTTGTGTGTGTTTTCAAAGTTCTAAAGTTCACAAAAACATGAGTGCAGAAAACACAATTGAAAATTTGCAGAAAGTAGCAAAGGAGAAGGAAACACAAAAGAGTGAACACAAACATAAACAAGAGGAGGAAGCATAATTGTTGAGAAAAAAAGAAGTAGAAGAAGAGTTGAGGATAGCAGAGCATGCTAAAGTGTTGAACATCCAACCATTGGCAATGAAGTTGCCACCACATTCACCATCATTTTTAGAATGTGAAAAAGGCAAAGCAAACAATGAGAAGATGTAATTTATGCATAAGATAATTCAAGATATTTATAAATTTGGAACATCTATAATTAAGTTTTTACACAAATGCAAAAGAAGTTGGAGTGTAAGTGAACAAGTTGGACCATGAATTATATCAGTGGATCTAATGTACATTGAAGAATTGGAGGAAAACAAAGTTGTGGAGCAGCAATTTGTGGAAGCACAAGCAATGTAGAAGGACACAAAGGAGGAAGACATTGTTGAGGCGAGAATGTAGCCATCAACAAAAGTGCAGACATTGACAGAAGTGCAACCAAATGCGATGGAAATCAATATGAGTGTGCCAAGGGCTATAAAAATGAGAACACATGCAACTATCATGGACATAGCCACACTTCTAGACAAAGGTATTTGCATTCCAGATCCTGACCGATTTATGTGGATACAGACCAAACAAAACTATGATAAACATGTTGAGAGGATGGAGAAGTAGAAGGACATTATTGAAAAGGAAGAGTGGGTTTCTAAAACAGGGCTTGTCATTTTGTTTCTAATGAACTTGGAAGCATTGATGCCAAATATCATGTTGGAATTTTTGAACACATTTGCTATCAAAGGCACATATATCTATTTTGGTTATTAGGACAAGGTGTATGTGATTAATAAATAACTGATTGTAGATGTCTTTGGAGTCTATTTAGGAGGGTATGTACAAGACCCAAAAAGGCAAATCAATAAAATAGTAACATTATAAGCATTACATAGTTGTAGAATTATACGCATAATTTATGCAAGAGATCAATGGAATGCAAAGAGTTTGAGTTTTCCATATTCTATCAGAGACCTTGCAATCATATTTTGTAATTTATTAGAGAGAGAAAATGACGTATTTAGCAACAAGAATGCCATTACATAATGAAAACAAAAAAAGGGAAGAAGGTGGATTGGGCACAAATTATATACAATAGTTTGTGTAGTGAGTTAAATCAATAATATAAGTATGTCAAAGAGAATAAGTGGGATAAGAAGGACACTTGTCAATTAGCCCTGATATTGGCAAATATTTTTAAGTATATGTTTGTTCACTAAAAGGAAAATCCACAAAAACCATAGGCCAAGGTCAAGAGAATTAGAGAGGAAATGTAGGTAGCATTGGAAAATAGAAGGAAGACAACAACAAAATCTTTAAGAAGTGCTCTCAAGAGGAAGAACAAAGCTAAAGAAAGTGGAGCCTCAAGATTAGGAATTAAAAAAGAATAGGTGGGCATAGAAGCATGGGCTCAAAAGATGATGAGGGGGGAGAGTGGCACCATCTACAATGGTAACATTGGTACATGTAGGTAAGCACAATGCAAAGGTACCATAGATGTCATTTCCACAAGATAAACAAATGAAGGAACAAAGGCAAAAGGTTAAGCAGGAATGATATCAAGTTTTTAGAAGGTGAGGACCATCTAAAGATGTATGGGGACATATATGAAGACTAGATGGACACCACTAGAAATCCACAACATTTCCAACATTTACAACAACATTTGTAATAGCAATAGCCATAACAACAATAGCCACAACAATAGCAATAACAACAATAAGAAACACAAGGAGGTTTATAGGCTACTGGACTACAAACGAAGAGAGTGGAAACACAAACTCCAAAAGCAATGTTCAGACATATAACTACACGTACTAATTAGTAGACTAGGATCTACAAAGGGATAAACATTTGAATTTGGGCTAGGGAGTAGATTAATACAGGAGTTGGGATCTTCTGTAAACAAATCCAAAAATCCTACGACACAAACAAGTACACCAAAGTTTGTGGAAAAGGTAGCAGTAGAAATAATGCAAGTGGATAAGGCAAATGAATTATTTCAAACCATGGCAATTATGAATCTGAATATGGGGAAATTGAATTTGCAAGTGAGTAGTTGAAAAAATAGATTGGCCACAAAAGAGAAGGAGAAAGTAATATTATAGGTGGAATTGGACAAGGAAAAAGACTCTAGAAATAATACAAGCATAACATACAAATTTGCAGGAAAAACAAAATAGAAAATGAACATAAGATCAAAGCATTCATACAAAAATTATAGGATGAAAACTAGGAGCTCAAGGTTAAGACAACTCTTATGAAATTGCAAGATGAAAAACTAAAGGAATTAAGGAAGAAGATTGAAACCTAGGAAGCTATAAATAGAAAATGGGCAAAGACATTATTCCATTATAAACAGCAATAAGAGGCTTTTAGTAGTCAAGTGGAAACACTGACTAAGGATAAGAAGGAAAAGGATAATGTATTGACAAATTTTAAATTGTTGAATTTGAAGAATGTTTTTCTGTTTATTTCTAGAAAATTCAAAAGGACAACAAAAGTAGAAAAAGACACTACTACAGAAATGGGGTGCAATTTACTAGCTTAAATCACTATGGGACCTTAAAAGTGAAATAACTTCATTGCATTTTACTGATTACACCCTAGTGAAAGTTATTTCACTAAAATATCACTATGTAGACATCATGTTTCATTACTAATTAACATAATTCATTATTATAATTTAGTATAATAAATAGGTTTATTTTCATGTTTTTTAAAAAATTATATCCATGTTACTTTATGATATACCCTATATTATTTTAAGCTACTTTTGTTATTCTAACTTATATTTTATGTCATTATAGGCTATTATAAATTATTGTACCCTAAACTATTATACGTTATTTTACCTTAAAGTATTTTAATTAATTTATTATAAGCTTTTAAATTATTCTAAAATAAATTATTCAACTAATTTTAGGCTATACCTTAAGTTATTTTATTTTAAATTAATATATGTTATTTCAAGTTATATTTTAAGTTATTCAAAGTCATTCTACTTCATGTTATTATAAATTATTTTATCCTATGTATAATAACCTAAAATAAATTAAAATATAATATAATTACCTAAGGTAAAAATAATTTTAAATACCCTATAATATAATAATTACCAATAACCTATGATATTATAACATAGAATATCCAACAATAATTTATAATACAATAATCACCAATATTTGTAATATAACATATAATAACCAACAATGGTTTATAGCGAAATAACCACTAATATAAGAACATTAATAATCATCAATATTTATCAATAGAATATTCACCAATATCCACTAATATAATAGTCATTAAAAACCACAAATATGCAATAACAAAATATCCACCAATAGCCATTAATATAATACCAATTAATAAACACCAATATCCACCAATAACCATTAATATAATCGCCATTAATAATCACCAATATCCGTTAATAGATTATCCATCAATAACCATTAATAAATAGCCATTAATAGTCATTAATAAAATAACCACTAATAATCATTTATAGAATAACAACCAATAGCCATTGATAAAATAGCCACCAATAGCCATTAATAGAATAGCCACCAATAATCATTTATAGAATAACAACCAATAGTCATTGATAAAATAACCACCAATAGCCATTAATAAAATAGCCACCAATAGCCATTAATATAATAGCCACCAATAACCATTAATAGACTAACCACCAATAGCCATTAATAGAATAAGCACCAATAGCCATTAATAAAATAATAATCAATAGTTACCAATAGATAACTACTAATAGCCATCAATAGAATAACCACCAATAACCATCAATATAATAAGCACAAATTAACATTAATAGAATAACCACAAATAGCCACCAATAGCCATTAATATAATAGCCACCAATAACTACTAATATAATAGCCACTATTAGCCATTAATATAATAACCAATAATAAGCACCAATATCCACCAATATAATATCCATTAATAGAATAACTACCAATAGCCATCAATAGAATAACTACTAATGGTCATTAATAAAATAGCCACCAATAATTATTAATAAAATAACCACTAATAGAATAGGTACCAATATCCATTAATAACTACTAATAGCCCTAATAAAAGAAAAACCAATAACCATATATTAGAATCACTTAAGATTATTAAAAATATATAAGGCGAAATAATTTATAATAGACAAACGTAACTTAAAATGAAATAACTTATAATAACCAAGAATTGCCAATAATAACATAAGGTGAAATAACGTTCAATAGCCAAAAATAACTTATAATAGCTACAAATAGCCTAAATTGAAATAATTTATAATAGTTAAAAAAACTTACAATAGCTGAAAATAGCCTAAGGTGAAATAAGTTAAAATAACCAAAAGTAACTTTGAATAACCAAAAGTAGCCTAGGTGAAATAGTCATAAATAACCAAAAGTAATTGAGAATAACCATAAATAGTTGTAAATAATGTAGGGTGAAATAATTTAAATTAATGAAAAATAGTCATATAATAAGTGAAAATAGCTTAACATAAGTAGTATTATTATATTAACAAAAAAATTATCCATTTGTTAACCTTTTTTTTTTCAAAAGAATGGTCATTGAAATGTTAATGAATAATGATTTTCAACTTTTTTTTTGTTCAAATGATTTTAAACTTTGAAAAGGAAATAAATGTAATTATGTACATTATTGAATTTTTTTAAAAGTAAATTTGAATCATTTAATTTGAACAAAATCTCAATAAGATATGAATTTTCAAAGTTTATGTTTTTGTAATGTTTAAAATGAAGTATTTGATAAATATAATGTAATGTAACATATTACCACAACAAGTGGGGTGGCTTGATGGTAAGGGTGTTTACCTCCATTCTAAAGGTCAAGGGATCAAACCTCATGAGTGGTGTTGTGTGTGGTCAATAATGGTATGTTGACTGCACCTATTGAATTACTAAGATAGGCGCCCTAGGTTGATTACGTGGCCTACATACCTACCTAGGTTAAGTTTTTAACTTAACCTAAGTAGTGACCCGTGTCAATAAATCATAAGCTTAAAAAATCATGAAATTATCAATAATGTTATATATTAAATAATTAAATTTAATTGATTTCCATGCTAATTAGTTAATTAATTAACAAGTGAATGGTTTGGTAAATTTGTACTTCATTTTATGGTAACCTTGTTTTAGTAGGTACTTATGAAACAATTCATTGTCTGTAGCAACTGGTCCCTATTCACTATACTAGCGGGTTAAATGATTTCACCAAGTAAAAATGTCCACATTCACTCAAAATCTAGTGAAACCTAAAGTGAACTAGGATGCATTTTGTAGTAGTGAGAGAAGTTGGTGGAGGCCAATAAGGAGTATCAAAGGAATTTGCAATAGTTGTAGACATATTGGAGATTGCAAATGAATAGTGGAAGAGTTTGGACCTAGTTGATGTGAAGAAAAGGTTGGAGGGTTATGAACAAATGTTGCAATATTACATTCTAACCAAGATAAATAATAAGATGAAGGATTCTAATTCAAAGTCTAAGGAAAGGTGGGAAGTTGCAGAGGAGTACTTTGCAAAGGAGTTGGAAAATAATTTGGCTTAGCATATAGCTGATGAAAGGAACTTCAAGTATAGGTTGGAAATATATTAGAGAAATTTTCCAGAGTTTATCTATGGAAGTCCAACAACTATAAAGACATCAGGCCAAGATGAAGAGACTAACACGGGGCCCAGTGGGACAACTGAGGAGGAGGAAGAGCAAATTGAGGAATCGTAGGAATTCAAAGGAGGAGACCAAGAAGAAAAAGAACCACAAACAATTCAAAAATAAGAACAGGTGGAGACTATTCTAGCAATAGAGGTGGAATAATCAAAGATGCAACCCTAGAAGTAGAACCACATATTCAATTAATGGAGGAGGAGTTTAGAACTGCAAATTCAGAGGTAGGTACAAAATCACTAGTTGTTGTACAAGTTGAAACTACAGAGATTGTAGTTGAGCAACCAGAAGCTTAGAAGGTTGCACAATGCTTTCATTTCATTTTTTATCATTTCACAAGGATTTCAAGGATGAAATCTAGAATATGGAAAGGGTAATGTTAAGGGGGTAGGTTGACATTATTTTGGATGAACAAGGCATTAAGGATATGGATTGATCATTAGACATTAGAGGTTTAAAATTTGAATTTTTGCTTAATTTTGAATCATGTTGATGGTGACTTGGGGACTGCACGAAGATGGGAGTTTGGGAAAAAGGATTTTCATTCTTAGACACATAGTTTTGGAGTAAGGAAATAAATGTAAGTGTTTTGTAACAAAAACTATAGATTTTGTTTTAAATATACCACAATTGTAATCTTGCTATTTGATTTCATTTCAACAAAACATGGAATTTTGGTTATATTTTTATTGAATTTTTTAGAAAACAAGAGAAGTACAAACTTTTTAAATGATTTTCATATTATTGTGTGAATTCTTTGTAGTATTAAAAATATTAAAAAATGAATTATAATTTTTTTTTTGGATTTTCTACATTGTATCTTAAAGTATAGATTCTAATTATATGAAATAACCATGAATATGGTGTTTTAATGAACTTCAGAGGTAGGTGTGTTTAATCAAAGCAAGAATTATGAATGTGTGCATACTGTAGTATAAATATGTTGTTACAATAAGTGTGGAATAGTTATGCAGGAATTTAATCCACATCTGCCATTAATAATCAACATCGAGTTCATTAAAAAACTCTTATTGCTTCTCCTTGTGTGTCTATAGATCTTCATGGTTGGCCTTCACAATCACAATCATTATTTCTAACATTGCTTAATAGTTTTGTTAGTTAGTTCTCTAAAAGTTTGTTTACCTTTTGTGGTTAAAAAGGTTTAAGCATAACATAGGTTAACTTCTATGCAAAGGTGGTTGTTGCTACTTTTTGTGGTGAATGATTATTATCCTCAAGTCATGATTTTTTGTTTGTGAGATTTTTTTTTCCTCCTTTTTTGAACTTCAACATGTTTTTTTTTAGGTTGCTTGTAATTCTATTCAAGCTTTTCAATCTTTCTACTTCTTTTTCCACCCATGTTTGTTATCCCTACCTTTTTCATAAATTTCTTTATACACGTTTTTTTCTATGACATTACATAGTATAAAAAAAATCGTTGTAGGAATTCACAGGTTTTAAGTTGCTTTACAAAATTTGGTTTTTTTGCATAAGGTTTTTAGGAAAACACATGGTGCACTTCGAAAGTTGTTCAGACAACCACGACTTTTGCAATTCACAATTTAGGGTTTAGGACTTAGATAAGCATGCAAGTGTTTTCCTTTTTGTTTTTTTGCCTCAAGCACAATAATGTTTTGTGCATGTCCATACATCCCAATAAGTCACATTACTTTGAATCATTTTGAGTTTAAACTTGTAGGTCCATGATGAAAAGGAAAGATTATAGATCTTTGGATAATTATCTAGGTTTAAGATGTTAGAGGCAATTATATGTTACTATTGTTGTTGCAAAGGTTTGAAAAGCAAGAAAATGAACACACTTGAATAACATGGGTACTGATCAACTTTGCAAATTTCATGGAGTGAATTGTACAAGTAAATAAAAAGGATTTTCTACTCAAGTTGCACTAATTAGGTAATATTTTAAATTGGGAAGTATGCAACACTCCAAACCAAGTCAAATAATTGTGGAATTGCAATGTCATCGTGTCTCTTTGTGAATTTTTTTCTGCTGCAATTTGACATAGTCCATATCATCAATTTGAGCTTGGAGGGAAAAAAAGATTACTTGAAACATTTGTAGTAAACTTTTATAACATATTTGGTGTTGCATATGCAATAATTGAAATATAACTACAAATTGCATTTGCAATAACTATTCCTCGGTTCTATTAAATTGCAATGAGTTAATCACCCAATGTGTTTTGCAATTTGGATAGGATTTTATCTAAAAGCTCAATAAACATGATCATTAAAAGCTTCATCTAGAATGAACATGGTTTAAGTAAGCACGTGTCTTTCTCTTCTATACCTTATGGCATATGCATACATATGTGTTCTACATGTTTATGTCTCCCACATTTAGTCCAATTAGTTGACATGGCTATGAATATATAATGCAAATATAGTTTGCATATATTGCACAAACTTTGTTACTTAATCGTAAAAGCTTTTTGTAAAGGGTTTGTACTTAAAACAACATGGATTTTAATCATCGTATGTACAATCAATTCAATGATTATCAACAAGTAGGTGTTCATAATGATGTATGTATGTTGGTCTAATATTGGCTTTTTTATATATTTCATTAGTTGCTTTTGCTTCAAGTTGGGTAAATGATGGTATGCTGGAAAATTCACATGAAGGCCATGAGTATAAATGGGGACCAGGTTATCAAAATATTTGCCTAATGATTTGATAATAAACTACATTTGGTCGCGCATATGCAAAATTACACCATTGTTGCATTGACTTGAAATATTTTGTAATATGCATGCCACTAACAAGGCTTGGAAAAGCTTAATAGATCGCATCAATGATTGGGACAACTTCATATGGACAGCCCTTGAAGCATCGACCTTTGATGAACAAACTTTGGATGAAAAGCAAGAATAGTCTAATGGCAACAACTATTCTAAGGATGAGTACTATGATTGTGATGAATCACCTAAGCTGACAAATAAAACCCAACAAAGGAAAGTTATAAAGGCATGCATTCTACATAGTTTCAGGGTTTTAAATTAAGGGTAAATGCCCTTGGACTTTGGCAAAATGTTGGCTTCTAGATTTAGTAGCAAAATAAATTGTTTGTGTATATAATTTTTTATTTGAATTTTAGAAATGTTTAGGGTGTTCATTGTTCTTCAAATTAAGCTATTGAATTTGCTTTAATTTAGTGGTTTCTTGTTATGATTGGTTCATGCACATGCTTGGTGCAATGTATGAAACATAAAGGACATCAAGACTACATTTGGACAAACCTCTTGGGGGAGCAACAAAACAAGAATGAGGGATTTCTTCAACTTGCTTCAAATTTTTGACACTAGTAAATGGAATTTATTGATTAACAACCCTATAGTCATTCATTTTGCAAATGTTTTGAAATTGAGCCTAGTGATGACATTCTTCATTTTGCAACTTAAAATTCTTTAAAATTCTTCATTTAGCACCTTGTCATAACATTCTTTACCCGCGAATGTTTACCAAATTACACTGTTTACCAATTAAAATTCTATAAAATTCTTTAAAATTCTTGCTTCTTTGGGCTTCCATAACATTCTCGCACCAAGAATGTCATAACTATGAAATTGAGAATAGTCCACTCAAAATTGCTAAAGTTCAATAATATTGATTTGTTGCTTCATTTTTTTCCATGGATGGTCATGTTTTGTATTTGAGTTGTGGAATGTTTTAGATTCAAAATGGTGTGTGACTTTTTTTGCCACTCATTTAGGATAAGTAGGTAACACATAGAGTCATTGTCAAACCCTTGCCAACCCATAGGTTTAGGAACTTAAGTCATTTCGTAAACTACCAAAGAGTCCTTGGTTAAGGTTTAGGGTTGTTGGGAGTCCTTGTTCATCACCTAAGAATGTTGGTTAACTATTAGGTGTCCTTCCCAAGTGCCTAACATAATGTCAACAATTGAGCTAGGGTCCTAAATAAATAACAATGGCTCTTTTTTTTGCACTAATAATGTTTGATAACCACTTGTTATCATCAAGTGAGGAAGAAGAATACTTGGAAAGCAATGAAAGTGTTTGAATAGTAATGGGGATGGTTGGAAAACAAGTTGGGAGAATGGTTGGAAAGCAATGAAAGTGATTGGATAACAATGGAAGTGGTTGGAAAGTAACTAGGGAAAGTGGTTGAACATGAAGGAAAGTAGTTGGATAGTAAGGAGAGAGGTTGGATAGGAGCAAAAGTAGTTGGATAGTAGGGAGAGTGGTTGGATAGGGGATGGGGAAAGTAGTTGGATAACAAGGAGAGTGGTTGGAAAGCATGAAAGTGGTTAGGCAACAAGCAAAATGGTTGGAAAATAGTACTTGAATGGTTGGACAACAAGGAGAATGGCTGAAAAGTAAAGATAGTGGCTAGAAAGTGCTAACTATTGTACTAAGTAAGCAATTTAAGCATGGTGGCAATTTAACATGTAAGGTTTTGGTAAATGCCAAAGACACTTGGGAAGGATTATGAGGCAAAATTGAAGATTGACTATGTTAACCAAGCATTATATTGGTCAAACTTAAGTGTTTATGGCGGATACTAACTATGTTAATCAAGCATTATATTATATATTATGTGCATTTAGTCCCCATTGATTATTTGAAACTCATGTGTGGATAGATTTATACAATAAGTATTGAAAAATGATAGAGCTGAATAAAGGGTGGGATGTCTTTTTGATAGCTTGTTGGATGTAAAGTGCTTTTGGGGGGATTTTGGACATTTAATGAAGAAGGAAATTTAGGGAAAACAACAAGAATGTGGCGTTTGCAATTCAAGTTATAAACAATTTCAAGTCCATCCACCCCTTTTTGGCAGTCCTTTGCTTAGTTCAATTGAGATGCTAATCACTTTGGATTTGTTTCCATTTGATAAGCAAGATTTCCTAGAGTTTTTAGTTTTTTCATAATTTGCCTAGAATTCTTATCTTTTAACAACACATGAAAACAAATACAAGACTTTGAATGCATAAACATTATTCCTGCATGATTTTCAAGTAGATTTTCATTGTAAGTTTTCCATGAAGGTCCATTTGTTTGTTGCTTTTAATGTTTAAACAACTTTCTATCTAGTTACATGTAATTTGACTCATGTTTTATGTTTACAAATTAAATGTAGATAAGGTATTCAATTTATACATTGATGGCCAATTTAATATACAATGTTTGGGATTGTAAACACTGGACATTCTGCAAGTGACAAGAAATTTGTGTGCCTTATCACATTTTCACAAGGAGAATTCCATTATGAGTGTGCACCATAAGTGATCACCATCCTTGTAAGTATTCTATTTTCCTTTATGCCATTTTTGTAACTCCTTCACTAAATGTAAATAATGGGTACTAGGAAACCACTAAATAGTCCTAGATAAACAATATTATTGGTTTGGCAATACCAATGACTACTAGGTAAGGACTAAGAGTGGGTTGATAGGTGGTATAGGTCCTTTGTAAACACACCTAAGGCGCTACATAACCACCAAGTAATAACAATAGTAAGCACCTTGATAGGTCTATGAATACTTATTAATATGATCTAGTTGAATCATATTGCATTGTAATGAATTTCATTTAGTTCCTTTTTGTCATTATAGGGCAATCATGTGCAAAAAACCAAAGTTTGAAAAGGTTTCAAAGGATGCCCCCTTGGCATATTGGCCATTGGTAGACATTAAAAAACAAGATTTGTTTTTTCAACTAATTGATGGTTGAATGGTTTTGGTCTAGATCCTAAATATGACCTAAAGAATGAACATGTTACTGTGGAGGAATGCATTACTACATTTGAGGGGAACTAGGAAATAAAAAGTCAAGTCCCCTGGCTTGAAGTTGGAAGACAAGGCAAGTATGGAAGATATTATTAGAGGGAAAACTTCTATTACTAATAATGAAATGCCTACATGGATTGTGCATGACTTCATTCCCCAATCAAAGAACATTGAAATAAATTAAGTTAAGGTAGTTGAATCTGTCGCAAAGGAGAAAATGCGCATGGATGAGGTAAAAGGCGTTGGGCAACTAACATTAGTGAAGAAAAATGAAACAATAAACATATCAAATAATGGTGGGAGCATGCTTCCCAATTTACAAGTTGGGTGATCATAGGTGCCAACAACAAAACCAAGTTTGGATGATGGATTTTGTATTGCTCTTGAAGATGACATGGGGTAATCATCTTATATGATGAGTAAATGCCCTAATGGAGTGTCACCTAAAGACATCTAGAAAGTTATTGAACTACTAGAATTGAAAATGGAGTTGTGTATTATGTGTATATGTTCAAGATCAAATCGTTGAAAGTGGATGAAACCACTACATCCAACAAATTATTGGGCATCAAATTCAACTTTGATGACAAGAATAAACTTGCAATGGAAGAAGTTAAGGTAGAAGTAAAAGAGGTTGAGCAAGTCTTAACAAAAGCCAAGCAACAAGGACTACATTCTACTGATGTTGTATGCCATCCAATTCCTTTTTTACTCTTTAACTACAACCCATAAACAATTACACAAGGGCTATGTGGAATTAGATGGTTGTTGTAAAATCCTTATACATTGTCGAAACATTTACATGCACGTAGTTAGGGGTGCATATACATGCCACATGCATTAATATGAAGTTTGTGGCACTCAAGTAGATGTGGGATTATTGAATATGTGTTAGGAGCAAAGATTGGAAATCAAGTAAATGATCTTGGAAGACAAGGTCAAACGAGCCACCATGGGAGAAGTGACATACAATGATGCACAAATGGAGGTTGTCAACCTCCAAAATAATGTTGTTGTACCAAATTCAAAGTTAATAGACTTGGAAAAGGAGGAGGTTGCAATCTCACAATAATTGCTACAAATGTAAAAAGGTGAGGCATGTCATTTTGGCCTAAACCTATCATACATCTTGATAGGCCCCAGGGTGATGATCCCAATATGATTATCATCAACAAATGTGGTATATGTTGGCAATGGTACCATTTTTCTTATTTTGTTGTGACTAATTGCCTACATACTTACCACCTAACATGTCTTGGGAACACTTGAAGACCAAAAACATATGCAAGGGTTGTAATCAAATACTACACCCTGATTGGTGGTCTAGATGGGGCTTCAGAGACCTTGACCAAGACCTTATTTTTCTAGCACAAGAGATGGGTCTAGAAGAAGAACAAGTTCGACTACTAAATGAAATGAAGGAGACTGCAAGGGTCACTATGCATGACTTTCCATGTTAGCACTTGATTTATGACAACAATTTACATACACATTGGCAAAGCCACATGTTTGATTGTATCATACTAAATTAAATGTGGCAAACTGTGTTTTTTCTTATCTAAAATCGATGTTAAATGTTTGATTGTAGGAGAAGAGTTGGAAACAAAACATAGGTTAATTGGACTTGGATCGATTTCAAATGAAGAAAGAAGGTTCACTATTGTGGGCACCATTTCAAGCAAGCCAATCAATAATATTTATGATAAGGAACATAGTCCTTGTAATACAACATTGTCATGCCCAATGCCACATCTACAACAACTTTCTACAACATCTACAAAACATCACACACCTAATGACACCATGGACCCTTTTGGCAAGTTAACTTCAATGGTCCAGGTTGAAGAAGGCGTGGTAGACCTAAATGAATGGAGAAACAAGTATTTCAAGAGCCTGGCTACAAACCACATTTCATGTTCCACTCCTAGGAAGGAGGATGAGGTTCCTTTTATAGCAACTAAACGCAATGCTAATAAATTACTTTGCATGTATATCCAAGTGTTGTTTTGTAGTTTGGTTTTCTTATGGGGTAGCTTTGCGTTATGTCACTTTTCATAATAGTTTTGAGGACTTAATTGGATAGTTGTGAACATGATTTTGTAATTTACCTATCCAGTATGTGACAATTATAAACTAAACCCATGGAAAACAGCTCAACAAAACAAACTCTCTAACAGTTGTCCAAGGTATATTAATTGCACCTTAACTATGTTGTTATAATTATTGTTTAGTTCTATACACATGATGTGGGCTAATGTGTTCAATACTAATGCTTGAACAAAAATAACATGACATTTAAAAGAAAATCTTTTATATGTACAAGTTAGTTCACATGTCTGTGTGTGTGATATAGTTCAAAAAACAAAGGATAAAAAGTAACTACCTAGTTGCCCAAAATGGTAGGCTTATAGTAATTAATTTACATAGTAACCAATAACATGAAGTTTTGTTCTATCACTAGACATTTCATTGTAATGTTAGCTTGCCCGAAATCTACCTCCAAAAAGGGAACAACATTGGATGCAACCCTAGGCTGCAACCCATTTAAGGACTCGTTAGCTAAATCACACAAAGGCACCCCAACCAAGGAGAAGGGGATACCACAAAGGAATAGGGGCATCCAAACCCATGACAGGGTTGTTGAAGCGAAGGACAACCCAATGGTGGGGAAGGAACCCCAAGCATTTAAAGACGCACCAATAAAGGATAAAACAACTCGACCACACAAGGGTAGTGCATTGAAAGAGAGGGTACATGAAGCAAATAAAGGTAGCCCTATGAAGGAGACTATAGCACCACTAAATAAAGGTAGCCCAACAAGGGAAAACTTAGTGCCCCAAACACTCATAGTTCGACCCCCATTGAAAAACATGGCCAACACAACAACTATAGATAGCCTAACCAAGGTGAAAGCATTGGTGGAAATAGCACAACACACCCCATCAAAGGAAAATAAATGAAAAACACCAAGCATAAGGCACCAAGCAACCAACTTTGAGCAAACTTGTTGGGTCCATTAAATATGAACATCTAGCAAAGAAGACAAAGATTCGGGATGTTATCCCATATGTATTGCCTATTAAAAGCCGTAATGACAGACCTAACTCGAGCAAAAGATCAAATTCTCATGGATCAAAATTTGATGCATTAGATTTTTATGACGGATCAAATGGCAAGCCATTGTCCATGTTGTTCCAAAGGTAACTACAAAGGTGCAAGAACAATTAAAGGATCGTAAGGAATACAAAAATGTTAGTACTATTTTTAGAGGTGTATTGACTCGTGGCAGTAGTGTGAAAGGTTGAGATTGTTTCTTCATCATGGCCCAATTTGAATGTACATTTTTGTTCAATTAACAATGGAAATCCATAAAGAAATGCAAACCACTTGCATTTTGTATGTATCAATGTACATCTAATTTTGTAGGATATTTATGCATAGTTTGCATTTTAGAACTAAATAACACAACACTACATTTTGGGTTTTGTGACTAGCCTTTACAACTACATACTAGTCAAAAAGGACATATATGTGACTAGAAATTAGTGAGTTGTTAAACCCAAGTTGTTTCATTCATTTAGTCACAAGGGACATTCAATTCCAAAGCCTAATTGTTTTAATGACTAAGATTTTTTAATATTCTTACAATAATGAAATTCCAAATCATCATTAACCTTGGTATGACATGTAAAGTGCATGCCATCTCAAGTTAATCATTTTATTCAATTGAGTGTCACAAAATACGCCTTGATGGATGGATGACATGTGTCAAAAGTCTATAAATTCACATTATGAATCATTGCACATGACCAAAAGTCAACCTAGTTTAGCCCATGTAGTTAGCATAACCAAAAGTCAACCTAACCTAATATAGTTAAATTATGCAACATATATTACTTTACCTAGCCAAAAGTCAACCTCATTAAGGTAATACCTATGCTAAGCAATCTAAACTACCTAACATAAGCTAGGTGGCATAAATTAAAAACAAACATTGGAGTCCTAACCCAAAAAGCCTGAACTAGGCTATTTAACTTGAACCAAATGGCCTAGGTATTGTCGCAACCCTAGCCTTGGGCTCACAACCAAGGCGAGGGCTTGCAAAGGTGTGGTCCAAGAATGAAGCCAGGAGTCACATTTCATGCTCCCGAAAGTGTGGGAGAGTGTGCGGGAATGAACCCCCACACTCCCAAATGAATCCCACTTTGGGAATTAAAGTCCCGACGGACTCCCAAATTTTTAGAGAGCAATTGCAGGGGTCAAAACCCATTGGATGGAAAATTTCCTTATATCATTGAAAAGCTTTTGGAACGTAGATCTCTAAAATGGGCTTGCATAACCCATTTGGACACTTAAAACAAAAATTATGGCCAAATGAAAGGTCGAGAATCAAATTGCCAATTTGACTCCCAACCACTAAAAATTCTAGAATCGCCCCGATTTCCTTACGTGCAGGTGGCATGTCACATACCTTTGGAAAGCTCTCAACAAGGGCTACAACTTTTCTTTAGACTTCACCTCAATTGGAGGTTTGCACACAAAATTATTGACGCGCTCCCAAGTCACGGGGTGAGACCAAGTTGAAGGTCTCCCAAAGTCAAGTTGCGGAATCAAGACTTGGTAGCACGCTCCCGGCTTCCAACTCTAGAAAGGGGGTAGAGGGTC
>Ga0209208_10003695_pt1 | contig 21877 bp, 19 predicted proteins | sample S1TSphfallax_3_FD_187694 | JGI IMG/M metagenome (GOLD analysis project Ga0209208, IMG submission 187694) | Host-associated microbial communities from peat moss isolated from Minnesota, USA - S1T2_Fd - Sphagnum fallax MG (SPAdes) (version 2) | ecosystem: Host-associated > Plants > Peat moss >...
GAAGGGGGATGGGGAGCGGTGGAAGATTCAAGAATTTTTTAAAAAAAAACATCAGTTTATATGCTTTCTTTCCTCCAACTTTCTATGGCAACTGCCTCTGCCAAGCATAAATAGTTACATGCAGATAGATAGTCAGATGAGTGGGAAAGTTTTTAAAAACCCATCAATTGTTGCTCCTCTTGTTGTTGTTCTTGTTGTGTGTGTGTGTGTGTGTGTCACTCTTATATAGGTAATAGATTTGGATGCAAAAATAAATAAAAATCTTACCATTTTCATGACTTTTGTGGGCATTCATTGGTTTCCTCATGTTAACACCTGATCTACTTTCTAGTCATTTTACTATATTTAAATGACTCTCTTTTTAGTTCTTGGGTATTTTGAGAGTTCCGCTCCCAAGAGAAGAACCCTAGGGTGTTATGCCTAATGAAAATCCTCCTATTTTTTATATATTTGAAAGAAAATAGAGAAGCCACTATGGACATGGAGGTTCCTATACTCTTGGGTTCTTACAAGGTTCAGGAACACCCTTGGGTTCACAGCCTCCAGAGGACCTCCCTAAGGACTCCCCAGAAACCAACCACTCTTACAAGAACCTCTCCTACAATTACCTATTTAGTCCCTAAAGACTCTAGAGAGGCCAACAACATTGTAAGTAAATAATGTTGTTCCTCTTGTCAATATAAATTTTACTTTCTGATCCCTTTACTATTTCTAGTCTTAGGAGAGACCAAAAAAGAAGAAAACAAAGAAGTTGTTTTTCTTTCTAGTCCTACCAGAGAGCAACACCCCCCAAAAAAAAGAAGAAAAAAAAAAGTAGGTTTAAAGGGAGGTTGATTTTCTGGACTCACGGTCTTAGAATTATATGTAAAGTACCCGAAACTGGGGGTTATTGGGCCTCATTACTTTCCCCGAAACTGCTGATGAAATCAAAAGTCAGGATGAAAACAGTGCATAGAAAAGTAGGGAAAAAAAACTGTTTGTCCCACCAATTTTAGGTCCTCACATTCACTATATAAAATTCACTTCTGCTTTGCATTTAGGGTTTGAAATTTATACTCAAATATTGATTTAAATTATTTTTTGAACTCCATGCTTACATAAATATCTATTTTTATTTTTTATAAAAATTTATACCTCTATAATCTCATTGAGAAATGCACACCATGTGCATGGAATTAGACACAGATTTGAATGAAGCTCTCATGTTGTTTAATTTGAAAAAATGTGCTAGAACCAAAATCAAAAAAATTAAAAAATTAAAAAACAATCAAACTCAAATCCACACCCCAAGAATTTCCAAATAAATTTTACAATGTCAAAACCAAGACCAGAGTTTCTCTCTTTTTTTATTTTAAAGATCGAACCTTGCAACACTGATAAATACCCCTCGTTTATCATGTCATCCAAATATGGAACGATTCTTAAACTTTTCTACTTTCCTCTCTGACCTCCAACCAAATTTGGCTAAGTCCTCTTGTGGGTGATCACTAACCCACCAACCCACTTAGGCCAAGCTTACAAATTTGAACCCCCCAAAAAAAAACCCTAACCCTGACCCTAATCTCTCACTCGTCTTCCCCCCTGCCCACCCTTCGCTTTACACCATGTCATGGATGGGGATTGTAGAAACGCCACGACGGGCCCCACACGTGTCACGGGACCCACACGTGCGAAAGAGCATGTCCGCTTGGTCGAGCTCGCGAGCTTGCGTCTGTTTTGCATCTCCCTTCAAAGGGGGGGGGGGGGGGTGGGGGGGGGGGGGGAGTGGTGGGGGGAGTGGCGGGGAAAGAGAGAGAGAGAGAGGAAAAGGGAGTGTTTGCCATCGTCGCCACTCGGTTTTTTTTTGGGGTTCACAACTCGTGAGCACAAATGTTGCCTGATACAAACTTGCAAAAAAAACCCATTCGTCAGTTGCATGCAAGCAAAGAAGCATCGTAAGACAAGAAGAAGAAGAAGAAGAAGAAGAGTTGTCGAGGGAAGTATAAGGGACAATCAATAGGTCTTTCCGAAAGAGAATAAATTTTAAGCAAGAGAGAGCAGGTCAAACCGAACCGAACCCCACAATACGATTTGGCGTGTATCCAAGATTTGCGCAATTTGAATCCTCCCTTTGGAATATTTTGTTTGAAGATCTTTTGTGTGTGTGTGTGTGTTTCGATTGGAGTTCTGTTGTGTGGGAGAATTAAGGGTTGTAAGTGTTTTATTTTTCTTGTTTCTGCTTTGGGACATTGGAAACGCGGCATTCGTCTTCTTCTTCTTCTTTTTCTTCGATTTTTGTTTTTGTTTGGTTGTTTTGCTTTTCATCTTGAGCTTTTGGGGAGCAAGAGGTTTTCGTTTGTGGGGTGCAAACCCCACTTTTTCCCCCTCATACCCAAATTGCCTTCTCTTCTAGGGTTATGCATCATCTGTCTTCTTCTCCTCCACTCGATTTGTTGCAGTTTGTTTTGCTTTAGTGCAATTCCTCTTCTTCAGGATTTGCTTCTAAACCTCCCTCCTGCCATACCCAGAGTTCTCCTCTAGAAGAATTTCTCTCTGTTTGTAAAGCTTTTGGGAGGAGTGAAACTCTGAGAGAGAGAACAAGGGAAGGGTTTTAGAGGACATGGAGAGGGCAGGAATGCAGAAAGTAATGGAAAGTGTGCGGCATCCACCTGCTCTTTACTGGGCTGTAGTATCCGCGGCTGCTCTTTGTTGGGGCACTTCAGTTCTGGCCAAGAGAAGAGGCACCACCCCCTTACGTAGGTTGAAGCGAGCACGAAAACACTATTCTGGTAAACTGCGACCCTTTCTCGAAGATTTTGTGTATGGCACCATGGCTCTCATCAACAGCTTCATTGGAGCACTCTACTGGATTCTTGATTTGTTCTACGAAGGCCGTCCTCCCAAGAACAAGAACTATATTCCCATTATTTCAGATTCTTCTTTGTCCAAAACTACTACTGTGTCAGAGAAGAATTTGGTGATGATGGATTGTAGTAATCATATGAACACCACACAACAGACACAACAGGTTTTGTACAAGCCACGGCGTGGTGCTATCATGAGATTGCGCACTAGGTTGGTGAAGATCAATGCATTAAGGGGCCGACGCCAGACATGTGGGTGTTGGGGTTGGGTGGTTGAAGATGTTGTCACATCATCTCCTGAGCTGGTTTGTGATGGACATGACAAAGGGGATGATGCTCTGTGGGTTTCTCGCAGTGCAAAAAAACCAGATTCTCATCAGGTAATGATTCTGATTCTTACCAGATGCATTCAAGATGTTTTGAATCCCTTTTCCCCCTGTGAACAAGATGTGTTGGTTCTGAATCCAGAATCTTCAGAATTAGAAGCTTGACATATACTAGATCCACCCCACAGTTTTGCACCCATCTGGGTTCATGAGTAGAACATAACATAATTCCTTGATACAGGGGGTTGAAAGCTATCACTTTCATGCTCTGCAATGTGGAGAGTAAACTCACTCCTGCATTTTGCAAAAAGGCAAAATGTTCCCAACCTAAAGTTGAACTGATAATGACTACTGACTATGGTGGGGCTCCAGGAGGGGGAGGAAGAAGTAAGCAATCAGCCCCGGTGGTCTGAATGTCATTGCCCTGAATGTTCCATGCTGCTGATGCCCATGAGTGTGGCAGCAGAAAAGCTGTTTGTGCGCTATTATGACTCTCTAGCAGCACAGAGATTTGTGGGCTCAGGTGATGCTCAAGAGTATTGCACTCACACCCATTTTCCCATCCAAGCGCCTCTTCCCATCCCTGGTGATTTGTTGCTGAGGTCCTCTTCAAAATCCCAAGTGAAGTGCAGTTTCGCAAACAACATACCAGTCAAAGGTGAGGAAGCTTTTACTCGCTTGTGATTTTTCAAGGAATTCTTCTTTGTTGACTTGAGTTTGACTTTCATTCCTTAGTCTTCATAGAAGCTTGGGTGCTTTCAATCCCTGCTGTGTAGCTGCATGAGCAGTTTCAGCATTATTAGCTCCCACCTGCCAACCAAATTTCTTGCTGTAGTTAATTTTGTGATTCTCAGAGTTTGGAGGCTGGTGGTTTCCAGGACTCTTTTGAAATGCCTGCTATATGTTGATCAGTTAATTTCTGACATTGCTAAACTGTAGGACCATCTGCAAAATTAGCTATGAAATGAGAAATATATCATGGCCGAGGGTTGGGGGGTGGATGCAGATGGTGCTACTACTGCAGTGATCTTCATACATGGACTGTTCAGTTCTTCTATGTTTTGGTTTGACACAGATGTAGTGCCCAACCTTTCGGAGGACATCATATCACAGCACCAGATTCTTGTTCCTGACCTTCTTGGCTGTGGGCAAAGCCCAAGACCAGTTGACAGTCTTTACACACTTACTGACCAAATTGAAGCTATCGAGAGATCTTTGATTCGAAGGCAAGGCTTGCAAAGCTTTCATCTTGTGGGTCATTCTATGGGCGCAATTGTTGCTCTTGCACTTGCTGCCCGGTCCCCAGGCAGAGTAAGGTCCATCACTCTCATTGCTCCTGTGTACCCACCTGGTTGTCTCGGAGCAGATGGACAACTAGCCCAGCTTCCTTGTGATGCTTTCTTCTCATACCTCAATCCTTTATCGGTGAGCTTTTATTCCAAATCCTTCAACATGAAACAACAAATCCTCAGCATGAGTTCTTGTTGTATGTTTTAGCACATTATCCTCTCACATTTTGAGATAGAGTAGATTGTGGAGATTTGCGGGCTATATAAATCCTAGGGATTTGACTAAATAAAAAGCAAACACATAGCAAGCAGGAATGCTGTGACTCAGCATGGGATCCATGGCTGTCATGTTTGATGACAAATGCATGACGTGGGAATGGTGCAGGTCAAAGGAATTCGGGCTCTGACAGTCTGTAAATATTACAACATAAGCAGGCTGTTGGGCCATTGTTTCTACTCAAAACACACATTGTGGGTGTCAGTGATGCACCGCTTCCTCAAGCGGTAACCTCATTCTTCTCTTGACTCTATAAGTGGAAAACCTTAGACTACTGCCTAGTTGGCCAACTTTACAAGCTTTCAACAGACATCCGTAAGGACATCCATTTTGCAAACAAAACTGGCAAATTTGCTACTTGCTGGGCAATGCTCCACTGCCCTTTGATCCTTGTGATGAGTGAGTCAGGCTCCAGCATGTTTGATGTTTGAAGTATAAGCCCCACAGGTTTACATATAACACACCTTCTGGTGTGTATCCAATCCAAGCATTACAAAAGGATGTATGCTCATAAATCTTTCAATGTTGACATGTCCTCAATGGCAGGTATCCAAGATCATTCATTAACGACTATCTGACAGTTTACCATGATGCTGCCTGGCATGTCACACACAACACATTGCTGGCAGGAACCCATGCTGTCATTCCAGCAATGAAAAAATTGCAGGAAAAGGGTCAGCGGGTGCTTGTGGTCCATGGAGAGGCTGATACATCGTGCCTGTTCCGATTGGCAGAAGAGATGCGGGACACATTTCCAAACGTTGAGCTGCATGCTGTGCCCAACAGGGGCCATGTTGACATTGTCTGGGGACGAGCTACAGAGACACTAGGCTTGATTGAGAAGGAAATTCGTGCAGGTGACAGCAGGTGGGTGCCCTCCTAAAATCCTGGAGGATTCATTATTCTTTTTAACACACTACTTTGCCTCTGTGTGTTTGTGGTGCGTGTGTGCGTACATGTGTATACACAATGTAAATAGATGGCAGAGAGTATGATCCAATCCAGTCATTGAATGTCTGGAAGGCCAACATCATGCTTGATTTTATGGCACTCTTCAAATGTCCTCCATATTCTATGATTGAATATTCCCCTCCACAAATTAACTTTAGAAAGACTTTGTGGAGGACACTCATGGTAGTGTAAATGCTATTAGTGTGGGGTACTGGAAAGACTTCAAGATGGAAACTTAATCTCCTGTTGAGAAGGGCATTTTGGAAGATTCATGGTGTCATTCATAAATTTGATCTGGTAACTGTGGTGATCCAGTTTTTTCTTTTTTTCTTTTATTTTTGGCTGTTTGTTTGGTTTGGTTTTATGGCTAATTATCTACAAATTATCTATGATATGGCACACAGCCTCATAATGCAATATCATAATGCTATCATTGTACTCGACTAAGGTTTGGTTCTTATGCAAGTATCCAAGCATTACTTGAGGACAAGAAGCTTGAAAAATAGCAAATTTTGAAAACATGAAAATTAGTTCTTGTAAGATTTGGTGTGTTGTATGTGCCCTTCCATCATGTGAATTTGAACTCAATTGCTGTTGCAGCTCTCAAAGCAAGTTTCAATGTTTGAGTTGCAAACCCAAAAGTTGCATGTTTCTTGAGCATAATTGTCAAGTATTTATTGCAAAATGTCAGATTTTTATAGTTATTTGTTGTTGGAATCCAACAATTGCGAACAAAGTTCTGACCTTTTTCATATTCATGGGGTTTATCCCCAAGGATAGTCTTTGGAGTCTCATATTTGTGTGCATGCTTTTTTGTGTGATGCTGTTAGTTTCAATTATATTGGACAACAATCTAGTAGCGCACAACAGAATGGATGCACACTAATATGCCTCCGTTTAAATCAATGTAAGTCAATTAGTGGAACATGGGCAAATAGGCAAAGCAAATAGGCAAGGTTGGGGCCAATCCACTAATGTTGAAAGTTTGAAAAGTTCAAACAATACAATTGCAGTGACAGATGCCAAATATTCAATGGCAAAAGTGTGAATTGGAGATAAGCATGAAATATTCAACATCAAAAGTTTGCATGGGAGTTGTGACAATGGCAATAGAATATTTGTAATGCCAGTGGTTTTTCATCACCTTCATTCCAGTCCAAGGATTAAGAGAAATGGAAAGAGAAAAAACTAATCAAGCATAGCTAACATGACTAAAAATCTCTTCCCCATGAGAAGGAAAGTTTGCATATAAGGTATCTTTTTGAAATGGGATTTAAAGAGCATCAAATGTGCTATAACATGTAGAATGAACACACTTGATACTTTTGTATTCTTAATCTTAATTAGGTAATTGTTATTTTATGATGTTTTTAAATCTCCCCTCGATGATTTACCAATAGTTCTGAAAATTGTTGCTTCTCAATTATGATTCTCACAATTGTAGCCATTTGGTTCACAACAAAGATTGGGCAAGACAAAAGGAACTAGGCAAAAAGACAATTCAATGAACCAAAGGAAGTGGAACATGTTTATGTTGAGTGAAAAATGTGTAAAATCTAAAGGAGGTATTCTCAAGAGCCCCAAGTTGAATTCTCATTTTGGGAATTGAGATTCATATGGAGTTTTGAAGGATTAAAATCATATTCAAAATGAGTGATTTTGGGTTTAGGGTTTGGATAATTGGAAAAACCTTTATGAAGACTATACATGGTATTGGGTTCACATGCCCCAAAAAAAGGTGTTTCTCAACAATTATGATTTTTTAAAATATGGAACAAAAAGTATGAAAACACCCAAACATTTAGAACATAGATTTAAGAGGCAAATTGTGTTTGATTAATGAAGTTGACACAATGTTGGAAAGCTCTCAACAATGACTACAAGAAAATGATCTTGGATGTCCAATCCTAAGGAACAATGTTATGTAGTCTCTATCCTTTTAAAAACATAGTTTTTTAAGATATTGAAAGTATTAATGAAATGAAAACCTACAACGGAATACATATTTTAGTGGCCTAATTATTGTAAACAACATTAAATCACATGCCAAGCAACCCTTCCACAACCAACAAAGAAGCATAACAAAGAGCATTCAAATAAAAACATTACAAGTTTGTGACATGTAGTGGCAACGTAAGAAAAGATCAATAATTTTCTAATGGACCATTTCAAAGGTTTCAATCCATGGAGATCAAAAAGGAAATTTTTATAGGTTTATAGCACAATGGCATCATAGTGAAATGGATAGACTTAATTGAAAGAAACATAATACTCCTATTCCAAGTCAATAGAGATCAACATGTGAATGATGCATGATGTTGATAATGATATTCAAATCAAACTATACATATGTATAAACACACATGGGACCAAAGGAAACCAAGGCAACTATGAATCTTCATGCTTGAAGTTAATATATTGTTTTGATATGATTTAAACAATTTAACCACAAATGCATATTTGTTGGGATTTTGTGCTTTTTGTTTGCCACTTGAAAAAAAAGATACATGTACATAATTTGGTATGTTTTTCAATTTCCAAGTTTCAATGACAATTGAAGAACTTGTCCTTTAGCTTACGTATTATATTTTTTAGACATGCCTACCATTGCTAAACAATGTAGGTGGTTAATGCAAATGGAACCAAATTGGGTCATGAACTTTGCTTGTATTCACCTAAATTCACATGGCCTAAGTTGAAAAGAGGCACCACCTTCCTTCCTAAAGTATACTTTGAACTTTTAAGTGGAAGCTAAATTGGAATGATTAATATTCTCAAGACACATTGTGTTCCAAATCTTTCAAAATTCATAACTCAATAAAGACATTTGTTTTGAACATGGAACCACGTTCCTATATTTTTTTGTAGGAAAACTCATAATTCACACTTCAATTGAAATCATTTGACTTTTGTTTCACATATTTTAATGTTCAAAAATCAAACTACTAATTTGGTTCCACTCTTGACCATTCTTTTGGCCATAACTCCAGCTTCAAATTCATAAATGGAAAATGAAATTCATTTTCAATAGCTACATTTCAAAACCTTTTCAATGGTGTAAAGAAGGCCCAATTTAAACAAGGTTTATTATTTGCACTTTTATCCTAAAGATTTGAAACACTACACGACACCAACTCTCAAAATGATTCCCACTTGTAAGTGATTGGGTTCACCTCCTTTACAATTTCCCACATTTTGTGGAAATGTTCATGAATGTTGAAACATTTTCTTAAATTGCATCCTCTTTTATGCCTTAAACCTTAGTCATATTCCAAGGTTAAAATTGTAACAAACATTATATATTATGTCAAATATTAAAAGATCAACCGACCCATACTTTACATGGATATTATGTTAAAAAATTTCAACATTTAATATCATACATTTGTTTGAAATGGTAAATTCAAACCTATATTTTCTTTTTTTTGTTCCAACTCTTGTAACAATCATAATTCCATATTTGGTAGTCCATAAACATTTGTTAGAATGTGATATGTTTGTTAAACCTTTGCCAATGTTATTTCTTATATAAAATTTTCATTTATATAAGAAACCTCTTTTATATAGGAAATCAAATCATTACCATGCACTTCATTATATGTTTTGTAATTCAAACTTACTAATAATAAGATTGGAAGGCGAATGATATATTCATCTAATACATTTAGCATTCCTATCTCAATGGAAAATTTGGAATGTTTTGCATATGATGTTGGGTTTTACTCCATGTATATATTTGTGGTTCAAATGGTTGTGCCCATGCCCATAAGCATTCACAATAATCAAGAAATGCAATTGCAACAATCAAAGTATGGTACTCTTGATCGAATTTTGGTGAGGTGTGGGCTGTCATTCTAAATGGAAAAATGATGTGATGCACATGGTATATGAAAAGATGTAAGCCATAGGAAGAGTGAACTTTGAAATGCATCATTTGTAGAAGGTAAGTATTTTGATCCAAGCTAAATGTGATGGCCATTATATATGCTTAGCCTAATTGTATTAATGAAAACATTGTAGTTTTATATTCATTTGAATTATACAATGAAAGGGTGATCATGAAGGTCATTTACAATTCAAAGTTTAATTGCACCATTATTGTCACTTAACACATATAAATGAAAACACTTTTTTTATTACAAATTGCAACTACACATCTAGGGTCCATTCACAATTGGGTTACCAAAAAAGAATGTTTAATTTTCAAAAGACTCCAAAGGACAACTTTGGATTTTTCTTCTATTTGTAGCATTATAATTGTTACAATGGATTTTTATATGCCAATAAGTAAAATGATGTCATGTTAAATTATTTAAAAATATTTAAAATAACTTGGACATTATATAAATGTCCTTTTGAATCCCTTAAACTAATTATATCAAATGTCCAACTACACCTCTTTATAAAAGGAATAAAAATGAATGCATTAAGTAATGAAATTGATATCAAAAACATATAATGAATGAATAAATAAGTAAATATATGTTTAGTCATGTTCATTGGATGCATTTGATTACACAATAAACCATATGATAATTTAGAAAATAAAAGAATTCAACCTTTGGAGATGTAGGGAAGGGGATTTTTTTCTAACCATTTGGTTGATTTGTTGTATTCACTAGGCTTAAAAAATTGTGACTCAAAGTGTAGGTCACATATGAAAAAAAAAAATCAAGCCAAAATAATATCAATTATCCATACAAGCTTATCCAAACATTATCTACATTTATGGGTTTTAACCAAAGTTTATATGCACACCAATGTACACATGTGAAAAATCATCACCACCACATGAATTATCTTAATTTGAACTATTCAATTTTTTCACTTAGATTTGTTTCATGTAAACGTTATTTGTAGAATCTTCTTTTTTTTTTAATTTATATATTTTTCCCCTTTTTTGGAACCCAAATTGTGAATGAGCCCTCAAATTATAGTTTTGTTACCTAAACCAACTTGACATTTGGGTGTAATAAAACATAATACACATGATTATTAGATGAACATCGCAACTTTAAATTTCTATGTTTGAAATTATAGATAATACGTTACCAACTTGCTTTTAAATTTTGTTTTGGGTTGGATGTCCTATCTTTCAAAACTAAATATAAATCAAATGGACTCTCTTGGATTCCACATTCATGAGAAAGGCCAAACAAAAGAATAGGGTGAAAGCACCACTACAAGGGGGCCAAGATTGTTATCACATTGTAATGTTTTTTAGGGGTCCCATGTTTGAACTTCAACCATGTCATTATTATGAAGGATTTTCACATTGTTTCACATATTATGGTAGGTACCCAAAGAAGTCAAATGCCAAAGAAACTATACTTTTGTATTTCATATGATGTGATGTTAGAATATATCTATGCCAAAAACATATATGTCACAATGTACTTAAACATGCAAATATGTTAAAAAAAAGACTCAAATGATTTGTAGTCTTTTTGAAATTTGTAGTATCTACTAAACATTGTGATTCCATATTTTTGGAATAAGTTTGCAAACCATGTGAAGATTTTGATAATTATCGTATCACAAATTGATGTTTTTCAGGGCGATGACCATCAATATGTGGTAAATTAACATTTTGACAAACAATCACTTTCAATTGGAAGATGACAAAATATGTGAGGTTCACCATTTTTTAAATTTTCATTTCAAATAATTTTTGGTTGACTAATTCAAACTCAAACCTAATGTAGTCCAAAAAACAACTCTATTATACTACATATACCATACATACCCATTATTCTTTGAATTTAATCTTTTAAAATTTTTTTCCTTTTTCAAAATAAATATTAGATAAATTTAACTTTTTGAAAATAAAAATATCAAACCCAAACATTAAAAGTGAAACCCAAAATTAAATGCAACACATTTTATAAGTGTATATTTTATGCACATGTTATGAAACTACCCAAGTTGGCCCCCTTGTAGTGTACTTTCACCCAACACATGACAAATGTGGATAGATATATTGTAATGTGCATCAATAAAAATTAAAATAGTCTACCATTTTGGATTTTACCTCATTTTTAAAATGGGACAAGAATTGATTTGCTTCAAACAACTTGTTAAACATTGAATTTCGTTCCAACACAAAGTTGGATGATGAATGAATTCTTTTGCTTGCCTATAATACAAAACATGTTGCAAAATGTAGTAGATGTGTTTACAATGCATACACTTCCTTTAGTTGCCCAACAAACTTGTTATCATTGTGATAAAGTTTATGCAAATGTAGGTTGGAAATTTTCCAATTTTCACCTCATATTGTTTAATGGTTTGGGGCATGCCAATAGTCATGTTATATATGAGTCCATACCCTAGAAAAAACACCTATGCCTAGGTGGCAAAACAATTGTTATCAAAGCACAACTGATTTCCCAAATGTTTTAAATGTTCCTTCAAGAGTTTGAATGTCTAAGGGCATTGGATATTTTTATTGTTGCAAAATTTTGGCCAAGAGTCTACATCCAATAGTTGGTGCATAGGGGTAGAAATCACCATAAAAAAGATTACAAAAAAGACAATTGAGTTACTCACAAAAACAAAATTGACTTCTTTTAGCATTGTTACCTTGTCTTGAATGAGATATGGGCTTTCTTGGATAGGCCATATTGTAGGCACATGGGGCCTATCAACCACATACTTCCTTCCCAAGCCTCCAACACAACAATTTAAGTCATCACAACAAAAATAAAATTAGTGAAACTTGTAAGGACCGCCTCCAAAACTAAACCACCAACCATCATAACATGGAACATGAACATGCTAGTAGTTTTTTTCATTGATATGATTTTTGCCTTGCAATAATGATTGATATTCTTTTGTAAAACATTTAGTTTTAGATTGGGGGGACATTGCTCAATACACCAAACACTATGTCCACAAGGGCTTTCACACACTTTCCACCATTGTGCATCTAGAATTGACTAGTGGACAAACTATCGTCAACATCTAATTTATAGTTGATGTAAATGAAATTTATGTCAATTTGCAAATGAAAAATGAAAACACAGTTGTGTCTATGGGAATACACTAACCCTAGGGGAAGATTTGTGCATTGTTTGCAGGATCCAAAAACTTCTTCACCTTCCAAATGTGATGTTCTTGATGTAAAAGACGAGGCATATTTTGCAATAGTAACTACCATTTGCAATGGGTTGTTAAAACCATTCATTCTATGCAAATGAAATTCAATCCTATTTAAACCTTATATGGATGGACCACCCTTCAAATATTCCTTATACAATGAACTTTGTTTGAAAGATCACACATTTTCATTAAAAGTGGTAGTGTACAAGCAATAACCCCTTTTCCTAAATTGTTGAAGCCAAATGTTATGATTTTTTTTTGACAAATTACAAGTGAACATGTTTGCAAGTTCCTCCAGTGTGAATTTCCAAAAGCATGTGAAATAAGATTTTTAAATGCATGTTAAATGAGTTATGCAAAATCAAATTCACATAGCATTGGGGAAAAGTTCTACATGTAACACATTGAAACCTCTTCATTGTCTAACATATAAATGTTAAAAGTTCAACCAATTATTGAGCTCATAAATCAGTCTTACCTAAAGGAGTAGGTCACCAACACCAAATTACAACATATTGAACATTAGTCTTTTGCAATGATGCGACATTTTTATATTCATAACAAAATCTCTTGTGTTGTTGGTCTTGATACTCCAATGAAATCAACTGTTTAGTGTGTATTTCTAGTGACTGAATCCAATGAAACAAGCAATTTCTTTCCTTATTAACCATCTCCATAGTGGGATCTAAAAATCCATAGACAATTCTAACAACATTCCAATTTGCTTGTGCAATATCTACCATGAATCCTTTGAATTTGGTTCCAACAACTCCATACTTAAGGATGACCCCATTGAATTTAGTTCACAAGACACATTGGGTTTTTATAATGTTTAATTACATGTTGTAAATAACATTGGTCATCACTTTATAGTAAATTATGTCATAAACGTAACACATCATGGTGGTTTATCCCTCCACATGTTTGACATGATTAAACATCATGCATGCATTCTTTAAATCACCATCACATTACATTCATTTCACCAAATCCACATTGCTGCCATAACCATCAATGAACATGTCTTGAAAAGGAACACCTTCTAACTAAACAATTATCCTAAATGTAATTATAACAACTCTTAGACTTGAATAAAAGAATATTGTCTATGTAACCTTTATTATTTGGATGGTGCTTGAATGAAATTATGAAGTTGCGAATGTTAGGTGATCACAAGGGCTTGTACATCACCTTGTCAAGTTATTCACCCTTCAAAAGCTCCATGGGATCATTTCCATCTTCATTGAATAGGAGATATGACAAAAATGTCTTAATCATAACCAAAATAACTACAAAGTTTTTACCTCCAATTGTGCGAAAAACCTTCTTTTCAACCAAGACCTTGAAATCTTCCATTGCTTCCTTACATGTGCCATCTTGAACATGATGAACATGCACATGAAGGTGAATAGTTGTTTTAGAAAAGGGTGTCTAATTTGTGGACAACATAATCCAAGCCTACATTTTTAGGTTTAAACACAAAAAACACGACACCACAAAATTTGTAACCAATTGTATAAAAAGGAAGACATATAGCATATTGGCTTGCAATCTGAAGTTGAGTCAAATTACCATTCCAAACGACTTCATTTTGCAAATAAAATCAAATAAATCAATTGTAAGTGTCATTTTCACAATGTAAGTGGCCGAAACATCTATTACTTTGAAAACCCTATCCAAAATCATTATTAATGTTGGTCATCTTCACCTTGCACCAAACACAATCATCGTATTTTCTATCCATCCCTTGCATTTGACCTAAATGGCCTATTGGTTGATGCAACAATGAAAGCTCCAAAATCATGTCTTCATCAAAATTCATCAAAAGGAAAAAGACATTTTGTATGTTGATAGTGTCATAATTCAATGTCCTTAATTTGTTTGAAACTTGGGGGTGAGAGATGTTGTTTTAGCACTTGATGACATTTGATTTGTTTCGTGAATTTTCCCAAAGGCTTTGTCATAGATGGGAAGTTACAAGCACAAAAGGCCCATGGCATAATGGAACCCAAAGATTTGGAAGATGAAAAATGAAGGAAACCCCCCATCTTCATTAGATGAACTACACAAATCAATGAATGTGAATTCTAACAAAAGGTCTTTTTGTGCATCCTCATTACATTCTTGCATGACATGCACATCATGAAAAATGTTGTTGGCAATAAATGTTATAATCCCTAAAATTACAATTGTGTTTTATAGGTGTTTAAACAATTGTTCCCTTACAATTTTGTACTTACTCACAATGATTAACCAATGCAATCATTGGCTTCCAAAGACCAAAACTTGGTAAATCTCTTTAATGACTTTGTTGTTATCATCATTAGAATCAACCTCCATAGGTATGTGTATGGATTTAGCCATGAACCAAACATTGCAAATAAACATTTTTTAGTGACTTGCACAATTCCTAAATTACCCATCAAAATGGTGAGATCAAACTTTCCTTCAACATGAAATGTTGCATTGAAAAAGGATTACAAAGAAGAAGATTGAGTAAAAGGAATGGTTCAATGGCAAAAATATGCAATTGTTAGCAATTTCACCAAAATAAAGACATAACAATACATAGTTAACAAAGGGTGAATGCAATGTTGGCAACAACTCAAAGACTATTTAATGAGGGCATAAAATTAATAATGGTTAAAAAGGAGAGCATAAGGACAATCAATTCTTCAACATTGTACTAGAAGAGGTCCAATTCATGATGTGAAATCAAAACATTCCATGAAGAAATGCCATGACTAGTATAGTTTGAACCTATTGTGATTTGAAAAATGGAGAAACTTCAACATAATTGGTAATTGTTATATGTAAATCAAGTTAGATTCACATGCTGTCAATAAATATACCATCACATTAAATTGTGATACTAGCTTTCAAAAAATGTATTGCATTGCATGATGACTGAAAATAGATGACAATGAGATATTATATTGCTAATAAAAATAAACCCAATTACTTATTCATCAAGAAAGATATATCAATATTATTTTGGATAGGGGTTTGAAAAAGAATTCAATGAAAATAACATTCAAGTTTCATTAAGAATAACATTTCTTGCAATAAAATTATGGGTGCTTGCATCTTACAAAATAACCCAAATGTAATCATAATTGAATGAAAATAAGATTTTCGTATTATCAAAATTTCAAATTCGTTTACTTTTTAAATTTTCAATTGATTAAGGCTGTAAATAATGATTACATTGAAAAATCAATAATATCAAATTGCATCAAATTATTTTCATTGAATATTTTTTTATATTGACCACAACATCAAACTTGCATTAAGTATTATATTTGATAGCAATATGTTATTTATTAATGAAAAAACCCCAATGTAATTATATAAAAATGAAAATAATTTTTTTTAACTATCATAATTTCAAATTCATTTTTCCTAAATTTTAGATTGGAAAATTGTGATGGTTAAGAAGTACATCCTTAGGTTAATTAAATCATTTTGGAAACAAGTTGGATAATTTATCATGTGAGATGTGAAACTAATGAAAATAAATTGCAAGTCATGGTAGTGTTTTCACATTAATGTATGATGTTATTTAGTGTGCAATGGAATTGGAAAGAGGATTAATAAATGTGGATAGACTAATAATGGTGTAGGCTAAAAAATATGTGCATTTACAAAATAACCTCATAAACTTTTTCTTTGGGGAAAAAAACCAATTAATTAATATCAAAATTTGAAAATTTAATGACCAAATTAAGCAAGCCACATAATCATGGAAAACAAAAGGAAATTTTATTAGAAGTGTGCAAAATACTCCAAATTTTTTATTATATTTCACACATCATTCTAAAACTTTTTTTGTTGGCAAATAACGCTTGAAGACCATACTCCAATATACCACGAGGATGACTATAGAAACAAAGGTGGAACAAATCAATAGGTTTTTTTGCTTTGAACAAAATTTGACATCATTTTCAAATGCAAACTTCAAATGTAGAGAACATGCAAGATTGGCGGAGGACAAAAAAATGAGGATACAATTGAACAATTTCCAAACAAAGTAACAAGGTTGTCACAATGGCAATAAAAAAATGGTCAACAAATTGACCATTAATGAATCAAATTCAATGATTGAACGATCACTAACCATGGAAGATATTGTGGTAACTATTGACAAGCTTGTGACTCCTTTTTAATCAACATATGTTGATGTATTTCCTTCTTTCCATTGAATTTAAAAATAAAATAAAAGGTATTTGGGTTCAATGTTGGCATTCTAATTTATTTTTTGTCATGTTATGAAAGAAAAGAAAAAAAACGTGAGAACTTGAGTTCAACCTGGATGATTGATTAGAATACATGAAGGAAAGTCAAACAACTAGTAATTAAAAATTTCAATCACATTTTGAAAGTTCTATATCATTTTGTTGTGAATCTTGATATTGAAATTGTTGTGTGATTGTGATTATCGGAAATCTCAACATATGATGATGCAAAGAATTGTAAAGCGGAAGATTTTTCTTTGCATAGAAAAACCATTGACCTTAAGGCAAGGGTGTTTTAAATTAAGGTTTGTGAAAGGATAAGGTTTGTACAATAAGATAATTAGGGTTTGAAACAAGTTTTTTGGTCATTCAAACTCTCTATTATCTACATCATTTTCATTCTTCTTCTCCTTTTCAGTTTCACATTCTTTTAACTTGTGAAGGAACTGGACAAAGAGTTGTGAACTGCAAGGACTTATTTATGTATTAAATAAGTTGAACTTTAATGGTTTTGTAAATTTTTTTCATATTTCCTTTGAACCTTAGAATATGCCCTCAAACTCCATTGCCTTGTTGGTATTTTTGTTAAAACTTTTCAAACTTCAAGTGATTTTTTTTGGCAAAACCCATAATGACCAACTTAAGTTCCATCTTATATTACATTCAATTTGTTCATATTGTTGAAATATTTTAAGTAAATTATTTTGATCTTTCTTAAATATGTAACATCATTTGATACCATTGTTTCAGAATTATGTCCCATATCAAAAATAAAAAGTGAAAAACTTGGGTTTCCATAGTTCCTTGTACTGTGAAATAAGGCATTGTTTTATGTACAAGCATCCTAAACTCTAAGGCTTTCATTGCTTCACATTATAACCCTTACAAAACCTTTAATTATGTATGTCATAACAAGTTTCTTGTTTCTTAAAAATTCAACATAAGATGGATGCAATCTCTTCATCCTTTAGAAAGTTTAATTATCGTAGTTGCTCCACATGCTCCCATTTTGATCATGTTATCATTCCAATGAACTAAATGTGCCAAATGGTAATGAACTTTAATTATTTATTCACAATTAGATGTGAAGATTAACATTGTTGGTGTTTGGCCATATTATTCTTTTTTCAATAAGCTAATAACATGATGGCTAATTTTTTGGTTATGGGTGCACGAGATGGTTGCAACCCCACTCAATACTTCATTTAGTGAGATAAATTATTATGTGTGATTGTAGATTCAAACAAATGTTTATAACTTGTAAACATGTTCATTCAACTCATTTAGATGCACGTATAAGAAAATAGTACTGAAAAGATGTGACTTGGCCTTCTATAGCATCCTTATCCCCTTTTGTCATCATTGAGAAATTTTAGGAAATAAAATTTCAAGCTTTGGTTAAAATTAGATTTTGATCTTTTGTGTTTAAATTATCTTAGAGCAACCCACCAACACACTACACATTAATAGTCAATTGGATGATGGATAGGAAAAACTTATCAGTTCCATTAAAAAAAAGGTTTTTGGTTAACATATTTGTACATGATGTTGAGCATAGCAAAAGGCACTGCTCAATATAAACACCTTATGTGAAATGAATAATTGATTGATTCATTCCCATTGCACAATGTACCACCTCATGTTGATTTGCCTAACTAATTAATTGGTCTAGGTGTTGAACTATTAAATTAGTCTCCCATCTTTTGTAAGATCAGGTTGATGTTTATGGGTGGGTGGAAAAGTATTGTTGGAGGCCTAATACCCAATATGAGTGTACCTACTTTTATACTAGTGATACAAAGTAATGCATTGCACCTTTGTAAAACACTTGCAGAAATTTCCTAGTGTATTTGAAAAGCATACCATATGCATAAATGGAATAAACGAGGGATCTTACACTCACTCCTTAAGAATGAAAGGACCTTCCCATTCATAAATGGGCATAAAGTCCTTCTCATGTTTAAGGATATAGGTGTAAGGTCCCTCCCACTCTTAAAGAATAGACATAACCTCCCCTTCCTAAACTTCCTAAGTCTTGTGGTATATGTAAATTTAGACTTATGACCATGTTCGTTCAAGGTTTAGGGTTTTACAATGGACAAAGCTTCTAGCTCAGGGACGTTCCCAAAATGTAAAGCTAGACCTAACTACCACCTTGTTCTCAACCTTTTATTTTGGGAATGTCCTCACCTTATAAGGGCTTTACCCTACACAAAATATAAAATGTCATTTATAGCTTACACGATTCCCAACTTATAAATTGCAAGTCTTGAAAGGTTACAAAACACAATGCATATGTCCAAGTATCCTTGGAGTTCCAAAGATCCAACCAACTCTTAAGGCCCTAAAGATTTGAATTTATCCCAAGTTGACCTAACTAGTACATGTGCTTATTGAAGTTCCTTATGGAGATTTTCTTTGTTTGTGCCAAAGGTTGTAGTAATATTTTCAAAGTTTACACAACAATCTACATGCTAGAAGCTCCCTTTCAAGATTTAATGCTCAAAACATATTTCCTTGTGTACCTTCAAAACTTGGTAGAATCAAAACTGAACACATTCTTGATTTTTAAGGGCGACAAGGTTCAAACAAACAACTTATTTTGAAGCCACACCTTTCAACAAAAAAACCTCCAATGTTAACATCTAGTGAAATCTTGAACATTACCCATGTAAATAATTGGCACGCAACAAATTGCCATGACAAGATGTAAAACCATCATAACTATTGGGCCATGTCCTTGGCCCAAGTATAAACCTTTTGTATGGTGACTTGGATATCAATATTATTATAATTGAAATGGGTGTAGTTTTAGAGTTCTTATGGAACCTTGCTAATTAATTTCCAAAGAGTTGGATGATCGTAAGAGAAGATTTTATGACAAACCTTTTCAAAGCTCTAAGAGACATGGGTAATAGAAAACCCCAAGTGTGAGAAAATCATTTTTATTTTCAAATTAACTGGTCAGCACGTACCAGTGACCCAAGTGTGAACTGGTTGACCAACTAATGTTTCCTTCCATTTTTTGTGTGTAATATAATTGAATATTTAATAACAAAAAATATTCAAAATTCAATATCTCCCACACCCTTGGTCTACAAATTTTCAAATTATCTTTGTGAAATCCTTTTCATCAAGGGCTTTCCAAGAATACCAAGAACACGCCCAAATTCGCCTATGATATTTAGTTTTGAGTCAAATGAAATTTGAGTGAAATTTTTGTTCAATATTCAATAACTTCTCCACCGTTGGTTGAAACATTATGAAACCATTGTCTACTCATCAAGGGGGAGAGGGGCAGGGGGGAGTGGTTTGGGAGATTTCTACATGACAAACAAACAAAACAAACAACCTCTGTTGTAGACAGATTTCCAAACACAACAATCACTCTAAATTGAATAAGTTTTACTCCATTGGTATGAAAATTGCAAAACAATCATATGCACATTTACCCTATCAAGGACATTCTAGCGGTATCAAAAGTGAAATAGGGTGGGGAATGATTTGGAAAGGTTATGACTTGATCACATGCAAATAAAAAAACCAAACACCTACCTTTATATATATATATATATATTATATAATTTTTAATTTTTTAATTTTATTTTTTTCTAAACCATCTATGAAAAAAAGCATGGTCTTGCATTTTTCACTATGGAAAAATTACAAGATCCGTCCATTTCTCAAGGGGTGGGGTCCAAAATTAGTCTGTCAAATCCTGACCAAAAAATGATGTTAGGAAGACTTTTCAATCCATGTGTGGGGTTTTGCTTCTTTGCTTCCCACTAGGCAAAACACCATGCACAATATTTTTAGGCTCAAAGACTAATGCAAAAACAATATTTTTTTGTGCACAATTTTGCATTGTGTCTTTGAACATTTTGCATGTGTACAAACAATCACTTGACTTTAATACTCCCCTCCTTCATACATAGTTCAACTTTTCAGTTGCTTGCTTGCTTGCAAAAGCCCGGATCTCAGACACGTTTATACCATAAGGTTTGAATTGAAGGACACCCTACTAACTTCTCTCAAAAACAACACCATGCAAGTACTTAGTCCTTGCAACTGAAACCCCCCAAAAAAAAACATGTGTCACGTGAAATTTTACAACAAGTTGGCCACAGTGAACAAGCACCCACCAACACACCATGAAGGATGGATGATAAGTGATCAGGAAACAATTTTCTGTCGAGTTCCAGTTCCCTAGTTAACCATGGTGGTTAGCTCAGTTGCTTTTTTTAAAATAAAATTACCTATTTACAAACAACCCAAAAGCACCTAATTAGTAAGTAGGTAATAAAAACACTCCTTTATCTATGCATAATCCATCTACTTACCTAGTAGATACCTATTCTCCAACTTATCTACCTATATATGAAACCTATTTCTTACCAAATTGGTTATGGAGGTGAGGTTGATTTGTGGATGAACCTCAACTCAATTAATTCAGTTGAGGTTCATCCACAACTCAGTTAAGCACATTTGATTTTGAATAGGAACACCACTTGTGGATTTGCACCCATCTGGATGTGAATAGGAACACAACTTGCTGATTTAGCATGGAAGCATTAGAAGCCTCACATGAAAGGCCAAATTCACTCAAGTCTTTAGAGGCAAGGGTAGGTAGGTAGCCTACATATTATTAGAGACATGACAGAATCAGGATGCTTGATGGTGTTGATTGGTTTGCTTTTGCTTTTCTCTTTGGGTTGTGTCTACTTGTGTTCTCATTTGCCTTGTATTTTTTTTTAATGGATGGGGTTTCCCATCCTTGATTTTGATTTACAAAGGTTTTTCTTCTTTTGAACCTCAAGCCTAAGTTGTACATTAAGGGAAAAAATATACTTATTTT
>Ga0209208_10003696_pt1 | contig 21877 bp, 20 predicted proteins | sample S1TSphfallax_3_FD_187694 | JGI IMG/M metagenome (GOLD analysis project Ga0209208, IMG submission 187694) | Host-associated microbial communities from peat moss isolated from Minnesota, USA - S1T2_Fd - Sphagnum fallax MG (SPAdes) (version 2) | ecosystem: Host-associated > Plants > Peat moss >...
GGGTTTGCAAATGAATAATTTATTTCTTTTGCTATGAGGTCAAGTTTGGCAACAACACAAGCCATTTGATGAATGTGGTCTTTCATATGGATAGGTATTTAATTAGTTGTGTGGGTATGGTTTTTTCTTTTTTTTTTTTTTTTTTTTTGGGGTGATATGTCTCTTGGTACTCAATGGGTAATTATGGATGCAATACATTTACCAATTAAAATGGAGTGTGTCCAGTAGTAACTATATAGGTTGTCTGATATGGAAATAACACATTAAATAAATGTTCATCCCAATTGGTGTGTTTTTCAGTAACAAGCTTAGTCCAGATTGTTGGGTAATCTATAAAACTAAAGGAAGATTACCATGATTCATAGGGGGCCGAAGATCTCTTATTTATTTTTATTTTTTTTATTTTTTCGATATTTCAGATTAGTCATTACCAGTGTTGTGTGAGTAGTAGAATCAGCTCCAGATACCTGCTGGTTATCAACCTGGGTATATACTCACTTACCCAGTGAGGGTGGAAAAAAAAAACTGGTTTTGGTATATAGAACTTTCATTCTCAAAACTTTTGAAAAAAATTCAAAAACCCGCCTTTGTAACCATTAGGTCTTTGCATGTTCTTTCATGACAATTGTCAGTTTTATGACGTTTATGAAATACCCATATTCGGTGGTTTTCTAATTCTGATTTTTTCAAAAAAATAAATCATAAGTGCTGGTTCTTTGATTTTGAAAATTTTAAAGAACTGGAATTGCTGGCTAGAATAAATAAATAAATAAATAACTAGATAACCTTAGACCCTAACACCAGCACCAGGCTCCTACAAAAACTTAAGATTTTTTTTTTTCAATATAGACACCTGCCCAACACTGGTTGTAAGTTGTAAAAAACATCCAATGCATGGTGTGCTGGTGGGTGCTGGTGCACTCTGGCCTGTTTAGTCTCACCTTCAGTGCAGAGAGCCCAAGACCAGAATTGTAGGGGTGTGCTATATACACAATGGTATTGACAAAAGCTCTTGTGCATAAGAGATACATATGTACATCAATGGAATTCATGGTTAATGTGATTGCCATTTTTTGCAAACTATTATGTTCAAAAAACTTTGTGCTAAAAACTCAAATGTGTCTGACACTTTTGCAAAAGTACATTATGTTCAGAAAACTCTTGTGCAAAAAACTCTTTTTGTTTTCCTCCCCCTAAAGCGATTTAACAACTACAAATCTTTAACAACCCATGCAACCCAATTCCATTCATCCCTACTCAAGGTTCTGCTTGCTCTACCAATCCCGAAGATATGAACTAATCCTCCAAAGAGTCCTTTGCAGAGTCCTTTGCAGAGTTTATAGTGGTAATCAAGAGTTTGAACCAGTGTTGGCGCTACAAGTTGGTTATGAATAACCTACCCTTGGGACCCTTGTTGATAACCAACCATTTTCTCAATAACCGACAAACACTGGTTAAACTTAGAACCTTGTTTACAGATCCGTGACCTTCAGATTTCTTTCTAGATGGAAATGCTGTTGGGGACACCCATGCCTGTTAGTCCATGTTTCTCCGATTTTGGATACAATAGAGTGTAAGGCAATTTAGCTGGTCCCCGCCTATTCGGTAGAGCTGGATTCTCATTCCTCTCCTTCATAGCTACTGCAGCTGTCTGCAACTTCTCTCCATATTTCTGAAATGCTGCCAGTACCTGCAGATTGCACCAACAAAAAAAACCCACTGAAATATATTAGAGTTGTCCATAAAGTCATCCTGTGTTTGGACCCTATTTTGAACCTCTAATCCCCATTCCATCCCCAATTAAGTTACCAAAATCACAGAGTACTAATTTGGAAGACTAGAAGTAACTTACAGATCTTAGAATTTGTTAGCCTTGCCTACTACCAAGGCAAGAAGGAGGATATTGTGTTTAGATTCATTATGGAGTATAGTAGCTTAAGGGATTTTGGCCCATAGGTAATAATAATAATAGGTCTATTTTTATATGAGGATTTTTGAAAGATGATATTTTGGCTTGTGTTGAAACTTGAGATTAGTTATAATAGAGTTATAATAATATCTTGAAGGATTTTGGTTTCTTTTAGAGGATTTTTTGAAGAAGAGTATATTTTTGCATGGTGAAATATTTGAGTTTCCATAAATCTTCTTTTGCCTTAAGATACTTTGTAATGTAAATGGCAAGGCCACAGTGTGACACACCCCTTGTTGATGCTGAGAGGAGAAGAAGAAGAAGAAGAAGAAGAAGAAGAAAGTACCTCATTGTTGTTTGTCCAACCCTCGACAAGACGTTGTCCTATATACTCTTCTTCCTGGGCATGTTTGGACAAGATCTCCACAACTGTCATCACAATAGTTGCTTGTGATGGTTTACCATGAGATTGAAGGAAAAACTTCTCAGGGGAAGCAAGCAATTGGCTATGTTCCTTGCTATTAACTTCGGGGACAGGTCTCCTCATGACGGCAGGTTGGTTGGGCATATATCCTGTGTATGCATATTGTCCAAAGTTGACAGCAGCGTGATGGGCTGATGGTATCCATAGTATAGTTGTCAAGGTTTCCACCAGGCTAGCCTTGGAAGTTAATGAAGGCCATCCAGGTGCGTCTTTCTTATCACCATGTCCTTTGGTGCGAATCTCTGACCACCATTGCTGGAGTTCAATGTCCTGTTGCACTATTTTGTCATCCGCATAGTATATGTTGACATAGTCAGTCACCCAAGACTTAAATGCACACCAAAGGTCAAGACCGTCCCGGGCATAAGGGTAATCCTCAAAGTTCAGTTTCACACCACTCTCTGAAGTTGCATCCTCCACTGCCATACCCCTGCACATTCATTCCCACATGATGTAGTACAGCGTAAACACTTGAAATTTCAGTTGCAAAATGAATGTGGCAGCCTGATACTTGGTGTGGCTGAAGCAAAGATGCTTGAGTAATGCAGATTTTTCCCAAGTAAGAAATTTTCTTACTTGGAAAAATCTGCATTACTCAAGGACCTTGATTTTTGCATTACATAATGTCAGCTTTTTCTGTCTACTTTATGGTGCTTTCACCCTTGAAGCTGCTCAATCTTTTATGACCTGGAGCTTTGATGAGTAGAGCTGAAACTTTTCACCATGTCAGCTGTTGCCTTTTAGTATGCAGTTTGCAGCAAAGTTGAGTTTGGGACACTGGTGGAAATCTATAAAACCTTGAGCAAAATGTTTGTAATTAAGCTGTTGAGATGAGTGTACCTCTTAAGCAGGTCATTGGGTAGTCCCTGATCATTAAAGTGCCACAATGCACCATAAATCTTAGAGCTAATCTCCAAGGAGAATTTGCCAGGGGTGAAGGTTTTCTCAATAACTCCATTCGCACTGATGAGAGCTTTGCGGGCTGCTGCATTGATGTTCATTGTGTTCTTAAAGTGAGGTACCAAAAGCAGGTGGATTGGGTGCAGCACACTAAGCTGCCTGTTTGTTGCTATGATGAATGGCTCCATCACTGCATGTGTACGTGTCCTGCAATTGACAAAATACCCAGAGAGAGTACTCACCCATGGTCATCATCCTCATGCTTGCTGATCAGACTGCTATTCTTCATCAGTCTAAGTGGGATATCAATTTCAGCAATGAGATTGAAGCCCAGATTCTCAGATCCTTGTGCTTTAAAAGCTTCATAAAAACATTTATCAAAAACTGAAAAGGAGACAAAACTTCATACCAATGGCTGTAAAGCTGATGGAATCCTGAATCATTGGTGCGTGCATGAGCTTTGGCAAGATCCCACATCCAGTCCCTCTGATTATTTTTGGGTGGAGTAAATACTCTCTTGCCACGAGGAGTTGGGTCTTCTGTTGCCAACTCAATAGCACATGGCTTCAGAACATTGTTCTTGTTGAGGAAGAAGATGGATCTGGATGCATATGTCTGGCTGTCGAATGATTTGAGCTCATTAATTTGTTTCACATATGGCAAATATAGATCATGGTAGTCCAGAATATAGAGCTTCTTCGCTTCCAATGCCTGCTCAGAAGAATACAATTTACAGATAAAAGATTTCATTTAACAATCAGTACCCAATTCAGGTTCCTTCCACAGAAGAATCTGGTTTCAGGGAAACAACCAAGCAACTTTCAATGACATTTCTGATCCAAATTCTCAAGAAATTCTGATCGGAGAACAGTGCCAGATTCTTTGAAAATTCTTGACAGATTCAGATTGGACTTCAAACACCATCTTCAAAACAACCACATTGTTGGAAAGAGGTCTAAGTGCAGGGGTTAACCTGCTCAACTGTCATTCCATCCAGATATGGCTCAATGTGTTTGTGGGTTATTGCTGAAGTTGGATCACCAAATCTCTCTTCAGGATCATCCAGCTTGCTGACCACTGGGAAAGACTGTCACATGCCAAAAAACAACAGCAAAAAGATGAACAAACAATTAGGTAGCCAATGCATGACAAGCAAACCTTGCTGAAGAACGTACTGTAGCTATGTTAAACTCTTGAGCGTGAGAGGAGAAAACTTCATTGCCAGGCCACAAAAGGTTTCAAGAAACTGAGATTCAACCTTGCACGAGAACAACAACATAGAACATGATCCAAATATTTTTTGCACTAAAAATGAATATCCAAACAAAACAACAGTCCTGTCGAGAGTGAATGATACTGGACAAATCTTAACTGTAAGAAGCTCAATATGCATTGGGTTGATTCCTGCAAGTCTTTGACGCCCGAATTCCTCATCATCCAACCACCCCTGCTCATTGACTGCACACACACAAACACCACACACATCACAAACACATCACAAAACACATTGCACAAATTGAAGAAGGAAACAAAAAACTAATGTTAGATTTTCTTCATCATTGAGCAGGAGAATATTGACATTCCATGATTGTGCCCCCTGAGTATTGTTCAGTGATTTAGTACAAGAGTTTTTTTCTGGATTTATTCACAGATTATGTTTGGCTGCACATTCACAACTACTGCACGAGAGAATGGATCCATTCATTTTAGCAGCAAAATTTCTTTTTGGTTGGGTCTAGAAATGATATTGCAACAGTAGTCTTAGGGTCTCTTTCCATTAGGCTACTGTGATCAAAACAGCCTAATGGAAAGCCACTGACATTGTTAGGGCCTTGTTTCATGCTGCAGAGACAGTTTGCTTTCCATTGAAGAGCTGCAAGCTAGTTAAAAAATAGGAAATTCATCATGTTAGAAACTCTGGGAACAAATGTTCGGGTGAAGAAAGACAGATCTCACAGTGAGTCACAGTGTGGCTCGTAGCTCTCACAGCTCCTGCAATTGATCAATGCTTGACTGGTAGAGTTGTGAGATGACTGTGAGCACAGCTAGCTGAGATAACATAATGGAAAGATGCTGTGATGAAAAGATTGTCCTTACACTGGATCACTTGAGGGATGGTGTACTTGAGGACGTTAGAACGGTCGTCAGCTCCAAGTTTCTTCACGATCTCAAATGGGTCCATCTTCTGGACCTGATCCTTGGTGTCTACGACGGTCTGGAGTGTCTCGCCGATGTCAATCCCATCTTGGTACAAATTCCTCACATCCTTGAAGGTGTTAAACTCATTCTTGCCGCCGGTCAGTAGTCCCTCGATGGCAGGTATGAGATTGTGAGCTGCAGAGGTTAGCTGGTCGGAGAGAAAGTCTGATTGCTTCTGGCCGTCGAAGATCTCGTCCCTTGGGATGTAGAAATTCTCCGACACTCTCACCTCCATAGACGGATCTGCAAAAAAAAAAACCACAGTGGAAATTCAACACGGGTGTTCATCTGACGCAGGAGGTGATGTGAGAAACTAGCCATCACTAGTCAGTGATCACAGCAACCTAATTGGAAAGCCACAGTACTGCTGCAGGGACAGATGCTGACGAGTGGGTTCGAGGACATGGGTCCTACCAGCGTCGTAGGATTTGCGACCAGTTCTGCAACGACGAGGATATGGAAGATCCTTTCCCCCGAGGTTTGGTCTCTTGTCAGCGGGATTGGTAGGGTTGCCCAAGTCGTTGTAAACTGCGTAGTCGTAGATGCGATCCCAGACTTTCCTCTCGCCCAGACCATATCCTCGCAAGTTGATCATCTCCGTCTCTCGGAGTTGTACCAGACCCGGTGGGGTCTGATCAGGCAGATACACTTGGTTGCTGAAGAAGATTCTGTCGCAATTGTATTTGTTGGCATTGTACACCCACGAGTTGCAAGGGAAGAACACTTCCTTCGTCTTGCCGTCGACGTCTGCCGGGAGCGTGAGGGATAGTGACTTGAGGAAGAACTCGTGCTGGTGCAGGTTCCTGACAATCAATGCTCCCGGTGTTCCGAAATCCTTGGGTACCATCAGTGTGACTGGGTACTTCACGTCTCCGGATTTCACAGTTTCCTGCACCATGTTCCAGTTTACCACTTGACATTCCTTGCTCACCTTCCCGATGTTCGTCCCTGAAGCAAAAGAGAGAAACCACAAACATCAGACGCACTAGTACTCTGCAACAGCATGAGTGCCTGCAGCAGCTGGAGTCAGATCATAAAGCACCTATCTATCTTGGTGGTTACAACACGGAAGATATGCAGGCGGGTACTACGTCGTCTCTTATAGCTCGAGCTAGTGCAAGAGTCTGTGTCTCACCAGGGTCGACTTCTTCGCAGCTCACGAGCTGCAACACCACTTTGCGGTTGAGAATGGCGTCCTCGGCGTCGTCCACAAGGTCGGAGCCGATGTCCATGTACGTCAGCAAGCTCCGCTTGCGAACTGTGAGTACACCTTCCACTTTCACGTAATCGCCGGTATCGGTTTTGGAAGACAAGTGCAGCATTTCCTGGAGTCCTTTCATGAGCGTGTCGATCTGCAACGCCCGAACCGCTACACATCTGTGCCTCTGAGAACCGGGCATCATCGCCGCACGGCGTCGCGCCGCATGCACAGAAAGCTGCTTGGTGGGATCGCTGGCGAGCATGGGTAGCCCCGACTTGAGCTGCTGGCCAGAAGTCGAGCCGCCCGTCGACGCTCCTCGCTCTGCAGCAGGTGCAACATAGTTGCTGAGATTGCACACCGATGCAGCAACTCCCGGCAGCTGAAACGCCTGCATTCTGAACTGCAACGCAGCTCTATATTCAAACCACCAAGTCAAAAACCACGCTCGACAACAACAGAGCTGAAGCAAAGCAGTAATTCTAGAGTACAGCGTGAGCTAAAAACTGCAGCTTCAATTCCATACTAGACAACAGATGTCGATCTGAAGACACGGTTCCTTCAACTGTTTCTAGTTCTGGATTTTTCCAAAAACGTCGAGTACCCATCTCTGGAAATCACAAACTGTTCTTAATACGAGTCTTAGAATCGAGACTGTAAGCTGAGCTTCTTATATATATATATACCTGCTGAGACGCGAAGAAGCTCAAACTCTGAATTCTAATAACTTGCAGATATAATAAAAGATCATAATGAGCCACGAATCTAAACTGGAAAGCGAGCTAGCTAAGCTGCTAAAAAACAATGCAAAAAAAGGAAGAAGAAAAGTCTCAATCTTGATATCTACAACAAATGAAATCTAGTGGAGTAAGTACCATGACTCCTCTCAAGACATATATGATGAGGATTCAAAGCTCATGCTGCAGGAGGAGTGGGATAAGAAACTTACAAGCTTTAAATTTTTATAAAAAAAAGAATGATCAAACTCAGTACCTGGCTACAAACCGTGTGAAAGTGGAAGAAACAGAAAATGACCACCAACGTCCGTCGTTCACAGGATGGGAAGAAGCTCTAAGAGAAGAACAGAGGTGCAGCAGCAGCAGGACTTAGTTCAGCTAGCTACTACGAGCATCAGATGATTGCCCCCACACTCCCACTCTCGCGATCGGAACACTGGAGATGTGTACCTAGGCGAAGAAGCTGGTGGTGGTGGTGGTGGCTGGTATTGAGCAGGCCGTGCAGTGCAGTGCAGTGCAGCAGCAGGGAAGTGACGACCTTATAACTAGTACGATGCTACAGAGTACCCTGGTGCTTTGCCTGCCCGCCCTTATCTTTTTATACTTCAATTGACGTGCTATCAGCTCTAGCCTACCGGGTTTCTCTTTTTTTCTCTTTTTTTCAATTTTTTTTGTTGTAGCTCAAGTGGTGTCCGTCCACAAGATTTTTTATTTATTTATTTTTATTTTTAAATTTTTTTTGGGACCAGATTTGGGGATAGGAAAATATGAAAGGAAAAAAAATTAATTCTAGCATCCTTCTTTGTTTTTGGTTGCCCTCCAGCAATTTAGGATAGAATCGGGTGAATTTTTTTGAATTTATTTTTTTCCCCGACCCCACCCAAATTTGGGGACTAACAAAACCTCAAAAAATACTAATTTTTTGCCCCAATTTGAGAAGAAAGAGGTTATTTGGTGGAATTTTGCCAAAGGAAAAAAAAACTCAGCCTTTTGTGATGTAAAAACAATTTGGCATCTTTTTCTAACAAAAATAGCAAGTTTAGGAGTCGAATTTACGCTAGGATTTTCTTTTGGCCCCAAAAAAATTGTTCAATTTTTTTTTGGGGTGGTAACCACAATAAAATTCATATAACAAAAATAACACAGAGATTCAGCAGCAGTATTGCAAGTTGCATCAGCCTTTATATTAAAAAAAATGAAAAAAATAATGTTTAAAAACCGAAATTTCGAAAATGCAGTGCTACAACTTACAAGTCATTGTCTAAATGTGGCAAATTCAGAAATTTTTTCCCTTAAAATCTTGGGACTTTGGTGGCATATTTTTCACACAAAAAATCACTTGTATCCTGCCTTACAGGATTTGTTTTTGTGAAAAAATTCACCAACATGAAAAAGAGAACCATTACTCAACACCCATGTTTTGTTTTTTCGATGAAATTTATTTTCACACCGTGGTGACAAAAAGAAATTCAAGTGCAATTTGTACAAAGGGTATTTTGTGGAATAATTTTTTTGCAAAAGTCGCCATATTTTGAGCAAAAGCAGTCAGAAGTCGGGGTTCATGGAGGTTGCCAGAACAAAGCGTGATTCTGAATATTTTCTATTTTCTGGCATAACCTTTAGCCAGATTTGTGCTCATTCCTCAAGTGAATGATCGATCACCAGTCCAACTTGACAAAATTGAGGGGAAAAAAAAAAAAAAAACACCTTGTTCAAAGAATAGTTTTTATTATTTTAAAACCTTCAATTTTATGATATTAAAGTTTTGGCGAAACTTACCCAAAAACAACAATTTTTAAGTGTTAACACATTGAGAAAGCATGCAAAGAATTCCTAAAAAAATATGCTGCACTCGATAGTGATAATATTGCACGTTTGCCACTCTAGTGAATTCTAGTACTAGTACGTACAACAACTCTACAGTAACTGATGGGAATTACCGCACTTGCTTGTTTGTTTCCTTTGATTCAATGCTCTAGGAAACAAACCCCCGAGGCTATTGGCATATTGGCTATTTGTCATGACATGTGATAAGTGTGAAAACATCACCCAAGCTAGGAACTAGCTAACTACCTTGGGAACTAGCTAGGTACTGCTAGTCTAGAACCAACTGCTTCCTCCCCATTGATGCAGCTCATGGGTGTGTGTCCCAGTGTTCCTTTTCTCTCACTTTTGTGTGGTGTAGTCAAAGAAGTGTTCATCAAGAAAAAAAACTTAGCCAAATCTGGTTGTATATCACGTAATGATAGTTTTTTCTATAAACGGAATCCTTCAATATTCATGTTCACTAGAACTTATTATATAACAAGTGACAACCCAAGAAAATAAAATGATATAGAGGCATGATTATTAAATCAGTTACCCAACATTCATATTTTGAGAAGAAACCCAACAAGTAGATGGGTAGACTTCAAAACAACCCATCAATTGGATGGGTGCACCCAAAATCTGCACATGCCCGTCTATCAGCTTGTGGCAATAAAAATCTGAAGGATTTGGAAAAAAATTCAGTGAACCATGTGATGTTTGTGCAGGAGGCTGCAAATATATAGTTAGAGAGATTTAATTGAGGCAACTCAGATTATTGCTGCTGCTTGTGTTTGTAATCAAGAATTTGTTATTTATTTATTAAGCAACTAAGTTACAGCAGATTCAATCCAAAGGGATATGTGGAGTTAGTGAATTGAGATATAAGTGATTAGCAATTGCATTTAGGGTTTAGGGTGATGAGCTAGGAGGGGGAGTGGCACCTAGGGATGGATGCTGATCAGGTTAGGATTTCTTTGGACAATTTCAGATCCTGCTAGTGAGGTATTTTTCCCCTCAATTTTGTGATGTAGCCAAACTGTGATCTTCACAACCTAGTTTTGTCAAATTTGGCTATAGACCAGATATGAAATAAAAATTAAAATGAATGATTTCATATCGAGCACCTTGTCATCTGACACCATTTGAGCTAAGGCCACATTACACTTGTTGCACCTAGTTAATGTTTGCCCATATGTGTGGTAGTTGTATATTTAAATGTGAATTTTTATCTCTACTTATGTGATTGTGAATGTGCATAATTAAGAGGATGTCAAAACTTTATGAATTTTTTTTTTTTGAAACAATATGTTTCTTTGTTGAGTTTGGAATTTCGGTTTAGATCAATACACATCCCCTTGAGACCTTATCCTGTCCCTATAGTTGGTAGGTCCACTTTTGCACCTTTAAACTTTACCAAATTTGCATTGGAGTTTGTCATGTCCACAATAGACTTTACCAAGTCTACATATGAATAATCTACCAACCTCACACTGGATTTTACATAATTTTGGATAATTTGACATAGAGTTGGTAATACGCCTTTTTTTTATACACATGTGATTTGGAAATTAGGGTCAAGAAACCAATTTTCATTTTGTACATATACCACATGTAATTTCTCTTGCCCTTGCTCAACATAAGGCATTTTTTTGTTATTGGTTGCAACCCCATGTCATTGTGTCGACCATTTGAAGAAATGAGAGGGAACCTTTCAGGCTAATTGTTTGAAGTGTTTGTAAAGCACATTCTAATAGTTATCTAAAGAGCTAGGAATTAAGTTGATGCAAATTAAAATAAAGGACTGATGTGGATGGATTTCATAATTTCATCCCATCTCATGAAGTCACACTCATTTGTCAATTGCATACATTGGGTTCACGTTCATGCATCATGTATTCTCTCAAGTGCTAGTCAATTAAAACTAATGACGTTTTATTGAAGGGAAGAAACACTATATCTTTCACAACTTTCATATCTTCTTTATGTTTGATACTTGGACGGTTGGATTGGCCTCAAATTTCAACTGCACTACATGTGAATTTAGGTGCAAATCATATGGGCTAAGGGAACAAAATGTTAGCGTTAGTGCACAATAATGGTACTTCTCTGCCAGTTTGAAGTTCTTTCTTTCACATGACGATGCAGGTGCATAATCAAAAGGACACTGACACTATGAAGTTCCAATGTAGAGTATGACACTATGACGTATGCTATTTCTTGGTTCAGTATTGGCCTTTCATTTAGATCAGTACTAATTACAATTTAAAAAAGAAATATTCCTAAATATTTTCCTTCACAAAATTTTGTTCTAAGACAAAGTATTTTGGTAGTGTGTATATAGTACTTGGGTATATCACACTTAAAAAGCTCTCTTTGTATGTGTATTTGGTGGTGCTAAAAAAACTCAAAGAATCATTTTTAACCCTTGATCGGTGATTCTCAAAATTATAGAATTGGCTCGAACCCTTAATTAATTAGGGTTCCAAAAATCAAACAACTTACCCAACACAATTGGTTCCAATGATGTTATTTAAGTAGTCTCCCCTTTTACAATCTAATTTTTAGTTTTCTTTTTTATGGATGGGTTAGGGGTGGGGCTTAGGAAACAGTTAGTAAACCATTTTGGATGGGACCAATGCTATTGGAAGCCCAATACTCTTTAAGGGTGCAGCTCTTCTAAAATTTTGATCTTGTGTCAATATATATATGTACATAAGATCCAGGAAATGTTGCATCCTACAAAAGGCACTTCATAATATCACAAATTACTATTGATTAGCCAGATATAATGATTGATCCTAGAGGTGGTCTTATTTAAGTAGCCTCCCACCTTTTACTATCTCAATTTTCATATATTGGTTGGGGTTGGAAACAATAAGTAAGTCATACTAGATGTGAGAAACATTGTTGGAGGCCAAAACAAGGGGTATGTATGTAGCTCTAACACATGGTACTCTGTATTTGCAAAACATGAAGTAACTAAAGTTTGCAAAATCAGCTCCCTTGTGCTCACTTGCAATCCTCTCGCCACTTGTGAGGTTGTTGGTGCATTCCTGAGTGTGGCTTGTTGGGTTCTCAAATTGGAGACCCGATACACATGCACTCATTTGACCAAAATCACACCCACATCCATGTGAAAATTGGCCAATTAGTGGATCAATTGTAAGATCCTAGAAACCACACATAAACTATGTATTTGAATTTATATTGATATATGCTATTTCCATCAGCCACACCCACTTGAAATTCCAAAAAGTCATGCTTGACTTCAGAGGCATTTAGGAATCTAATGCTAACATCAAGCAACAAGCAACCAACACATTTGTGTGAGGGGAAAGAATCTTAAGGTATCTTCAAAGAAATTTCAACCTTCCATTTTCCATAGTTGTGGACATTAGTCATTGGGTGAGTGCCATATTTTCAGTAGCAATAGGTCCTCCGCTCAATAGACCATTAAAAATAGGACCAACTTTAAAGAAGTCAAGCAGAAAATGTTTGAAATTTTAGGTAATGCCTGTTGGGGGGTTGCATAGGTCATAGGTTGAGCTTCTTGTGAAGTCACTGCAATTTGTGTCCACCATGATACATGCAAAAAATGTAAAAAGGAGAGGATTGGTTGGACTTGTGAACAGTCCATCATACCAGACGTGGCAACCACAAGGAAGCTTGATTGATCACATAGCAAGCAACAATCACGTTTGTGCTCTCAAAAGTATCAAAATATCCATCTCAATGTTATCTAGAATAAGTCACACAAACACATCAGAAATGCTTTGTGCCATCATCAAGAACACTTTACACGGTTCATTATTTCTCTTAAACTTTAGCAACTTTTTGTTGGCATTGCTCATAGGGACAACAAGACTTTGCATCTGTTATAAGGTTTTGGATAAATCTTTGGTATACGCTAACGCCTTTCAAGTGGTTCATTATTTTTCTCAAACTTTAGCAAATTCCCTTCCCTGTGCTCTCAGACTGAAGATTCTTAGCAACTTGCATAAGATTTTGGACAAAATTTGTTTTGAGGTTGGAACCAATTTTTCATTCATAGCTCGACACACCCAGGTGTACTCTTCAGGCAGTTTTTGTTTTCTAGCAATGGAATTTTCCTTGGAAGCTTGTAGGAAGTAACCAGTGTTGTCTGGTTATGGTAGGTATTTTGGATTCTACTCCGGGATGCCAACATACCATTAAACTATTATCTTTTAATAGAAGGATATGGATCGGTGGCCTTCAGGAGTTTTCTTATCACTTAGGTTCTGCATAAACAATAATTTTTCTTCCTTTGAAGATGACTGTGGTGGATGTCTGCAGTTTCAAAAAACAAAACTGACTCCAGATATGGATAATGGTTATGGATATGCCAGTTTCCAAATTTTGGTTTTCCCATTAGTCTTGGATGAAGGCTCATCTACAAAACCACCATAAAAGGAAATTGATTGCTTCTAAAGCATAAAAAAATGCTATTATGCTCTAAGACTAACTTAAAGTCTCCAACGAGAAATTTTATCTTCCTTCGACCAAATTCTGGTTGCCCCATATGTTCCATTGAATAGTATATGCTGTTGCAGTTTTGAATTGTTGTGCTAATTTAATTTTTTCACACTCACTTCTCAATCCTCTTTCTAAAGACACTTATGGGAAGTATGTATCTGGGAACCTTCAAACTTTGGCGAGTGAATATGCATAATGCACACCTATCTTCAAGAAGGATATGCATACATATCAAATTAACAGTCGTATTGAACTATGCCAGTTTCATTCCATGTCAAATGATAACAATCACACAAGTTTCAGATATGCTTCTATTCATATCCGACAATTAATGGATGTCCATATCCCGCAAAAAATACATATATCATGACAACACTGGAAGTAACACTTGTTCATATATCTGTGTAGTGGTTTGAAAACTAAATCCCAAGTAAAAGCGCTAGGAATCTTTCAAAAAAGAAAAACAAGATAGTCCTTCAAAAGCTACCATCACTTTTTGTTGCCACTTTTGACAATACTGAATGTTAATTGTTAGAGCTGCAATTCACATTCTCTTCATTTACAAAACCCATTTCTGTAGTTGAAAATCCCTATTAAATTTGTGAAATTAGTATAAAATGATTTCACCTTTTATCCCATCATTAAACTTATGGAGAAAGTAGAGTCAATTAGGCGTTGGAACCCTTTAATCATGCTCAATTGAGGACAAAAAAAGGAAATAGGGGTTCAAAGTTTTGAAATGAAGTATATAGGGGGATTAAACTAGTGTTTCCACCAATTCCAATGGAAAACTAGTTTTTATCATTATTGTGATAGTTTTATCCCTTGTGCAAAGGTTGAATGCTCACTTTAAACTCGTGCTCTTTTCATTTTATTTTAACACTTGTGCTTTTTTCATTTTATTTCAACGCGTATGTGTTCAATTAAAAACATGTGCGAGGAGTTGTGGAAGCGAGGGAGAGAAAAATGTTTTTTCTTTTGCAAAAATTCAAGAACAAAACATTGAAAGTTTGTGAGACTTTACTAAAGCTTGTTAAAGAGTTTTGAGGAGAAGCACAAAAGAGTTGTTGAGCTTGAAAGCTCTCAAATCTTGAAAGGTTCAAACCTAGTTCAAAGCTTTTGCACAAATGAGTGCAATGCCCACTTTTGGCCAAGGTGCAATTGTGGAAACAAAATTTGAGCCGTAAGCAAGGAGTGGCATAATGAGGAGTGATAGAATGGAGCAAGGAATGATTAGTAGAGTGGTAGCAAGTAGCAAAATGGAGCAAATGATTGGTAAAATGGCAACAAACAACATAATGGAGCTTCGGAAGTGAAGATTAGGGTTTTAAAATCTACCTTTGAACCTTCCAATCTCCGACATAAAGTTTAAAAGCATGGTGTTAATGGATGTGTTTTGAAAAGATTATGAAATAATATTTTATGATAGTTTCAATTATTTCATTGAAAAACTCAACATTTGGGCAACTTTCTTGTTGGTAGTGTAATCTATTTTAATTTGTTGCTACAAGATTTGTGAAGTTGTGAAATCCACAATTGCCACATGGTTAGCACTATCCTAAAGTTATAATCCTCCTAGGCTTGTTCCATTCCAACCAAGAGTTCAAGCACAATTTGTTTCAAACCCTAACCTAGTTATTTTTCAACCTAACATCAACTTATTATTACTTGGTTTTCTAGATGCCCTTGAAATAGATCACATTTTGCCACACCCTCCTATGAATCCTTCCATGCTTTGGCATCTTGATCAAGTTAACAAGAAATGGTTTAGGGTAATAGTTGAAACCATGGAATGGAATGTTTGAAATGTGCAAATCTATCATAGATCATATCTTCATAATATTGCAATCCATCACATTACAAGACTTTTTTTTTGAAAGTGCCTAAATTTTGAACTCAATTGTTTAAATGTTTGCTTACACATGTGACAATTTTTTCCTTGAATATGATTCAAATACCAAATCATATGAACACTCTACCTTGGCATTAAAAACTCTTAGATAGTTTTACATTTATGGTTCCCTTTTTTTTGCTCAATTTCCTTGTAGATACCTTTACACACAATGAAAAAGTTGACTCAGCACCATGCCAATTTTTTTTATAATGTCATAATCAAGCATGTGAAAAAAAATTGGGTTTCTCCATAAATTTATAGACCTTTTTTTAGCTCTCCACCCCCCTTGATATAAAGGTTTGATGTCAATTCTAAAAGTTTAATGGCATTTGTAAAGGTTTAATGGGACTTGTTGGGGTGTGATGTTACTTCTAAACGTCTAATGTCATTCTAAAGGTTTGTAATGATGATATACAAGTTTGATTACATTTTTAAGGGTATAATGGCTCTTCTACAAGTATGCTAGCATTTGTAAGGTCTTGATGGTAATTTGAAAGATTTGAAGGAGCTTGCACAAATTTGGTGGCACTTGTACAATTTTAAAAACAACCAAAAAACTTGAATAATTGATCATATGAACAAATTTTTAATTTATTTATGATTTTTAGTGATATAATTGAACACCATTTGCCAATGTATGAAGTTTTTTATTAATTAAAGGTAAATCACCACCTCCTTCATCTCCATTGTAAGTGCATTTGGCACAAACCTTTTATGAACCATTCCCCCCTTTAATGATGTAAAGGCTTAATGTTGTTTTTGAAGGTTCAAGGGTTTATAAGGATGATGTATTAGTTTGGTGGCATTTATGTAATTATAAAGCAACTTGAAAACTTGAATAACTAATCATATGAATAAATTTTGGGTTTATCTTCAATTTGCATTTTAATGGCATTCTAGAGGGTTTGCGATTAGTTTCGATAAATCATTCATTATTCATCAGTTTGGTGGCACTTGTACAATTATGAAAACAATTTGAAAACCCAAAATTGTTGATCATATGACCAATTTTTGAGTTTTCATTGATTTGCAAATCTTTTATGAATTCTTTTCCCCCCTTTAATGATATAAAGGTTTAATGTTGCTTTTGAAGGTTTGATGGTATTCTAGATGTTTAATGACACTTATAAACTTCTAATGGCATTTATAGGGGTTTGTAATGATGATATACAAGTTTGATTACATTTGCAATTAATATATTATCACATTTTTAGAGGTTTATTGGCAATTGTAAGGGTTTGTAATGATTATGTAAGGTTCTAATGGCACTTGTAAGGGGTTTAATATTGTTTGTACACATCTAATGGCATTTATAAATGTTTAATGACAATTATTTGTAGAGTTTTTACCCTCTCTCATGGCTACAAACCTAATATAAATGTTCGATTGCATTTGGAGGGGTCTAATGGCAACTTATGATTATGGTTTGACCTTTTTCACCTTTACAAATTTGATAGAAATTACTAATTGCACTTATAAAGGTTTGATGGCAACTTGTGACTATGGTTTGACCTTTTCCCACTTCTACAAACTTAATAAAAACTATTTCTTGCACTTGTAGGGGTTTGATAACAACTTGTAACTATGGTTTGACACTATCCTACTTTTATAGACCTAGTAAAAATATTGATTACATTTGTAAAGGTATGATAACTAATCTAAAGCTCTATTGGCACTTGTAGGGGTTTGTAATGCATGTGTAGGGGCTTGATGGTAATTTTAAAAGTTTGATGACACTTGTATAGGTTTAATGACACTTGGAAATGTTTGATCACATTGATGTGATTATGTTTTGACCTTTACAAACTTCAATAGGATTCTAATGGCATTTTAATGTAGGTACTTGTAATGAACATTTGAAACCAATGGGTTGTACAATCAATGTGACTATGACCATTTATGGTTTGCAACAAGTTGAATACATTTGATAACATCTCCATTGTAGGGAGTGTGTTCATTTGATGCATTCACTATGAGAAAATCATGTCCGTTGCAATTTGTTTATCCAGTTGTAATTTAATGAACTCTTGGACATTTTTTAGTTACATCTGACAAGTTTCAATGGACACAATTTTGTCATAATGATTTTGAACCTTTAACAAATTATAACTAGTAACAAGGTGTAAGGTAATGACATTGTGGTTAATGGTTAATTGATGTTTGAACTTAAAAAAGAAAAAAGGAACAATCACTAAATGGGGTTATAGTTGACTTGCAAATTGAAAATGAATGGGATTTTACACAAAAGTTTTTAATCAAAAGGAAAGTTAAGGCATTGGCTAGGAAAAATGTTCAACAACAAATGTTGGAGTTGGTGCATTTGAACACCATGGTAACAACATGTAACCATCATTTTGTTGTTTACAACCAAGGTAAAAAATAAGTAACCCAATTCATTCCTAGCATAATGTGGAACGTAGTCTATAACACCTTCAAAAAGACATACCCAAATTAACAACTTATTCAAAACACACATAAAGACTAACTTTAAGATAGTTTCAAAGATTTGAAAATTGGTACATCAAATGAAGATGGAAGTGAAATAAAAAAACATTGCAAAATGAAGAGGTTCTTGTTTATTTGAAGACCATAGGTGACCATGTTTTGTGGAATGTATTGAAAATGCAACCAAGTATGTTTGATGGTCACACCCCATCCATCTCATCTCATAGTTTAGATTTTGTTGATTTGGATGCATGTGATGCACCTCTTACTTTTTCTATAGGACCTAGTTTAGGTTTTACCTTATTAGCAAAGCTTATGTCAAAATCTAAAATGTTGTAGCAATAGTTTGAAAACCACAATGGGGCATGTGAAGGTTCATGTTGAAGGGCAAAATAAATTCTAGCTATGAAGTTGTCTACTTGAATTGAAAAGAAAAATGTGTTAATTATGAAACATGACTTGAATGAGGTGAAAATGAACAATGCAAATATTTATAACTTGACGAAGGTTAAGGACCTATGTGTGATAATAGATGCAAAGTTTAAAGAGGTGCAAAAACATTTCTAGACTTGTAACTAGAAATCACCATCCCATCCATGGTTAGTTGCATCTAGCATTTGCTCTCTAATGATTTCATATGTGAAGTCCATGCATATATCGTGTAAGAAATTAATTAGGATAATTGTTGTTGTGAAAAAAACCATGTCCTTTGATTTTTTTGCATAATTTTTTTTCATCAAATGCTTCCATTTACACTTGGGTCCTCTTATTCCCCACCCAACTTTGATTTTATGTCCAACATTCATTCATTAAAAAAATCTTGTCTTTTGCACTTGGTTTTTGACTTATGTAGCTAACAAAGCTAAAAACTAGTTGCAAAAACTAGTTACAAAAGAGAAGATTTCTATTAATGATTTTGTTGTATGCAATGATTATAATCATGCTTACATTAATAACTATCTCACACATCCCAATCTTGTACATAATGAACATGTCCTCCCCCCAAATAGCTTGGGTCACCAAGTAGGTATTTGAAATAATCATATATATGAATAAAGAACCAACACTAGTTTTTATACAATTACAATTTTTGCAGTATGGACACATCGTGAAAGTTGTCAAAATATCTAAGATCCAAATATATGAATAGCTTGTGTTGGTCAAAAATCACAATATTGTTCATGACACAATTCTTCTTCCTCCCATTGAACTATGGGCTTGGGTGTTGTAGGGTTTTCAGATTTTGATCAAGGTGCCATTAATGAGTTCAATGCATTGGGAACTCTAAAATCTATCTAACTAAAGTTTCCCTCTCTTTAATTGTGGGCCAACAAATCTCATTAGCTAATGCAACATTGATGCAAGCTACAATGAAAATTACATCATCACATACACTATGCTTGGCCTAGTTTCACATAGATGGATCAAACATTGTCATGTTGTCATGTATGGAATAAACCCTAGAAGGCATTGCTTAATGTTCAACTTTAACAAGTGCCCAGCTAGAATGTGCGATTCACCTATAAATCTTATGTTGCCCATGATTTTGGGAACCATGAACGATGTCAACTCTTCAAACTCCCCCATAGTAAAGTCGGTCAAGGTTTTAAATAATGTTAAAATTGCTTGCATCATATGCAACACACCCAAAACATTGGCATTGGAATCCATTGAATCCCAACATTTTCAACCAATTCACCTATAATAATGAGTTTAAATCAAGAAAATTGGCAATAGCCACCATAGAATAAAAGTATTTTTTGTCCCCCATTGCCAATGTCTCATCTAATAATTTTTCATCAAAATGCAAGAATGAGTTAAAACTCCCACTTGGAGAAAAGGAACTCAAAGAAATCATTTATGAAAATGAGATTGAAATGGACTTTAAAAGTGGTGACTTTTTTTTAAACCTCCCACACAATGTGCTAAATAATTCCTTAAACCCTGAAACCCTTTAAACATTTTTTTGACTTCCCACATGCCAAAAAAAAAAACCTAAACAACCCTCTAACCCACATGCTTTGTCAACATCACACATGTCAACAAACCTACAAACCCTAAACAACTTGCAAACCCATGTGAAATCCTTGATGACTTCTCACATGTCAAAAATACCCCCACAAACCTAAGAACCTATAAACCCAAAAACCCAAAAAATAAATATTAAAAGTTAACCCCAATTGCAAACCCATACCCCACAAACAAACATCTAACAAATGACCCAAAAAACCCAAATCCTATACTAATGTAACCTTTGTGAACCCATCAATCCAAAACACCAACTTGGGTACCCTTAGACCCCTTCAATTAACCTAAAATCAAAGATAATTCCTAGTTTATCCCTAGTATGGGATTTTGGTCGTCAATTGAGATGACTTTAAGGATACTTGAAAAATAGCGATGAAATAAAAATTAAGGGACTAAACTAGGGAAAAATTAGGGATTACTTTAAGTATATTTTTATTATATTAAGTGACTTTTAATATGGATGTCTTCAAACATGTTCTAGAAACAACCCAATTACTGCAATTTTTGTATGTTATTAAAATGAAACTTGCATTTCCTCTAAGTGAAACGATATACGGTTCACAATTTAAAGACAAATGATTAAGCAATTTGTTGGAACAATACATATCAAGAACCATGACGCATTCTAGACATTCCATAAACAAATTAATTTTTGCATTCAAATTTCCGTAATCATGTCACACAGTTCCATCATTTCTCATTGCATTTTCTAAACCTGCCAGAAAGGTTATGTTATGAGTTGTTTGTTCATTCCTCTATTCTCCAAAACTTTCCCTTAAGACATTAGGGCTTTTGGTAAAACTGGGCCCAATTTGGGGGTTATTGGGTCCCAGTTCTGCCAAAACTGAGGATGGAATCAAAAGTCAGGATGAAAATAGTACACTGGAAATAAGAGGGGATCACACTGCTTGAGAGATTGCTCCCCAGGTCACATTAGACTCCCCCCATCAAACTTTGCAGCCTTGTTGTTTTGTGCCCTGCAGGGTTCATGTTTTGCATGTTTCATTGCATGGTTCAAAACATGCACCATTGCAGTGACATGTCTTCATTGCAGGCATTTCCTTTTTCCCCTAATTGCCCATTTGCCTGGACAAGATATGTCTCGTGCTACCTTGACACATCTTTGTTGCTGTCCAGACACATTTTGGTTCTCTTTAGAGCATCTCCAGTGGTGCTCAGTATGTGACCCTACAAAGATATTTCTAACATGCAAGTTATATTCTTTTAACCCCAAACCCTTTTCCAACCTCACCCATAAAACTGAACTTGGGACTGCAAATTGGTGGAGGACTACTACTCGTAATCCTCATGGACCAATCACACTATCTAGTGAATCACAAATAGGGAGTAGTCCATAAGTGTGATTTGACTCTGTTTATTGGCCTTGCCTACCAAGGTAAGGATATTGTGTTTAATTTTTTTTTTTAAAGAAGAAAAAAATAAGTTTAGATTCATTATAGAGTATAGTAGCTTGAGTGATTTTGGCCCCTAGGTATTAGATCTATTTCTATATGAGGATTCTTGAAAGATGATATTTTGGCTTGTGTTGAAAGGTGAACTTGGTTATAGAGTTATAACCAAAATCTTGAAGGATTTTGGTTTCTTTTAGCGGATTTCTAATGTAAATGGCAAGTGCAAGTTCATATACCAAGGGTTGGCGGAGATGGCCTTATGCATGTTCTGGGTTTGTAATGGACTGAAGGATAAATAAGACGTAATCCTTTGTCGTGAGACTCTATTCCATGTGTATTGCTTGAAGCTATTGTTTTTTTTGGGAGCT
>Ga0209208_10003697_pt1 | contig 21876 bp, 28 predicted proteins | sample S1TSphfallax_3_FD_187694 | JGI IMG/M metagenome (GOLD analysis project Ga0209208, IMG submission 187694) | Host-associated microbial communities from peat moss isolated from Minnesota, USA - S1T2_Fd - Sphagnum fallax MG (SPAdes) (version 2) | ecosystem: Host-associated > Plants > Peat moss >...
AGGAATCAAACTCAAGAAATGTCTCCAATTGATGACCCAAATGTGGATATTGTAAGCTTAAAGGAAGAGGAATTGCCCTAGCAAAGACCAAAAATACATAAAAAGACTTAAAAGGGGTGGGGGGGGAGGGGGGGGGGGTGAATGATATTCTTTTCAAAATTAGTTTGTATGGATTGTGTTTGACCGAAATGTTAGGACATGAAGCTTGCAAATTTAACATTGAATGACATTTTTCACTTAATGATGAAACCATTTACATTCTTGTGTTGTCTTGAACTAATCTCTTGTAATCTTTTTGGCTCTTAAAATAAAAAAATTAGTTGTTAAGCTTGATTATCATCTTACTAGGATCAAAAGCATGTCCAATTAATGAATCAAGTGTCCACCCTTTATGCAACAAAAATTGCAATAATGCATTGTTGCACAAGGATAATTTTCAAAACTTTGAAATTTTTTTTTTTCCCTTTTCTCCTTTGTTGTGAGGTATTGGAAAAACACCTTGATTGTAAGTTCTTACAAATCTTGTGCTACAAGTTCGTTTGGTTGTCCCTTTGCCTCAGTTATCATCCCTTTAAAAACTCCATGATGATGATGTTTTTTAGATGGAAGATCCATAGTTGTACCAACATCACCTACAAAACAACTTTCCAACAATAGATGCAATAAGAGAGATACATGCATGCACCCACAAAGGATGGGAGAGGGAGAGGTTTTTATTTTTGCACAAAGATGGCTCTCCACTTTGAGCTATTGAAAAGGTAGCTCTACTAGTTTGCACATCATGTACAATAAGCAAGAGGAGGTGTTCATAGTTTGTTTCTTCGCAAAAAAAATCAAGATATATGGAAAGAGTTTGAAAAAACTTAGCTATAATGAAAGAAGAAAAAAGGGAAACAAACAAAGAATGAGGCAATGAGTGGTGTGGGTGTGCCAACTATGAGAGAGCAATGAAGGCCACATTTTTTATTCCTATAACCTATACCTAATTTTTTGTTTTTCTAGTACCAACACCATGATGATGATGATGATGAAGAATGTTAAAGCTTTGTTTATTCATGTTTATCTTTCTTCACTAGTTCATGGATGCTATTACATTTGTGCTACATTTTGTTGTATTATATTCCTACCCTTTTTCTATAGAGTTTCTTGGGTTTCTTTTTTCTTCTTTGTTGCTCTCTCCTTGTGTGCGTGTGTGTGTGTTTTTAGGTTTTGTTATGTTCGTTATTGTGTATCATTTGTAGGGAATTTAAAAGAAATATTGACAAGTTTTTCATTAACAGGTCAACTTGAAATACAAAAGTAATCCACAAAAGCACCTGGAGAGGAAAAAGAAAACAATTAAAAAAACAATTGCTAAAACAAGCTTCTCCTCATCTAATGACTTTTTGCCATATGGCAAGTTCAAACCGATGGTGTTTGGCTCCTATTCATTGGACACGACGTTGTAAATTTAAAAACAAAACATAGCTTGAATGGACTTGTTTTGGAATTGGACATGCTTTGAAGGGCTTAAATTGAGATCTAACAACTAGACTTTTAGACTTGAGGTTCAATCAAATTTCCAAAAAACTTAGCTTGGACAAGAACTAGAGGTTCTATGAATTTTAAAAGAAAAGTTAAAAACCAAGAACATTGTTATGTTCAAAAGCTAGAATTGGATAGCACTAGTTCAAACCAACAACAATCAAAATAGGAGAAGTGCCTTTTAAGTTCCCACAAATTGAATTCACAAATTCATTAGCAAACATGGTGGATATTCCTCAAAATGTGTGACCAAATGAAAACCTGATTGTTTCATAATCTCTCTCCTCTACAAGCATAGCCAACAAACTATGTGCATTTTGATAATTCCTTATTTGTTAGATATATTAGCAAGTATAGACAAATGCACTATAACACCTCCCAACTAAGAGCCATTCACAAAGTGTTAGATGATCATCACCTTCATCATGAGTAACAGTGATGAGTTGCCATGACAACCCAATGACTTTATCAGCTCTGGATATTGGGTACAGATATTGACATGGCAATCCACCCAACCTTCAGGCAAACCATTATACAAGTGAAGCTGCAAAGAGGTATACAACTGGACAAGTATTAAAAATTGCTCAAAAGACAATTTGAACTTGTGTAATGGTTTGGTCATCAAGAGAAGCAATCACATTTAGAAACGAAGTGAAACATCCTCAATGAGATTGCATAGAAACCTCCACAACACTTTGAAGGTAACACAACACTGACTGCAGTCATAACCTTCTGAGAGTCATTCACAAAGTGTAAAATCATGATCACCTCCATCAGAGTACCAGAGATGAGCTGCCACAACAACCCAATGACTTGATTAGCTCCAAAGGATGGATGTAGATATGTATACAACAACCCACCCACATTTCGGGCAAACCACTATACAAGTGAACCTGCAAAGTGGGATACAACAGGTCAAAGAGTAGTCCAAATAATATTAAAACTCATATTGGAGTTTTCTAGCTAAAGTTGTGTAGTGCAGTAATGACCAGAAACTGGAAATTTTCTGCAAGAATATCATAGAGAATTTGCACCAGGCACAGGCAAGAAAACAGACTTCATCATTCTGGATTTCTGTATGCTGCTACACCAATTTCACACAATAGAAATCAGCAGCTGGAGTTGCTGTGTACAATATTGGCCTTATGGGTTTCTACCTTAGGAGGGGATTTGTGCTTGGACAAGTGCATTCCTCCTCCTAATTGCCAGAAGATTGCTGGGGAGCAGTTGCTGCATCACATTGCTATTTACACAACTGATCCATCCACTACTCACGCCGAGTTGGTATTCAAGAAGAAAGAAAAACAATGGCCTGTCTGAATGCAATACCCTGCTGCTTTTGCCAACTATCAAATGCAAAGAAGTAGAGAGAGAGAAATCTTGCTGACCTGCAAACTGTTTCATCTCCTTCTCCAGAGAATCCACCATGGAGTTGAATGCCAGCACCATCTCTCATCACGAGAGATAAGCATTACAGAATACGAAGAAGCCATGGTGCCAAAAACACTTCAGCTTCATCACTCACATCTTGAAAAAAGCTTGGGACGAGAAGCACATATCCTGCTGCTGCTGTTACTCCATGATTTGCAGACAGCAAGCACATACATCCTGCTGCTACTCCATCCGACGCAACAACCATGCCCCAAGCATATCATCAGTAAATAAACAACAAAAAATAATGCTCGGGGAGAAACTGCAACTGAAGTCCCTTAGCACTTCTACAGATATCCTTTCGCAACCTTCCGAGAGGAGAGAGAGTTTCTGACTGTTGTGAAACATCTCGTGACATGCAAGGACCTTTGTCAAAGTGCATTCTGCCTTGCGCACCAAACCCTAATCCCTACTGCCCGAGAGGGACTGAGAGAAAGAGAGAGCACCAAACCCTAACCCCCTACTGCTGGAGAGGGACAGAGCGCCAAACCCTAACCCCTCCTGCGAGAGCAGGAGAGAGATAGCTTGTTGTCTTTTGAGAAATCGGAGGTCGGAGTTGCTGATCGAATGCAGGAGTCGTGGTGGAGAGGGATTTTGCGGTCTTTTGAGACGACGGAAGTCCGAGTCGTTGACGATCGAATGCACGAGACGTGGTGCGAAGCTCGCAATGGCGTCTCGTCTAGGTACTTTACGCATGCATGTTTCATTGTTTTTCTCTTGCGATTTCGACTTCTGACGACATCCCGAGTTTTCTCTTGAGGATTCCTGAACACTTTTTTTTGGTCTAAGAGATGGAGATGAATTCTGCTTCTCCTTCTCCTTCTGCTGCCTCTGCTTCTGCTTCCGTGCCGAAAACGTGGTGGCACGAAGAAGAAGAAAAACTGACTGTTGCACAAGTTCCAATGAAGAAGTGAAGCTTAGACACAGCAACGATTTCACAACCAGCCTCAGAGAAAGAAAGAAATTGCTACCACTACTCTCACCACATTGTTTCTTTTTCTCTCAATTGGAAGAGGAACAATAATGGTTGAATTTTTTTTCTCTTCTTGCTTTCTTTCTTGCAGCACAAGTGATAAGAAGAGTTTGCTTTGCATATTTTTCAGGCATTGTTGGACTTGATGTGAACTTTGTTGTCGCTATATATACACAGGCATGCAAAGATCTCACTTGTCAGAATTTTGTGGATTCTCTGTTTGATTCATGCAGGAGGAGACTATCCCTTCAAAGTCGTAATGAATGGCTACAGTGGCCATCTTAGCGTTGTTCCTTTGCCATCTGTCTGCAAGGAGACTCCATATGATAAACTCCCACAACTTGTTCTTGTAAGCATCACCTTGTCATTGTCATTGTTTTGCAAATGATCTGGTCAGGAGTTTTGAGCTTCTGTAGCACATTATGTGAAAGTTGCATATCACTTTGTTTGTTTCAAGCTCTTGCAGTATATGCTGTTGAACTTGATGTTTTAGTATTATTCAATCATGATGAAGGTGATTGTTTGATTGATCGTCTGACACTTTGTGAACAACACTTTCAAGCTTATGACTGTGCTCAATTCTTTGTTATTTCCATTTGGGTTTTGCTCGAACTGACTCAAGAGGTTTTACCTTCAATGTGCTTATTTTGGAGTTTTTCTCTGCAATCTCATGTGTATGTCTGACTCATGTTTTGGCTTGGACATGAGAAATATTTTTCTTTGCATTTTGTATAGTTCAGCTGTGTCATACACAGGGTGAGAAGTTCATGAAAGAGTTGTATTCAGGGATTGGGACATGGACTCTTGTAAGGAATTTTCTCATGTTTTAGTGCGTTTTATGTGCAGTACAATTCTTCTATTGCTTGCCAGAGAAGTTTCTCCATTGAACATCATAACTACTGAACATAGTCAGAACCTCCTCCTCAAGGTAGGTACACTCTTCTTCATCAGCTTTAGATTGCTAAACATGTGCTTTTGTTGCATGGGTGCAGCCGCCCCCATTCCCACCAGAGACTCCTGACAGTGTTCTCCGAGATGTTGAGAACGAGTACTTGACTCCATCCCTTGATGAGGATGCCAGTGATGTTGCAAAATGTGGGAAAATGTGGGACTTTGATTGGTTTGGTGAAGGGGAAAAACAATTACAGCCCATGTTGTCACGGTTTGCGGTTGTTCCAGTCTGGGAACCCCCCTACAGACGTGGGAAAAAACCTGGTGAAGATATTGGCGGGAGCTCTATTGCAGAATGGATTCCAGACTTTGAGGAGGTGGGTAGGCCTTTAAACTTTTGTTGCTGAAGTCATAAAACCTAAGCTTTGGTACGCTCTTCCAGGAGATTATTTTTGTGGGGTCAAAAGATGTTCTTGAAAAGTAGCACGGGAGAGTGAGGAGAGTCATAGTTTGAAATTGAGGGACATGCGGGCTAGGTGGAGACAGAATATGCAAACTTGAAGGCCCAGAACTCATCATCAATTTTGCGGAAGCCAGGTGCTCCAGAAGATTTTCTTAGAGGAAGCACCAACAACCGCCCATTTAATCCTGGTGGCATTGATCCTCCTCACTCCTCTAGCAAAGTCATTCTGGAAGGAGCACTGAATGGGGACTGGTTTTGTGAAGTCCTTGAAGGAGGTCCTTTGCAAACAGTGCCACCTGGTTTCAAGCATGGCATTGACTTTGGGTCAGTGGAGGTCTGTAAATTTGATCTTACTTTATGTAATCTGATTTCTGGTTGCATGATTAAGCAGGTGCATGTACCAAATATGAAGTAGTTCATTTCTTTCTTTAGTGGGAAATGAACAACTTTAGCCACAGTTTGTTTCTGTCTTTTGTACTTGAGTCCTTTTCTGACTGTTGCTATTGTTATCACTGCTTTTAAAGTTTTTTCCTGTTGTTTCTGTTCCCTTGTTCCCAAAGGGTGCTGTTATGGTCTCTTGATGTTTGGTTTGCAATTTCATTAACTTCTTATCAGATCATCCCACAATTTCTATTCTGGTCAACTCAAATTATAAGTATAGAGGGTTCTCAATACTTACACAAGAAGATTCATGTGTCTTTTATATTTGCAGCCTTTTCTGCAGTGTAAAGGTTCAAAAAGTGTTGATGACATCGCCATCCCTGCAGTCTCAAAAGATTCAGAGAAAATATTATCCCTATCTACGGTGAGCATTGAAATCTCCTACTGATGGCTTGCATTCCTTGTTGGAAAACTGGGAAAGAAAGTATCAGTATGTGTTTAGTCATATGAGAATTGGAAGCAAAAAGACTTTCTCTATTGACACTTGGCCTTTGGGTATGCTATTCTTGTGATTTCAGGATGGAGGACTGTTGCGGTTTGATGAGCTGTTCAAGAAGGCTTGGGAGCAAAGCAGTGAATCTGAGGAAAGTGATGATGCGGAAGAGGGAGGTCTGGATTTGAGACTTTTGATAGGGATGGGACCTTGTGTTGATGAAACTGTGTGGGTTTTGTCTTTTGCTGAAGGCTCCTGAAATAGAAGGATGAGCTCAATAAGGCATAGCATTGCATTTATAGGTTGCAATCAGAACTGAATTCAACAACTGTACTGAGGAGATGCTGGGTTTTGGTTTTCAGATTTGATTTCCAAGGAGGCCAGTATAGTATTTTCAGATGGCTTTGAACATGGGCAGACTCCTGCAGCACAAGACATGGCACTTGAGGAGGCTCTGGGTGACCTCAAAGCTGCAGTACTGTCTGCAACAGAGGACTTGAGGAAACAAGCAAAGCACCAAGAGGTAGCTACCGGCATTTGTTACACTATGTTCTCAGCATATCTGTAGTCTATGATGGTGCTGGTGTCTTTGGAGACCATTGAGGTTCAGTCTTCATAGATGGTATTGGAGATCTTCAGTTTTGGTAATTGTAAAATCTGTTGTGCAGGTGTGGGCAGTGATGGAGGGAGTGGAGGGCATTGCCAGCAATTTTCTGAATCTTGTCCCAGACATGGCTCTCACCTTCCCCTTTGAGCTGGACACTTTCCAAAAGGAGGTTGGTCTTCTTTTTCAAAATCGACTTGCAAAACCCTTTTTTGAAATAGAGTTTTGCTATGACCAAGTGGTATTTCATAACAATCTATGTGGGCTTCATGAACAATTGATTTCTCACTGCTCTTTGAGTGGCGCACTTATTGGTGTTTCAATATTCTGAGTGTAGGCAATATATCACTTGGAAAGGAATGAATCGGTGTTTGTGGCAGCTCATACCTCAGCAGGGAAGACAGTGGTTGCAGAGTATGCCTTTGCATTGGCAGCCAAAGTGAGCCTTCTTCCACAACCTCAATGACCTCTTGTCCCTGCGGGAATACATTGGGATGCCATGGCTGTTTGAGATATGTTTGTTGCTTGCTGTTTGCTGTTCTGATCTGTTTTTGATACTTTGGTTTTCTGAGAAATGTGACCTCATGAGTTTTGATGATGGATCAAGTGCTTGATTTCAGGGGATTTCCATTAGCACAGTCTAAGCTGGTAGCCAATGTTGTGAAGTGTCATCTTTCTTCTTTTGTTCCCCTGAACGCTGAGACAGCTTTTGAATATCTAAGTTGTAGGGTTTACTGGGAGGTTTTACTTTGTTCTGGTGCTGTACCCTCCCTCTATGTCATTCTGATTATGAAATATGGGTGACAATGACTGTGGCCTGAGGGCAGCATTGCACACGAGCCATTTACACATCACCAATCAAGACAATCAGCAACCAAAAGTACCGTGACTTCAGTGAGAAATTTGATGTGGGTCTTCTAACTGGAGATGTCAGCCTGAGGCCTGAAGCATCCTGTCTCATCATGACCACTGAAATCTTGCGCTCAATGCTTTACAAAGGTGCTGACATCGTTCGTGATATTGAATGGGTATGTCATTAAGCATTTTGGACCATGAATTTGCAATCATGTGGCTACTTCCTGTGATGCAGAGGTGAGAATCAAGAACTAATTGGACAGTTTTCTCTGAAGGTCTTGATCTACTATTTTTTGGTTTTGGTGTTTCTCAAGATTGTGATGGGGAAGACTGACCTGATTATATGTACATACAATACGTGAGAGCAGGTCATATTTGATGAAGTGCATTATGTGAATGATATTGAGCGTGGTGTTGTGTGGGAGGAGGTCATCATCATGTTACCTCCTCATGTCAACCTGGTCCTCTTATCTGCCACTGTATGTTTTTAAGACCCTGACTACCATTTTTAGTTCATGCTTATAACAATAAGTGAGCCTCATCAGATACTTGACAGAACAACCACTTGCTTAAGATGTGATCTTGACCAATGGAGAGCTGATTCTTTGCGATTGTCTTTTTTTCTTGTCCATGTCATTGGCTTGAACTGAGTAAATAGCACTCTCATTCTTTGACTTGTTGAGATTCCTCTCTTAGGTTCCAAACACCTTCGAATTTGCTGATTGGATAGGGAGGACAAAGCACAAAAAGATCTATGTTACAGGGTAAGGAATTGGTTCAGAATTTAAATTTTTCTTCTTTTTGAAGTATTGGTAAGGTTGGAAGGGAATCGAGTTTCTTGCAAGCAATCTCTAATTGGTGGTACTTCTCTTGGCAGAACAAGGCGCAGACCAGTTCCCCTGGAGCACTGCTTGTACTATGGGGGGGAACTGTACAAGATTTGTGACCAACAGACATTCTTACCACAAGGCATGAAGGAAGCACGTGAAGCACACAATGCTAAAACCACCAAGATTGGAACAGGCTCTGGACCTGGCCAAGGAGGAGGTGGTGGTGGTGGGCAAGGCCGGGGAGGGGGTCGAGGTGGTGGTGGGGGCAGTCAAGGCCGAGGAGGAGGTCGAGGGGGTGGGGGTGGTCAAAAGGGTCCAACTAGTAAACAACAAGCACGAGCAGTTATTCAGGTGGCACAAAGGGGAAACAGTGGTGGCTGGAGGTCAGAGACGTCACAGTGGTATTCATTTGTTAACAGACTTCTCAAGAAGGGCTTGCTTCCAGTATGTTAAGATCGATACCTTCTCTTTGAATTCCCTCATTAAGTGCTCCTCCACACCTGAACCTGAAGTAAAAATTTCCATTCTTGAGAAGATAAGTACTGTGTGAACATGTTTCTTAGTATTTGATCTGTGTCTGCTTCATCACAGGTGGTGGTCTTCTGTTTCTCAAAGAATCGTTGTGACCAATCAGTGGATAGTTTGACAGCAGCTGATTTAACCTCAGGATCAGAGAAGAGTGCAATCCGGGTCTTCTGCGATAGGGCTTTTTCACGATTGAAAGGATCTGACCGGCGATTACCCCAGGTACAGTAAATATGGTGCCAATATGGTCCTAGTTTTGGTCAAACCAATGTTATCAATCAAGCTCCTGAATGGCAACATCATAATCCGATGCTATTTTGTACAGGTATTGCGGGTTGAGGATCTGTTGAAGAGGGGGATTGGAGTTCACCATGCAGGGTTGTTGCCCATTGTGAAAGAAGTTGTTGAGATGCTATTTTGCCGTGGGGTCATCAAGGTTTGCTCTCTTAGCTTGACTTTGATATCATTTTCCAGGGATGGTTTGGTTTGCTCAGATTGCAATGCAAAACCACTCTGCTATGTTTCATACAGCACAAAGGTCTATTGTGCAAGAGAGTGGTCCTTTTGGTGGTTGGTCACTGAGGATCATACTTGGGTTATGCTATGTGTGTATGCACAAGGACAGACAAGCTTAGACATGGTGCTGATGTCAGACAAGCTTAGACATTGTGCTGATGTCTTGCTGAGGAAATGATACTTTTCATGTGTGGTATGTTTCCGCTGTTCATTGGTAGATTGTCAAGTCTGGAATCTGGAATAACCTTATTATCAGGTCAACACTCAATTCTATTCAGTTTGCCTCAAATCTTAAGTAAATATACAGAAGTTTTCAGTTGATCTGCCTTTGGTGAATGGGATGACATGTGATGAATTTCAGCTACCCTTTCGTAGTTTTACCCATGGAGGAGAAATATTAAGCATTCTTGATCCTCATTTTTCAGGTTTTATTCTCAACGGAGACATTTGCAATGGGTGTAAATGCCCCTGCTCGAACAGTGCGTAATTCTTTCATCCTTATATTTACGTACATGTACTTATTAAACGCACCTTGAGCTGTAAGGAATGAAATGAGTTTCTGTAATTTGCAGTCTTTTCTTAAAAGCCTGGTTGTGGGACCATGCAGGTAGCATTTCATGGTTTACGCAAACATGATGGGAAGTCCTTCCGTCAACTTCTGCCAGGCGAGTACACTCAAATGGCAGGCCGTGCAGGCCGCCGTGGTCTTGATAAGGTTCTCTTTCTGGCATTTATTTCTTGTATGACCTAGTATCTTGTAAAGTGGCAGATTCAATCTCTTTGTTATATATTTTTTCTGCTGGTCAAATGAGTTCTTCAGGCTTTCCACTGGCATTGGCTACTTAGTTTTGTACATCTGTACTTCAAAGCTCTTTTAGATCTGAGTGACAGTGACAGACTTGAGTCATGCTCTGGACTTGAAAGTGTAATGTATTCTTGAGCTTCTCCTCTTTGAGGCAAGCATGTTTTGCCCTCTCCAGCAAAGCCTTTGTCCAGAAATTAGAACTAAAGATTGAGAGGTCCACACAGGTTGGCACAGTAGTGGTTATGTGCTGGGATGACATTCCTGAAGAAGGAGACTTGCGCCGTTTGTTGACGGGAAACCCAACAAAGCTGGAATCGCAGTTCCGCCTCACCTACAGCATGATTCTCAACCTCCTCCGGGTGGAAGACCTCAAAGTACACTTCTGCTGTGTTGTACAACAAGGAGATACAGCCACTCTTGATATGCTTTTCCTGGCAGAAAGATTTGTAATTGAGTTTCATTGGGTCTCAAGCATCTCAACTGCAGTGTTGGAAGTATGGGAAGAGTAAAATGATGTCTGTGCTGGGTGCCTGAGTGCAGGTGGAGGATATGCTGAAGCGAAGTTTTGCAGAGTTTCATGCCCAGCGTGCACTTCCTGAGCAACAGAGACAGCTTCTGGAACGTGAAGGTGCTCTGTCAAAAATGAATGTCAAAATTGAGTGAGTCTCATGCTATATTGTGATTGATTTGCGACTTGATTTTTGCAGTACAAAGTTTATCCCCCTTATTAGGGAGGTGGAGGCTGGAGATCCCAACTCTCAATATTTGATGGTAGAAGCTTCAGCTGTTTTTTCTTGTTTAAGATGGGACAATTTTCCTCCTGCCTTCCATTTTCAACAGTAATCAATGTGTCAAGCGTGTGTTTTTGGTGTTCAAGCTGTATATTGGGGGAGCCAACAATCGAGGAGTACTACAATGTGGCATTAGAAGCTGAAAAATTGGGTGACCGAATTCAAGAAGCAGTGATGCAGTCTCGGGCAGCACAGCAATCTCTTGTTCCAGGCAGGGTTGTAGTTGTTAAGACTCCTATTGTAAGCAACTGAAGTCTGCCCCCTCACTTGTCATATATTCCTGTGGGGTTTCCTATTTTCACAGTGATAACTGCAAGTGTGAAATTACAGTTGGTATGTCACAACATGTAGTATGTAAAGGATTATGGGAAATGGACAATCACCAATGGGATTTCAGTTTGTTATGGAATGTCTTGTCTTTTAAAAGCTTAAGACACAAGTAAGAATGATCCACTCTGTTATTGCTTATGTTTTTCAGGTTCCAGTCCCCACCCTTGGGGTGGTAGTGAGAGGGGCAACTGGACTTAATAAAACTACAGTTGTAGTTGCATTACACCGTGCACCCATTCCAACAACGGCAGGGAAACATGCTGAAAAGTCTGCAGAACCAAAAGCAAGTAACAGTGTAGCTCAAGAGGGTTACTTCATCACCAGAAAGGGAAACCGGGACATGGATGATGACTACATGGTAACAAGTGGGGGTAAAGGTAAAGGTAGGGGAGTTATGAAGATCACACTTCCTCATTATGGAATGGTGGGAGGGGTCGGGTTTGTTGCTATGGAAGTTGACAGCCAGGGCTTCTTGATCATGTGCAAAGCCAAAATCCGTGTTGATTCTGTCCGTCTTCTTGAAGAAGCAAGTAGTGCTGCATTCTCATCTGTAATTCAGCAGCTTTTGGAGCTTGAACAGGAGCATCCAGGTCAAGATCCACCTGCTCTTGATGCCATAAAAGGTATTGGTGTCTCACAATGTGTATCCTCCTTCCACTCTTCTTAGTTTTAGGGATGACAAAGCATGGTCATTTTGTATCTAGACTTTGTTATAATTGTTGTGCAAATGTTGTGTGTTTGGATTGAAGATAGTAACCTGATAATGCTCAATATCTATGAATTTCTCTTGGCTGCTTGTTACTATGGGCCAGATTTGAAGTTGAACGACTTGGAGATAGTGGAGCAATACCGGAGAAGACAGTCACTGTTGGAAGTGATGGCACAAAATAAATGTCACCGCTGCCCAAAGTTGCAGGAACACTATACATTGATGCGAAATCAGCAACAGTTGAAAGAGAGAGTGAAGCAACTGAAATATGAGCTCTCTGATGCAGCACTCCAACAGATGCCTGATTTTCAACAGCGGGTACCTCTACTATCTTGCACCAATTTCAACTAGCTTGAAAGTTGATTTCTCATGGTTTTACTGGATGCAGCTTTGCGGTATTTCTAATGAAATTGGCCAGTGGAAAATCTGTCATTTGACTAATTCATCAACTAGCAGGTTGGTCGATTGTGTCAGTTACTGATTATCATTGTATGGTGTCCAGATAGAGGTGCTGCAGCATGTTGGGTACATCGACACAGATTTGGTGGTGCAATTGAAGGGACGTGTAGCATGTGAGATCAACAGCAGTGATGAACTTATTGCTACAGAGTGCTTGTTTGATAACCAACTTGACCACCTTTCTCCTGCAGAGGCCGTTGCACTCCTATCTGCACTTGTTTTCCAACAGAAAGAAGCAAGCAAGCCTCTGCTGACCCCTCGCCTTGCTGAGGCTAAGGACCGGTACTCCCAACACCAAATCTGCACTGGGCTCAATTTTTTGTACTTTTGGGAGGAAGAGAAATGTCCCCCATGATCTTATATCCTTTTCAAAAGTGGGTGTGAACATGTTCCTGAATTTTTTATTGCTAAAAATACAGGTGTTATATGCATGCAGTGGAAGTCCTGAACAGAAGTCTGAGACAAAACTGTCCTTATTGTAGACCTCACACTGCAACTTGAATCCAAGCTCTGAGCTTTCCAACTCTCATGCAGAGGCTCATCTGTAGTTGCCAAATTTGTTGATGCTAAGGAACTCCTAACAGTAGATGTATGGGAAGTTTAACTTGGATTAAAGCCTCATCTGTCAATGCTGTTGATGGCACCATGTCCCTCAACATGCTGAGGCAACTATGAACATGTTGATCCTTTTCAGACCAGGAAACACCCTGCCTAAACACAATTTGAGACTATCAATCAGCAAATTTCATTGTAATGACATAGCAGTGGATATCAGTAATAGATCTCAAAATATGTCTGAGCTATTTCTTTAAGAATGGTTTTGAGCATTGGGATTTCACATGTTCAAACTTGTGGTGCTGTGCCTGATGATGTTGATAGCTGGAGGTAATTTACCAATTCTTGTTTTGCTGACTGTTTTTGTTTGTGATTGTTGGTGTTGATCAGACTTCACAATACAGCACTGCGGCTAGGGGAGGTGCAAGCAAGCTTTGGCCTTCCCATCAATCCTGAAGACTATGCCTCTGACACTCTCAAATTTGGTCTTGTTGAAGTTGTCTACGAGTGGGCTAAGGTTTTTCCTCATCCATGAAGCCCACTTTTCAGCCATCTTAAGAAGGGCATCCACTCAATGCAGAAGCTCCTTATTACAAAGACCAAACAAAAAATTGTGGTTGATGGGAGTTAAAATTTCATGCCATGTGCATAAAAACTTCCCTGCACATATGAGACGACAAAAGCCTTTCAGTAGTGATGCTGCCTTGCCCACCATACAAAGCTCTTGGTACACTCTGGCACCAATGGTGACTGGAAACTGATGGATTTCTATGTTTTGATCTGTGCAGGGAACTCCATTTGCTGATATTTGTGAGCTCACAGATGTTCCAGAAGGTTCTATAGTGCGTACAATTGTGCGGTTGGATGAAACTTGTCGTGAACTTCGGAATGCTGCCCGCATCATGGGGGATTCCACCCTCCTCAAAAAAATGGAGGATGCATCAAACGCTATCAAGCGTGATATTGTGTTTGCTGCAAGCTTGTATGTTTCCTCAAGTCTTCCCACGGTCTGACATTATTCATTCTTGTACACTTCAGCATTATAGTCATGTACATTACCTTGGAAATTTACAAACAAAATGGCCTTCAAGTTTTCAAATTTCAAAAGTATGTCCCCCCCATGTTCAACAGTTCAGAAAAGTGTCACCGATATTCACATCATCCCACACAGTGACATCAAGAGAGAGGTTCTTGTGAATCTGAACCTTGAGAAAGTTGTTACAAAGTCGAAAAGTGATGCCTGCTGGTTTCTGCAACAAGGAACAATATCCAGGGAACTGTTTGTTATCTATCAAGCTGGTGAGTTGCTTACAGACTCTTCTTTTGGTCAATGGTTATGGTGCATAGATTGCAGGGGGATTTAATGGTTTTGATACTAACTGGAACAAAAGACTACCCATAATAATATGACCTAAGTTGACAACCTGTAGCCAAGTTGTTGGGGCTCCCAGGTGCCATGTGAGATGGGTTGTGAGTTCAATCCCTATGGAGTGTACTTTGGGAACCTCTCAACATTTGGTTCATTCTTCAGTTTGCCAAGAAGAATAACACCGAAGTTTGCCAACTAAGTTTTACTGAGAGGTGTTGGACACATCCCTTCTTTAGGTGACTTTTTCCCCTCTCATCATGAAAACATGTGACTAAAATGTGCAATTGTGGAGTGTTGTTACACCAACAGCTTAGGTGATGTAACAAAGGCTTTGCCTATGTTTTATAGTGTATAATGTATATGCAACATGGCACTAAAATTTGTATTGTACCACTCTGAAAAAAGTGATATACAGAAGATACAAGTTAAACCACCGCAAATGAATAATGTTTAGTTTGATTTGTTGAAAGACAAGGTCTATACTTGGGATCTACATCTATATGAACTTAATCTATATACCGAAGTAAGTGATGTCTATCTGTCTTATCCAGTGAGACCTACCTACAAACCTTCTTGTAAACGCTTTCTACATGCTATTTTCTCTCTAATAATTTAACTCTATGTATACCAACCTCTTGCCCATCTTCTCCTGATGCGCCTACCTACAAACCTACTTGTAAACCCTTTCTACATGCTATTTTCTCTCTAATAACCTAACTCTATGAATACCAACCTCTTGCCTATCTTCTCCTGATGTGCCTAATCTCTCATTTTTCCAAGAGGTCTCTGTACATATAGCAGTTGCAATCGAAAACATTATATATCTAATTATGCACACTTGTTCAATTAGATTTTGGTGTAGTTGTGACTAAACTGATGAGAATAAAATAACTAGCTCAGGTAATAACTTTCATGTGAAGCATCTCAAGCTGGAATCAATTTTGGGATGTGTTACCAATGCAGAATTTGGTAACACATGCACTCTTGGACAGAATTCGGGTATCACATCCCAAATGTACTCTTGCACACTAAGTAACAACCTATATGCAACAATTTGGTAATGATTCTACTCTTGGACATTATGTGAAGTCTTCCTTCATTTCATCATCTTTTTGTTTTTCCACATGAGAAAGAGCCACAAATTTGTCCTCTTTGTTCAACATCCTTTTTTCCACTTGAGAAGGAAGCCAAAATTTGTTGTCTTTATTTGAAAAATGCTAAGCCAAAATTGCACATCATGATGATGCAGATGAGAGCAGAATCAAAAGCAAACATTGGTGTGAATGTTTGTGTAGGTAAGTTGACATGTTCCAAGGATCTTGTGCCCAACAACAAACGGCTATTTTGAAGATAGCTTTACATGAGGAAAACAAGAGTGGAGTAGATTTGCTATGCAACCTCTTGTACACAATTCCTTTTCATTTAAGAAAAGGTAAAGGGAGTTGCTGCATTGTTGCTCCATTTTCCTTTTATACAAGTCAAGAGGGTTGCTGCATTTTTTAATGCACTTCACCTTGATATCTTAAATTGGAATTGAGGATTTGACATTCAACCAGCACACCTTGATATCTTAAATTGGAAATGAGGATTGGACATTCAACCAGCATGAACTTTCTCCAAAAGCATCCAATTGCAGAGTTCACATAGCAGACCAACTGAAATTGCTGAAGATACATCCAATCATGGCATCCCCAGAGCAGATCAGCAATAAACTTGGTGAAGATACATCCAATTGAAGAGTCAACAGATCAACAACAAACTTGCTCTGAAGGCATCAAATCACCAGAATCTGCAGACCAACAAGAATAACATATGCAAGATGCTGGAGTACAAAGTTCAAATCTATATAGACATCACTGGCCAAATCCTTCTGCAATGAAAAGCAAACAAGATGTTGTAACACCTCAATATACAATCTCACTGATGACAGAAACAAACCAGTAGCATAAATCATTTCTCTTGCAGAAGGGAATTGGGCAATATGCCACCTTTGGTATAGAATTCACTGAATTCAGGACAAATTCCAAGGGTAGAACCTGTTTGCTTGAGAGCCATATCTCGCACAATCCCACTGTATGCTCATTTTTGAGCTGATAAATATGAAGGAAATCCAGTCTAAGACCTCAATGCTATGATCCACACATTCCTTTATGAAAGAAAGCTTCCAATTGAACTTTCTAATCTAATACTGCACTTGTGGTGCAGAGGATCTTTCTTTCAAGAAAAAATTGCTTTTGTTACCTTCTGACTTCAGTATAAAGGAAAAATACTGAACTCCAGTCTAGTACCCTCCCTAGTATGGTTGATACTTTCCTCTATTAAAGAAAGCTCACAATCTAATACTCTCTAATCTAATACCTCATCTGTGAGGCAGAGGATCTTCAGTTCAAGATAAACCTTGCTCTTGTTACCTTCTGAATTCTAAACTCATGCTAACCTAGGAGTTACAATTACAAATTTGTGTATACAAAGAGTGGGTACTAGTATAATTTGTAGGCCCAACCATGCTCTGCAAGAAATGCTTGAACTGCTTCCTTGAGTGCCAAATTTGGAAACACTTGTTCTGGAGTCAAGGGTGCCCTTGTTAAAGGATCAAAATTTCCTACCTGCATTGGAAGACCAAAATTTGCACTTAGTCCAACACATCAGGAAAGAATGATGATACCACACCTTGTATCTCATTCTCTCTCCCTACTTGCCCTCATTATCTAACCAGCTTTCATTTGATCAAACTGAATTTCTAGCCTAATAAGCCTCCTCTTCAAATACAGAAACCTTGAAGCTACTCTTAACTTCAGTTCCATGTTCACAATTAACAAGACCATCTGCTATGACACGTTAAGTGGACTGTATCTTTGACAATAACATCTCTACATTTCAAGGCAAAACTTTAGGAATCTGCCAGAGCAAGTTGATAAGTCTGGAATGTTGTCACTTATCATAGAAGACAGAGGGGGTGGAAGATCAAAAGATTAGACTGACCTTCCGAAGATGTTCCAAAAGCGCAGATCTCTCATAGGTGATGCCACTTGGAGTAATAACTGGGTCTCTGAAAATGTCCATCGTTATTTTGCAACAGAAGTGATCAGGTACCTGCCTCATACCCATCATCAAGTACCACCAATTCTCAATCAAAACTGTCCAATAAATGCCACTGTTTCAAATGGCTAAAAAGAGCAGGAAACTTGTTGCTAAGTTTGAAGTTGCATGAAAAATGTGACCTAATGAGCTATGCTTCTCTGCATCTAACAGAAGACCTACAACAAATCACTGGAAGCCATCAGCAGACATTTCCGATGACCTTGACTGAAAGGCTCAAACTCGAGAAACTTGTTCAAAGGACAAAACCCACCTCAGCAGACCTATCTGGTGCACTGGCCTTTTCAAATACATCAGAAAGTGTCTGAAGACGCTCCTGATATTCCCCATTATGCTTAGAGAGTTCTGAAATTTTCTGCTGGTTGGACAAAAGTTGGGTTTGCTTTCTTTCAGAGGGGAAGTTTGCCTCAGATAGGGCAGTTGTTGAATCATCATCACTGATGTCAATCACACCATCAGGCCCCTCATCCATGTGATCTGGTTGGGCATCATTAAGCTCCTGAACATTTTTGTCATATTCTTGGCACAGAAGACGAGTACAACACTCCCTGAAAAATATCCACAACAAAAGTCAGTTCATACTATGCAACATGAATAAGTACAGATGTTACAATCAGATTTTCTCCAATAGTAACAGGAACAGTAAAATTAACTCCACCACCCACATGCCATAAGGCAGGACAAAACATGCAAAATTGTTGTTATATAAACCAGCTTCAACACACCTATCACAACCTTGCCCTCATTACTTTCAAGAGCTCAAAACACAATCACCTCTCTTTAGCAGTAAAAAAAGCAACACTTTGAACACAACAAAGTTAAAGGATGAACTGCAACATTCATGTAGACATACTTCAACTCCTGCTGTTGGTGCTGTCGAACTGATGCTGATTGCTCCCACTCACTATAACGAGCTTTAGCCAGCTCTTGCCAAATCTCTTCAACCATGTAACTTCCTGACTTTCCAGTTCGTCCTAGCTCCAAAGCCTACTTCCAGGAACAAGTTGTAAGTCCCTTATTTGAAAAAAGGAAAAAGGACAAAAAAGGGGTATAAATATTCTTCTGAATACTACCCTTTCATTGTGCTCCATAAAGTGCAGAGCTGGCAAATAGACCACACCAATGTATGACTTTTGTTTATGAGAAACAGGAAAAAGTTGTTACCAACCTTCTCCAGTTGAGAAATAGCATTGCCATACTGCTTTCCTTGCAATAGTGCTAACCCCAACATATAGTGCGCCTGCACCCCAGCAAGCCCATGATGAACATTCTATGCTTCAATCCAGAAGAAAGAGAAAGGTAATGTCCCTTAAGACAATGTATGCACAAATGCTATATCACCACCAGATCAACCAAGGTCCCATATTTACAAGTTTCAGGGCACAAAATATACAAAATCTTCCTGCGGCTTAATTGAATGTACACTAACTACAAGAAACTGTTCAGTTTTTGGTTTGCCTCAATGCACTGTAGCATATGGCATACTTTGCAGATATCTATGAAAACAACCTCCGAGTTGATGACAGCTTGGTAGCAAATTCTAACCTTGGTAGAACCATTGTCTAGCTCCAAGGCTTTCCGGCAATCAGCTTCAACAAGATCCCACACACTGCACAACCAGAATACCCGTTACGTCTTTTTCCTTCAAAGCACACATTGTGTTGCTTCATATGAGGTTCCACCTTCTCAAATTTTCCACTCCAAGACACTAGGAGATGCCCAGGTCTTTCAGCAGACCATATATAAAGAAAAGAAATATACAAGCTTACTACCCTCTAGTGCTCTAACATGATATGACAGAGAAGTTACATCCTCATGACTTAGCAAATCTTAATCTTCATTGCCATTCAAATAACCCTTAAGAGAGCAGGTATACCCAAGTGCTCTGGATACAAATCACAAACTAAAAATTGGTTTGCAAAATCCAGTTCCTAAAACACAAGCATCCTTACAGACAACCTCCCCATTCCCATAAACATATGAAAATTGCATTGGAAAGAAAGGGGGAAGCAATGACAGGAATTCTTACTTGCGCTTCCGATGGCAAAGTGCCCGGTTTGTCCAATACACTGGCACCTTTGGGCATAAAGTTATTGCCTGCTCAACAAATCATCCAAATTGGTCAGTAAACATTCTGGCCTCAGAACAAATATCCCACCACAATCAACACATAATGAAACCATATCATTTAAGACACCAGTTAGACTATCAAGAATTGGTTGCACATCCAGAATATCAGCTCCATAGGCAACAAAATTCAAGGGTTTGACACTCATAACTCAAACACAAGTGGGAAAAATTAAGCAAAACAACAGAGGTTTGGCCCATCTCCCACGATCCCACCAAGTAAAGGAATTTGATGTCATAAGAAATTGAAGTTTCAAAAGTTCAGAGATGAGATTTAGTTGCACCCACAAACAGAAATGGAACCTGAAGGCCTTGAGCCCCAATTTCAAAAAAGCTTAAGAGTACAAGGAGGGGCACCAGCAAATCATAAACCCTGGCAACAGAACACACTAACTGAAATAATAGAACAAAACAAAAAGGCAGTGAGATTCATACCTCGGTATAAGCTTCAATGGCAGCACCAAAGCGTTCTTTCTTGAAGTAAAGGTTTCCCATATCCTTCAAAATCTCAGCTTGCCTCTCAGGTGGTGCCACTGCACTGGCCATTCCTAAACTCTCGCTCACACCCCCCTCTGATCCTGTATCTGCAGCCGAGTGCAAAGTATGTGCTTTCAGCCTAGAAAACCTCCCACTACAATAGTGGCCTATGCGCTCCCTCAATCGACTCATTCAATTTAGTGGGTCTTGTTGTCTGGCTCTATCAACTCTAGCAACGGCGATGCAAATCCCAGCACCACCACAACAAACACACTGCACCTGCTGAACACAGAACTAGGGTTGTGTTACAAACTAGGGTTTCCTTCCACCAGATGAAAAACAAAGAAGAATGGCCGTGAAGTTTGCCTTCCAAGCGTGACTGAACTACTTGCGTCTTTCTTCACTCGTACAACAACCTCGCAAACAACCTTCTTAAGACCACAATTAGTCGGTTCCGCTCCTCCTTTGAACATGCACGATATTAAACGAAAACCTACTTACAAAGCTCTGCAGAAAGTTCGGATTCTCTCTGTCGCTGTCTCTTTCTCTCCTCTACATATGGCCAATAGCCAACACAAAAAGAACGGGGCAAAGATGACGAGATGGAAACATGTGTCACTTCGAACCCTAAGGTAGCAGTTTGCCAGATGTGGAATTATGCAGTGGAGACTGACCTCATCAACAATAGCAATTGTCAATATGGCCACAAATGTAACAGCGACAGCAGCACTGTGTGGGGCCGCCAAGAGCAGCAGCCGCGTAAATCTAGCCGCCGAAGAGTCCAGAGAAACACCGGCCTTTCTTCCGATCACCGTCCCGCAAGCGAAGCACACGAAGGAGGTCGCCAGCAGCAAGCGCTCTTTCGAGGAGACGAAGCAGCCATCCTCACCCGGCAAAACACCGCCCGCGCTCCACTCCCTACCTCCTCCCTACCCGACGGGGGACTAGGTACCTACCGTACTATTTCCTACCTACCTGGTACATGATCGATAGTTTCTGCTTCATAATCGGCAGCTTTTTCCAGTTTGTAATTGGCAGTTTAAAATCTGAAATTGCTCCTTTTTCTTTTCTTTTCTTTTTCTTTTCCCCCCACTTCTACAAACGTGACAGAATTATTGGACAATTATTAGTACTAGTGGGTACTCGTTAATTGTTTCAACCAATTAATAACTCTGATATTGTATGATGCAGATTAGCCAAATTTGAGAGGTGATTTTTGTCAAGGGTTGAAAGATTTCTCTGTTCCCTTTCTAAAGGAGTCCATCTGTAGTTTTTTCTAGACCTTTTCATCTCTACAACATTGCACCAGATCCCTAAACCCATGTTCAGACAATGAACTTCCAGTAAACCAGAAATATTCAGCAGGCCAATGTGCTGCTCACCATTTTGAAGAAAGCCGGTGATGCAAGCAGATATAGCTGCAGCAGGCATGTGAAACTGATAGGTCTTATAACTCACTCAAGACAATGGTGTACAAAAATGCAGCTATGAACTTCATAGCTTTGCAGACTTCCACCATGATGCTTTCCCAATGTTGTACAGGACAGGAAGCATCTGGGACTATGAAAAAAGAATGCAGCATGGGGCCAATACCCAAAATAAATTAAAAATGGCATTCTAATGAAGTATCTACTTAAATCCATCTCAATCTCTGTAATGTATTCATCAC
>Ga0209208_10003698_pt1 | contig 21871 bp, 23 predicted proteins | sample S1TSphfallax_3_FD_187694 | JGI IMG/M metagenome (GOLD analysis project Ga0209208, IMG submission 187694) | Host-associated microbial communities from peat moss isolated from Minnesota, USA - S1T2_Fd - Sphagnum fallax MG (SPAdes) (version 2) | ecosystem: Host-associated > Plants > Peat moss >...
AAAAAAATACCCCATTTCTGAGAAAAAGGGTAGCAAAGATCAAAAATTAGGCAAGTATTAGTTAATTGCCCAACTTCAAAATTTTCGCTGTCACCGCTAGGCTTTCTTCAAACAATGCCTCCCGTCCCCAGCGTTGTACCTGTTGACTGAGTAATACTTCTGCCTTTTGTTCTGAAAGTGAACTTACCTGTTGAAATAGGCCTGCTGATTGGGCACCACCATGGGTTTCCATCCGCATACAGCCACCAGTTTCAGAACAGATAACTGTGCCACAGTTAGCTTGGGGGTTAGTGGAACTTAGACGCATAGCAATCAAGTCGCCAATCACATCACCCACATCAGCCACTGGAACTCCAGCTAACTCTGCTTCCACTTGCCGTTGGTCTTGAGTATGAAATTGAACGCGGACGATGTCATAATCGCCTCTTTCCGTTTGATAGGAAACTGGTAGCCATCCCAACCGACTCCCTAACCAACCCAAAAACAGCAACGCTTGGGTAGGGTTGCCTTTTTCGTAATCAATTGTCACTCGGTCAATTTCCTTGATGGCAGCTAGACGGTGGGGAGCGTCGTAAGCCTCTGCGGTCAATTCCTGCCAAGCAGCTAAGCGTCGCCAGTTGAGATCCGCCAGGGGAATGCCAGTTACCACCAACTCTTGGAGGTTGAGTAAATCAGTGTGGGCTTCGTTAAAGTTGCAAGAATCAACAATAACATTGTTACAGACTGCTGCTAGCCGCTTGAATAGGAAATTATTGGGGTCTGGTGTAGCTTTCCACCAGAGGAACTTGGGTAACCCACCAATCAACAAAGCGGGGATCATCCCCCCAATTCGTTCCAGTGCGGTGGGGGTACCAGTGAGAGTTATATACTCACAACAGATGAGTGTACTTGAGGACTGCTTCTGGATTGGGCAGTAGGCAGAAACCTGGGCTTTGACCCCTTCATCTTCTCCGCTAATAGGACATAGGGCAATGATCCGGCAGGGGTTGCGGATGGCAATTTCGTCAGCGATGGTGGGACTTCCGCTGTTATAACTAATACTTGCAATATTTTCTGCGGCAGTCCCGTTAGCTTGACGCTTAGTGAGTTGTTCCCTTAGTACTGCCAGAGTTTCAGGTGTGGCTGTGCCAGTTTCTGCGAGTCCGTATTTTTTCTGCACATCCCGAAGTGCGGCTTCCATTTGCGGCCCGAGAATGCCGTCAATGGGGCCTTGATAAAATCCTAAAGCAGCCAACAAATACTGGGTTTCTTCTGGTTCATAGACCACCAGTGTAAAGGTAGTTGCCCGTGTGGCACTAGGAAGTCCACCGTCCTCGCCACTAATGCCGTAACTTTGCCAAATTTGATTGAGTTCCGCGTCGATTTCTGTGAGCGAAACATCCTTGGGTGCTTGCAGTGAAAAAACTGTAGGAGCTTGGGAAACCATAGGGGATTTTGGATAATTGGGGATTGAGTTTTAGGGTTCGGGGACTAGAGGAATTTCCCTAGTCCCCATTCCCATTAGAGTCTGCGCCAGCGACGGCCATCTTGATTAATTAAAAATTCTGCTTCCGCTGGTTCCCAAGTACCGGCTTCGTACTGGGGAATAGAGGTTGGGTCTGCGGGTCCATCCCAAACGGATAGGGCTGGGGTAACAACTTGCCATGCTGCTTCTACTTCGTCTGCCCGTGTGAATAACGTCTGATCGCCCATCATACAATCGAGGAATAAGCGATCATAGGCGTCGGAGGTTGCTTGGATGCCAAAGGAACCATAGCTGAAGTCCATATCAACAGCACGGGTGCGGAATTCTGCCCCTGGCATTTTCACATCAAACCGCAGGGATATTCCCTCATTGGGTTGAATCCGCAGGGCTAAAATGTTGGCGTTTGTCTGTTTAGCAGCAGACTGAAATAGTCTTGAAGGAACTTCGCGGAAGTGGATGGAAATCTCAGAGACTTTTTTCGGCATCCGCTTTCCAGTTCGCAGGTAGAAAGGTACACCCTGCCAGCGCCAGTTGTCTACAAGAAACTTCATGGCTACATAGGTGGGTATTGTGGAGTTGGGATTAACTCCTGGCTCTTGCCGATACCCTGGTACTGGTTGACCTTTCATCCAGCCTGCACTGTATTGCCCGCGAATTGCTGAACTTGACAGGTTATATACATCAGCTAGGCGGGTAGCTTGAAGTGCCTTGACTTTTTCTGTGCGGATACTGTCAGCATCCATGTAGTTGGGTGCTTCCATCGCTGTCAGACAATAAAGTTGCATCAGGTGATTCTGCAACATATCCCGTAGGGCACCTGCCGATTCATAATACCCAGCTCGATCTTCTACACCTACGGTTTCAGCTACGGTAATCTGTACGTGGTCAACAAATTGACGATTCCACAGGGGTTCAAAAATCGCATTGGCGAAGCGAAACACCAGCAAATTCTGGACTGTTTCTTTACCCAAGTAGTGGTCGATGCGGTAAACTTGATTCTCTTTACAGTATTTCTGCACTACTTGGTTTAAGCTTTGGGCCGAAGCTAGGTCCCGACCAAAGGGTTTTTCAATGACTAGGCGATGCTTGTAGGGATCGTCTAGCATTCCTGCTGTCCCTAGTTGCCTAATTGCTTCCGGAAAGAACTTTGGTGCCACAGAGAGGTAGAACATTCGGTTTCCCCGTGTACCTCGCTTCTCATCTAATTCGTTGAGGAAGTTTTTCAGTTTCTGGTAGCCTTCAGGGTTGTCTATGTCCGCAGGGAAATAGAACAGCCCTTGAGAGAAGTCTTCCCAAAGATCCCCTAGTTCGACTCCACTGTGAGCCTCTTGCATGCCCTTGAGCATTTGTTCCCGAAAGTACTCATGGCTCCATTCTCGCCGAGCTACACCAACAACTGTAATTTCTGGAGGAATCCGCCGCTCTCGCCGGAGTTTAAACAATGCTGGTATGAGTTTGCGCCAAGTAAGGTCTCCAGAAGCGCCAAAGATAACTATAATTTGGGGTTCGGGCATCCCTTGTTGTTGTAGTCCAACGCGCAGGGGATTTTCTAGCAGACTGACCATAGAATTTTAGATTTTAGATTTGGGACTGCAGGTTATACTGCCGACAATACCTTGATTTTCCGTTCTAAAGAGTTCATCAAGGATTGAAACGGCTCGACAAACTTGTTGATGCCTTCTATGAGTAATTCTTTCATGACGGCATCAAGATCAATATCAATGTTGGGATCTTTCAAGCTTTGGATGAGGTTATGAGCTTCTTGGACACCTGTTTCCAAGTGTGAGCTTACCTCGCAATGATCAGCACAGGCTTTAATTGTGTCTGGTGGTAAGGTGTTAACTGTCTCTGGGCCAATCAACTCATTGACGTACATGACATCGCTGTAGTTAGGGTCCTTGGTACTGGTGCTAGCCCACAATAGCCGCTGCACTTTTGCCCCTTTTGCCGCTAAGGCTTGAAAGCGATCGCTCCCTTTGATTTTTTTGAATTCCTGGTAGGCTATCTTGGCGTCGGCAATGGCCACTTTTCCCTTAACGGCTAAAAGTTTTGCTTCCTGGACAATATCATCAACGCCTCGACCCAATTTTTCCTCGATTTTGCTGTCAATGTTGCTGTCAATTCGGCTCAGGAAAAAGCTGGCCACTGAAGCGATTTTGCTAATATCCTTACCTGTTGCTGCCCTTCTTTCTAAGCCTTGGATATATGCCCAGGCAGTATTAATGTAGCTTTCCACAGCAAAAAGTAGTGTAATATTAACATTAATCCCTTCTGAAATTGCCTGTTCCACTGCCGACAAACCAGCTTCTGTGCCAGGAATTTTAATCATTAAATTCTGCCGCCCAATTTCTTGGAAATAGCGGCGAGCTTCGGCTATTGTAGCTTGGGTATCGTGAGCGATAGTCGGTGGGACCTCAATACTCACATAACCATCCAGTCCATTGGTGGCTTCATAAACAGGGTTTAAAATGTTACAGGCTTCCCGGATATCCGCAAAAACTAGGGATTCATAAATTTTGTATGTCGGCAATCCAGCCCGAATGCCAGCGGCAATTTCAGCATCATAAATCTCATTACCTGTAATCGCTTTCTCAAAAATAGCTGGGTTGGAAGTAATACCAGAGATTCCTTGTTTTTCCACCAGGTTTTGAAGTTCCCCTGAGCGAATAATGTTACGGTTCAAGTTATCCATCCAGATACTTTGACCATGTTGTTTAATCTCTAATAAATGATTGGTTGTCATGGCTATTTTCTTTTAACTCCCGTTAACCAAAACATCTATCAATTTTGGCTTTTCCAATCACATCTAGCATCAACCAACTGAAATAATCAGGAGCCTAGTTGGTTATGCCCTTGGAGAAAGATGAGGAGGCAAAGGGATGCACCCCTTTTTCCCTTTTTGCTGCTTTGACTAACTAACCGACAGCAGAATCTCGTTGATTAGTGACCGTTTTGGATAAAGGATTCTACACGAGAAACATCTTCTTTACTGCCAATAATTAAAGGTGTGCGCTGGTGTAATTTAGTTGGCACTACATCCAAAATATCTACCAGTCCTGTAGTTGCACGACCACCTGCTTGTTCAATTACAAAGGCTAGTGGAGCGGATTCATAAAGCAAGCGTAATTTACCTTCGGGTTTTTGAACTGTCCCTGGGTAGAGGAACACGCCACCTTGAACTAAAATTCGGTGGATGTCACTCACCATAGCCCCACTATAACGAGCACTATAGCCTTCCGTGCGATGAACGTAGCGGATGTATTCCCGAATGGACTCTTCCCACTGCCAAAAGTTACCTTCGTTAACGCTGTAGACTGCTCCATGGTCGGGGATGCGGATATTCTCTTCTGTGAGGATAAACTCCCCTAAGCTAGGATCGAGGGTAAACGAATGTACACCTCTACCTATAGTATAGATCAGCATTGTACTAGGACCATACAGAACATAGCCAGCAGCAATTTGTTTGCGACCATTGGTTAGGATATCTGTAGCTTGTCCGTCAATGTCATTTCCCTGCTGTTGGCGAATGGCAAAAATGGAACCTAAACCCAGATTCGTATCCGTGTTAGATGAGCCATCAATGGGATCATAGAGCAAGGTATAGCGACCAATGGGACAGTTTTCAGGGATGTAGTAGGGTCTTTCCATTTCCTCGGAAGCTAGGCGACAAACTAAACCGCTTTGCTTAAACACCGAAATAAATACCTCATTGGCGTAGACATCCATCTTTTTGACGGATTCTCCCTGGACATTAACCTCCCCAGTAAATCCCAGCACGCCTTCCATTAACCCAGCCCGGCTGAGGCGACGAGCAATGAGTTTACCAGCCAAGGCAATCCGATTCATCAATGCACTCAAATCCTGTGCATCTGGTGAAAAACTTTGCAGTTGTTGGAGGACATGACGGGACAAAGTTGTACAATCTCGATCTAGGGACTTGTCTGTGTCAAGGGAAAAATCTAGAGATTCTGGCGCTTGAGCCATTTTTTTACTTCCTAACGAATTGCGGTCATCTGCTTCTATCTTAGAAAGGTAGTTTGATAACTTAAATGTGATTTTAGATAAACTACAGAAATGGAAAATTCGGGCCATTTGCCCAAGTGTATAGGCACAAAGAATTCCGACTAGTCGTGATACTTGCTTGCTGTTCACAACTGGCCGGGTATAGTTATGGGGAATTGGTTCGGTGAAAATTTTAGCGTCCTAGTCTTGTATTACAAGAAAACAGTTTACTTAAGATATTGGGCTTTTGCTAAAACTCTTCTTTCTTATTCCAACTACCCCGTCGGTTATCCTCTCGTGGTTTGGCTTTATTGACTCTTAATTGACGGCCCATCCATTCTGCACCATCTAATTCTGTTATGGCCGCATCCTCTTGGGCATCTTCATTCATTTCAACAAACGCAAAGCCCCGCATTCGTCCGGTTTCGCGGTCTGTAGGTAAAACGACTCTTTTGACCTCGCCATAGTCTGCAAACACAGCTCTTAAGTCTGCTTCAGTAGCGCGGTAGGAGAGATTTCCAACGTAAATAGTCATGTGGGATCAGTTAATTTTCAACAAAGTGCTGTTAGTTCAGCCAGAAAATGTATGGTGAACAGGGTTGTAAAACAGAAACCTGAATGGTGACCTGATCTACAATAAGACCTACCATATAGCTGAACATACGCATACATACGCTCACTATGATAACTGATCGTGATATTTTTCAAAGTATGAGACTTTACAAACTCCCCTAATCTGGGGTCAAAATCTTTTATTGGTTGAGTTAATTGTGTGCTATAGTTAAGAACCTGTGGTTGAATTAAGTAGGGAATTAGCTGGATCCATACTTAAAGTCTGGGGTAGAGATTGAGTTGACTGTTAACTACTGGCTGTTAACAGTCTTCACCACTGGTAGTCCCTGCTTGGTGCCTAAAAGTTTAGGGGTCAAAGAATGTTAATCTATCGAAATCTGCTGCGGTCTACTGGCTTTGCCATTATGTGCTTCAGTTTTGGTGCTGGTGTCGGTGTTTAAACTGTTCTGCTGATCTAGCCAGTTTTTAACAGGTTCATCTGCTAGATTGAGACGAAGTACACCGGAGAAGAAGCCACCTAAAAACGAGGCTGGGTGCTGAGCTAGTTGTTTAACTATTGGTAACAATTCATCAATGAACATTAAAACTCTCCTGGCATAGCTGTAAGAAATTATCATTTCTTAATTTATCGTAACCTAGAAAGTAATTTTGGTTCAGCTGCGGTGAGAGGAATGGCCCTCTAGCTGATGCCTAAATTGCCTAGTTGATTTTACTTTAGGTTAGTAGACTACTAGCTTAACAGATCTAGAGACAATGCCTCAAATTACACTAGTACCAAAATATACTGAATTTCCCCAAAGTAGTTAACTGCTGTTCTCTAGAGAGTAAAATAACCTAATTACTCTCAAGAAATTGAGTCAGAGCCAGGTGTACTGGCAGATTAAAGTGCTTTTTTTAACAATGTTCCAATTATTATGAAAGTTGCAATTATAGGTTGTGGTTATGTTGGTTATGCAGTTGCCCAATATTGGCGGCAAAAAATGGATTTTGTGGTAACAGCAACCACAACTACTCCAGAACGTGCATCTGAACTACAAAAAGTAGCCGAGAAAGTTGTAGTTACTCAAGGAAATGATCTAGAAGGTCTAAAAGCAGTATTGCATGATCAAGAGGTTGTGCTTTTGAGCATAGGTGCCAAAGGTGCGAATGTCTATGAAGAAACTTATTTGCATACAGCTAAAACTCTAGCTTCAGTCTTGCTGCAAAATCCGCAGATCAAGCAATTGATCTATACAGGTAGTTATTCAGTTTACGGTGACAGAAATGGCGTCTGGGTAGATGAAGAAACACCCCTAGCCCCGGCTAATCTCAATGCCCATATCCTCCGAAAAACTGAGGAAATTTTACTAGCTGCTGAAACCGATAATCTCCGGGTATGTATCTTGCGTTTAGGGGGGATTTATGGAACTGGTAGAGAACTGGTGAAAATATTTCGCAGATTTGCTGGTACAACCCGCCCTGGCAGTGGTAAAGATATTACAAATTGGATTCACTTAGATGACATTGTAGGTGCAATAGAATTCGTCCGTTACCACAATTTACAAGGTATTTACAATCTTGTGGATGATTCCCATTTAACTAGTCAAGAATTGCTTGATAGTTTGTTTGAAAAACACAATTTAGCTAAAGTAGTCTGGGATAATGCTAATAAGAGCAACCGTCCCTATAATGCCTGGGTATCGAATCAGAAGTTAAAAGACGCAGGATACGAGTTTATTTATCCTAGAATAGTTTTTTAGTCAGGGAAAATTTTAGCAGTATGGAAGCTTCCACTACAGCAATTTATACTTATCAAGACTATGGCTGTGCCTACGAACTTCATCAACCAACCGCTGCGGGTATACCCCTGCTGTTAATTCACCCCATTGGTGTGGGACTATCACGGCAATTTTGGCAGCGGTTTTGCCGAGAATGGCAAGATACACCTATCTACAATCCTGATCTATTAGGGTGTGGTGAAAGTGATATGCCCCATATTGCCTACACTCCAAGTGACTGGGCCAACCAGTTACAGTACTTCTTAGAAAATGTGGTGCAAAAACCTGTAATTGTGCTGGTCCAAGGTGCTTTATTACCAGTAGCAATAGAACTAAGTCAGCAAAAATCAAACTTCGTAGCTGGACTTATACTCAGTGATCCCCCAGCCTGGGGTGTAATGACTAAAAACGCAGCAGTATGGCGACAAAAACTGATTTGGAACATACTAGATTCCCCAGTTGGCAGTGCTTTCTATCGCTATGCCCGGAGTGAAAAATTTTTGCGTTCTTTCTCCACAGATAAGTTGTTTGCCACCAGTGATGCTGTAGATGGAGAATGGATCAATACTTTAAGGACAGGGGCACAAAATCTTGCGAGTCGCCATGCTGTTTTTTCCTTTTTAGCGAGATTTTGGCAACGGGATTATAGTCAAGCGATCGCTACCATCAAGCAACCCACACTGGTAGTGATGGGGGACACAGCATCAAGTGTTAGCCAAGAGGGTAAACAAGAGACACCAGATCAACGCCTAGCAAATTACCTAGCTTGTTTACCCCAAGGCCAAGGCTTAAAAATACCTGGGCGAAATGTCTTGCCATACGAATCAACCCCTGAATTTATCAGCGCCATTGCCCCATTTATCAGCAATTTGCACTCCTCTGTGGGATTAACCTAATGCCCAGTCCAGTTATAGTATCACTGGACCAGTTATCTTGAGGAGCTAATTCATGTTAACAAATCGCCGAGGTCAAAAAGTACCTAATGCCATATTTCGTACCCGTAAAGATAACCAGTGGGTAGATCTGACAACCAATGATCTATTTGCAGGGAAAACAGTAGTTGTCTTTTCCCTACCAGGTGCTTTTACCCCGACCTGCTCATCTACCCATCTCCCTGGTTACAACGAATTAGCCAAGGTTTTTAAAGACAACGGTGTAGATGACATTATCTGTATTTCCGTCAACGATGCCTTTGTGATGAACGAGTGGGCACAATCGCAAGAAGCAGAAAATATTACCCTCATACCCGACGGCAATGGAGAATTCACCGAAGGCATGGGGATGCTGGTAGATAAATCAGACTTGGGTTTTGGCAAGCGGTCATGGCGTTATTCTATGCTCGTGAGAGACGGCGTAATCGTCAATATGTTCATCGAGCCAGAAGAACCAGGAGACCCCTTTAAAGTTTCCGACGCCGAAACCATGTTGAAATTCATTAACCCCAATGCAGTCAAACCAAAATTGGTCTCCCTATTTACCAAAGTTGGTTGTCCCTTCTGCGCCCGTGCCAAGGCATTACTCAAGGAACATGGTCTTGACTTTGAGGAAATTGTTTTAGGTAAAGAAGTTACGACACGCTCCTTACAAGCAGTTACAGGTGCCACCACCGTCCCCCAAGTATATATTGATGGTCAATTAGTTGGTGGTTCTGAGGCACTAGCAGCTTATCTGGGAGTGTGAAATAGTTTGGGAAGGGGGGAAGATTTTGGATTACGGGAGAACAGATCAATCTCTACCCCTGCTTCCTTGAAGCGGATTGGAACTACTGCCAGATAACAGCAACTGTTACGAAAATGATTGACGGGGAGTTATTTTTAAGGAGGCAGGAGGCAGCTATGAAACGTCCGCTTTATAGCGATCGCCAAAACAATAAATACAGCAATTATCCTGTCACTTGGCTTCACCAAAAGTTGGTCAGAACCAATTTAATTTCAAACTCGACATCCAAACTCCACCATTGAAGTAACATGAGCGATCGCACTGTTTTCTCATTTTTTTTGAGAGATATAGAGTGAAAACGAAGGACAACTAACCATGAGGCGAGAATTTAATGTAGTGATTGAGCAGGATGCCGATGGCTATTTTGTGGCTTCTGTCCCCGGTCTAGCGGGGTGTCATACGCAAGCTAAATCTTTAGATGAATTGATGGATCGGATTCGAGAAGCGATCGCACTTTGTCTAGAGTTTGAGGACAACCAGCAAGATTCACTGGAGTTTGTAGGTGTGCAGCGGGTTGCGGTTGAAGTATGAGCCAACTGCCTAGTGTAACGGGACGGCAAGTCATTGATGCTCTTGGTAAATTGGGGTTTGAAGTTGCTAGAGTACGAGGGAGTCATCATATTTTGATCCATAGTGATGGTCGGCGGACGGTGGTTCCTGTACACCTGGATTTCTCACAAGCCTAAGCGTTAGCGTAGCCACAATTTCTGCATCGCTATGACAAAACCTTTGTCCTGCATAGATTTGGCGCGTTTTAGACGAGCGTAAAAATCATGACAGGATTTTGACGGGTATTTCACCTCAAGTCCAGATAGCATAGGCATTTTGGGCTTATTGTTAAAATCTTGGTGAGAAATCCGGGTACATTCTGGTGAAACAATTGGTCGGGGGTTGCTGGCTCAAATTTTGCGAGATTGTCAGATTACTCGTGAGGAGTTTAGAACACTTTTATGAAATCTGCGGTAAGGAATGGTCGCATCGTGGTTTTGGGTATGGATGTTGATGGGGCCATGCAGGTCGCAATTGCCTTTTCAGCGATCGCACTTCAACAACCATCGGCTCAGATCTTGCACCTCTCCGTACCAACCCAGGCATCCTAAAAATATGCGCGATAAGGCTACCTTATTTTTATAGATTTTTCTCGCTAAATCAAGGGTTTGTGATTCATACTGTGTGATTAAATTACGTCAAATTTTCTTGGTGCAAGATGTGAGTCGGGCGATCGTATCGACTTTGAAATTAGACCGTCGATCTGTCTACTCAATTCAGTCTATGGAAGATGGGCGATCGCTTGAATGGGGAATTCTAGTTTAGAATATCGATAACAAATAATTAGGGCTTGCTGAATAAGGATTAAAACCTATTTAGGGTAAGGGTTTCAATAGTTTTTAGTCCAAACAAGTGCAACCCCCAGGCAAATGGATGCCCAAAATGCCTGCACTTAGGTGGAAAATCTGGGGTTGAATCGGAGAAATAACCTCCGAAGCCATCATTTTTAGGTCTGTGTGGCATCAGGATTCGCTTGGTGGAGTTTTTCAGCAGACCCTATTTAGGGCTTGCTGAATAAAGCTAGAACCTATTCGGAATCAGGGTTTCAATCGTTTTTATGGCATTTAGAGACTCAAAATGCTTGCATTTCGGGAAAAAATCGTGGGGTTAATTTGGGGATCAACCTCCAAAGCTCCCATTTTTTGCACCGTGTGGCACCTAGATTCGCAATAGGAGAGTTTTTCAGCAGACCCTATTTAGAGATGATGAGATCACATCACCCTTATTACCTGGGTTTAGTTGTATTCTGGGTAAGTTGTTTGATTAGATAAAACTTTATGCCCTTAAAAATTGTCCAGAATTTTGACAGCAGTTTCACCCTCGAACCCCAAGCCAGAGAAACTCTCCACCAATTATTGACCAGTGTTTCCTTTTTACAGCAAATTTGTCAGCAATTAAATTGGGAAAAAGTGGAATTTACTGAACTACTTTTCCAGCCAGTCCCCTATAGCTTAACTACCCCCAAAGGGATGCCAGCAGATTTTGAAAAATACCATGAATCTGACGAGTACACCATTATTAATGTACCGCCAAACTTCATGTTTCATGCTAAGATCTTCCAACCCAGTCGCCTTTGTGCAATTTACCAAAAACTGGGGTAACTCTGCTATGACAACTGAAACCGATCTCCCTACTTTAGCCAGCTTAGAAGACTTTCCTTTCATTGACGAACATGGTCAATTACCTGAAGATTTCCAGGGCAAGATAGGAGTTTATGCTATCTTTGACTGTGCCAAAGTATTGCAATTTGTTGGCTATTCCCGTGATGTTTATCTGAGTCTCAAGCAGCATTTAGTCCGGCAGCCACAACAATGTCATTGGGTAAAAGTTCAAACCATTGAACGCCCTAGCCGCACAATTTTAGAAAATATTGAAAATGCCTGGATGACTGAAAATGGTAGTGTTCCTTTAGGAAATGGGGACCATAAAGCCAAATGGACTCAACCCATCGATGTGAAGGTACTCATGACTCCAGAGGAAGAGGCCAATTTCCACAGTCCCCAAATTGATGAGATGACGCAGATGAAAATTCTCAAAAATGTGGCACGACGAGTTGAGGCAGAAATTATGGTGGTGTTAGCAAATCGGGGCTTGCAGATGCAAGTTCGCTTTAATCCGAAATTGAAGGATGAGGGGTTATTAGATTTAAAATGAGGGTTGTAGGGAAGCATTCAGCTTTCATCTGATTGCTTCCACCAAGACTACATCTTGCCATGTTGCATCACTTCTTGGAGATGGTGACGTACCTCTTGGGCTTGTTGAATATCTGACTGCCGTAATTTTTGGAACAATTCTACACAGGGCTGAGAATTAGCGGCTTGTGCATCTTCGATGTAACGTTCGTAGGCCTGAACTGCTTCTGCTTTGTTATGCAACACTGTAATAAAGTCATATTCCAGGTTGCTAATAGGTTGTTGATTGTGTCCGTTACCCGTAGTCATAAAACTGCCCTCTTTAAAGTTGCTAACTAATTTCTACTCGTCCTAAAAGTCCCATTCATCTGCCTGAAAGCGTAGGAAGTATTTAACTTTCCATTGGGAACCCTATAAATGTGCTCTTTTTAGGGGTTGGGGACTGGTTGGATTGGAAGCAGTGGAGAGATTGAGCTGTTATCCCCTAATCCAAAATCCCAAATACCTTTGCCAAAATCAGAGCTATCTCCCTAGCGAGATGGATGTTTGACATTTGCCAATTGTTTTAATAAGTTATTTGCATTCGCTGCCCACTGGGAATTACCCTGAGCCGTGTATAAGTCTCTGGCATGTCGTACTACCTTCGTAGCTTCTGCATATTTCTTTAACTGGATAAAAACCAAGCCTGCACCGTAATAAGCATCGGGGTAGTCAGAGTTAGCTGCGGCTGACTGTCTAAAATTTGCCAATGCTTCTGATAGTTTTCCTTGGTTAAGGTAGATAGCGCCGAGATTGTAGTAGGCTTCTGGGTATTGAGGATTTCTTTTGATTGCTTGGTTGAAGGCTGCTTCGGCTGGGTCAAATTTGCCCAGATGGAGATAAGAAATCCCCAAATGGTAAGCAGGTTCTGGGGCATTTGGACTGTACTCTATAGCTTTTTTAAAAGAGGCGATCGCTCCCTGCCAATGTTGTTGCTGTTCTTGCAGCAGTCCTAAATTATAATGGGCAAAACCCAGTTTAGGATCAATTGCTAAGGCCCGTTTTAAGTACTCGTTAGCTAACTTGAAATTATTCCCTTCTAATAACGCTCCCCCTAAACTAGCAAAGGCCGGGGCAAACTGGGGATCAGCTTGGGTGGCTCGATAAAATGCCTCTGCCGCTGGTTGTAATTGTCCGATTTGCCGCAATGCCAACCCCAAATTATACTGCGCCGGAGCTAATTTTGGGTCTAGCTCGGAGGCTTTTTTAAAGGCAGCGATGGCATCTTGAACTTTCCCGGCTTGAATCGCTTCTAAGCCTTGATTGAGGATATCTACAGCAGCTTGATTATTGGCTTGGGCGATTAAAACAGGGGGGAGATGGTACAACATACTTGGTAATAAAAATAGTGAAATTATAAGGCTCTACCGTACTTTTTATGCTAAATCAATTGTTCTGTAATAGGGAACTCTTAACAGAGTGCAGAAGAAATCTGGTTCTTCCGCTTATTTTATGGTACTGGACAGTGCGATCGCATTTATAAAACCGGGTGTTAGTATATTAGTAATTACACGGTGGTTTTTGGGTGGTTAGGATACTAGCGAATGAATGTTATGGGTATAGGTTTTGACTTATTAATACCTGCCGTTCAAGCATACGATTGGGAAGATTGAGCTGAAGTAACCTTGCAGTTCCCTGACCAATCTGAGTTCTCCCTTCAATTCTGGCACCATTGAGAAAGAAATATTCATTCCAAACCTGATGACGGGGATTGAACAACGGGACAATTTCTTGACTAAATTTATCTATCGTAGCAAAATCAGATCCTTTATAACGGTTACAGGATAGACAGGAAAATGCTAAATTATCCTCAGTAGTTACTCCACCATGTTTTACAGCAATAATATGGTCTACTTCAGAAGTGTTGAATCGTGTAACAAACTTTACAATTTTAGTTGTTTTACCCAGCCAAAATTGCTTATTTATTGAGAATAGAGTCATTAGCTACTCAAATTTGGTATCACCAATGCTAATGCACAATTTGACTACGATCCTCAAAATCTTAACATTCAACACTTTTGTACTTCATGGGTATAAATTGAATAATCCTGATGTATTAGGCAGCATTCACAACATCCTGAAGCTCTCTGTAGTACCAGCTTACGCAGATCCATAGAAATTGAGTTAGATGTCATCTTAGCTAATCACGCTTTAAGGCTCTTGCCTTTAACAAAATCATCAAGTGTTCTAATTGCTCATAAACATCTAACTCAGCTAATTCCATTGAATCGATTGTTCCAGTGCGGTTTTTTTCTAATAAGTCTGACAACCGCTTTTGAGCTTGAGGAGAAACTTTAAAAGCAACTATTTCTTCGGGAGTTGGACGCTTAATTAAAAAATCACAGACTTCTTGATAAACTGCGGGTAATGTCTATCGTTTCTGTTTTGACTATTGGTTGAGAGTTTGTGGCTAAATTAGCAGCATCTAACAACTGCACAAGCAATTCTGGTAGACGATTTTGCAGCGGTTCTAAACGTTGAGCCAGTTCATCGGAGATTTGGATTGTTAATTCTACCATTGGCAGGGTCTTTGCAATTTTTGCGGTAATTTGGTTAGGAGCGTGATCTATGGAGCAGTGGTTACTTAGGTAATTAGACATCTCCGACAATTAATATCTGCGTCTTGCTGCATCAGGGTTTCAGGCTCATTTTCGGAGATGTCTAATAAGTAAGAGTAGATTTCTATGCTGAATCTACTCAGGTGCAATGGAAGCATTAGGGTAGTAGTGATATATTTAAGCGAGAGTAAATGGCTCTCCCGGTTATATAGTTATAAGGTAATCTTATCAATAAGGCTAGGTTATTGGAATTATAGGGTTCTCAGGTTGGCGTTGGCGTAGCCGCCGTCTCGGCATCGCTCAAATACCTGCCTTAAATGAATTTATTGAGTTTGAAGCCTGAAAAGCTTGCCGTAAAACTCTTTCAATAATTCATAATATAAACTTATCACCACTACACCGGGAGAGCCGAGTAAATAGAACCAAGAGGAGTAATTTTGAGCTTTGATAATACCTGCAAATACCTAGCAGAACAATATCCCCAAGCGTATGTGAATTGGTTGCTGCCAAATGCGACCGAAGTGCTGAAAACCGAACTATCCATAGAGCCAATTCGGGCAGATGCTGTGACTTTCCTGAAAACAGCTAAGCAGGTGGTTCACATCGAATTTCAAACATTACCGGAATCAAATCCACCCATCCCCATGCGAATGCTGGATTACTATATTCGGTTAAAACGGAAATATAGATGTGAGATTGTACAGTTTGTAATTTTCTTGGTGGAAACCAGCGACAAAATTGCCTTTACAGAGGAATATGTAGATACAGGGACAGTTCACCGCTATCGGGTGATTCGGTTATGGGAGCAAGACCCGGCAATATTCCTTGAACATCCAGCCCTGTTACCATTAGCACCATTAACCAAGACCAATTCACCCCAAGCATTACTGTCTCAGACTGGTGAAAGAATTGCTAAAATTACAAGCAACAGCGAGAGACAAAATCTACTCAGTTTGACCAAGATTCTGGCAGGGTTAAGGTTTGAGCTAAATTTAATTCACCAATGTCTACGGGAGGACGATATGAAAGAATCAGTAGTTTACCAGGAGATTTTACAAAGGGGTGAACAAAGGGGTGAACAAAGGGGTGAACAAAGGGGGATACTTATAGGTGAACAAAGAGGTGAACAAAGGGGTGAGCAAAATACAGCAATCAAATGGATCACCAGCTTACTCAAGCATCAACTGGGCCAAGTTGACTCATTAGTGCACGAACGAATTCAAAGACTATCTATTCAACAGTTAGAAGCCTTGAGAGATGCTGTATTCGACTTTCAAACTGAACATGATTTACTTCTGTGGTTAGATCAACAAGAAAATTAATTAGGGTCTGCGGAGAAGTCAATCAATTTTGGATTTTGGATTTTAGATTTTGGATTTTAGATTGTGAAGAGATATCAAGAAAACCAACACTCGATACCAACTAGTTCATCCCCAATCCAAAATCTAAAATCTAAAATTCGGTCACTGTTCACGTCCCCCTACCTTCTATAATCAATCAAGGGAACAGGGGACAGTCAATCAATTTTGGATTTTGGATTTTGGATTTTAGATTAACCCCATACCTTCATGTTGGGGCTTGAGTAAGAGATTTTGGATTTTAGATTTGTCCCACAAATAAATTTGGGGGCTTGAAACTTTTTAGATTTCCGATGCATGAATTTTTAATCCAAAATCCAAAATCTAAAATCTAAAATTGGCACAGTCAAACCGGGGATGCAAATAGGGACATTTGGGTATGCAGCATTAGAACAAATGCAGGATAGACAAGTGTACCTAGCAACGGATTTATATAGTGTGGGAGCAACATGCTTTCATTTATTAACAGGGATTCATCCTTGGGATTTATATATAGAAGTAGCTTATATATGGGTGGAACAGTGGCGGCTGCATTTAAAACAGTCAATTAGTCCCCAGTTGGGGACAATTGTAGATAAGTTATTGCAAAAGGATTATCAACAGCGATATCAGTCAGCAGGGGAGGTATTACAGGCATTAATAGGAGTACCCCCTCAATCAGCAGCACCAACAGTACTTACTTCCCCTCAACCAGTAGCCCTGACACCGAAAAATACCCCCAATGTCCCCTTAATTAATAGGTTAAGAGAAGAACCAATAGAAGTAGTAACAGTCAACAGAGTTGGTAAGGTAATTCACCGAGAGCAGGGGCAAGCCAAATACTTTATAGAAGACTTGGGGAATGGCGTTAACCTAGTAATGGCAGAAATTCCTGGGGGCAGTTTTATCATGGGTTCACCAGAGAGAGAAGAGGGAAGTAGAGATAATGAAAGACCACAACATCAAGTCACCATCCAACCCTTCTACATAGGGAAATATCCCATCACCCAAGCACAATGGCAAGCAGTAGCTAAGTTACCCGAAGTAAACCACAAATTAGAGCCAGACCCATCTAGGTTTAAAGGAGCAAATCGACCTGTAGAAAGAGTTTCGTGGGAGGATGCAGTCGAGTTTTGTCAACGGCTAGCCAAATATACGAAAAGACCGTATCGCCTACCCAGTGAAGCGGAATGGGAATATGCTTGTCGAGCGGGGACCACAACACCATTTCATTTTGGGGAGACAATCATAACGGAGTTAGCCAACTATGATGGGAAATATACTTATGGCGGCGGACCCAAAGGAAGATACAGGGTGGAAACAACAGAAGTAGGGAGTTTTCAAGTAGGGAATGGATTTGGATTATACGATATGCACGGAAATGTATGGGAATGGTGTGAAGATAATAAGCATGATAGCTATAAGGGAGCACCAACAGATGGAAGCGCGTGGTTGGATGGGAATAATAATCATTCTCATATGCTACGAGGTGGTTCGTGGGGCATCGTTCCTGCTAATTGCCGTTCTGCTTTTCGCTACGGCAACTACTTCTTCATCAACGTCGTTACTGGGTTGCGGGTTGCTTGTGGTAGCGCCGCGAGGAACAAGTAGCCCTTTATATTCTGGCTCTTGTGCAATCTAATACTAACGCTTAAATCTGGACAAATATTGATTAAGGTCTCATTGACATGATGCACTTCGATATAAATAAAATCCGTGATATTTATAAGCAACTAATCCCAATTGCTGATTTAGAATCTGCGTTAACCTTTTACTATGATGAAACAAATAATATTAGAAAATTCTATATTAACGAAAAAGGTTTTAACTATTCCTTTCAATCGAACTTTGTTCTAGGCGGTATTGTTTATGATGTGTCTGAACCTGATATTGAGAAATTATTTACTAAATTAAATCTCCAGAATTCTACAAAGGATGTAAAATTAAAACACCTTGCAAAAGGAGACTTTTTGTCTTGTTTAAAATCTCATAAACTCAATTACTTTCTAAGATTTTTATTAGAAAATGATATCTATATTCATTACTCAACTGTTAATTTATTATATTTTTCTATAGTTGATATAGTTGATTCTGCCTTGGTGAATTCAAAAACTGCCGTACAATTAGGGTACGAGTTTTCATGGTATCTAAAAAATATTCTTTATAAACTGACCAAGCTTGAAATTAACTCTGTACTTAATCTACTGTATAGGTTTCAGTATCCTAATATTAAAAGGGAATCTGTCCCGTCCTTTATAAGTACACTTCTTGAGTTATTTAAGAAATATGAATACACGAGTGAGTTTTATATTGGACTGGCAGTCTTAAAACAAATTCTTAAAGAATCGAAAAAAGCAAAATCGTTGCCATTTGTAATGGATGAGGATGATTTTGTTCTATTAAAGGACTTCTCAGGCTTCTACTTGAGACCTATTTATATGTTTAAGAACTCTACTCACATCTTTGATAAAGAAGATAGTGTTGAGGATGTGTTAAGCGAGTTTACTCTTTATGATGAAGATAAGATTTTAGAATCGTATTCTTTTGAAGACTCAAAAGATAGTTTATATATTCAAGCCTCAGATATTTTTATAGGCTTGGTAGGAAAGTTCTCAACATTCATTAATACTCACTCTCATACAGATATAGAGATCAGCGTTAACAATTTGAGTCAATCTCAGCTAGAGAGTCTGGATATATACTTAGATCTGATAAAAAAAAGTGATAGTAAAAACATTGCTTTTTTGCTCGCAGTGGATAGTATTGAAGAGATGTCAAAAGTTGCATTTTTATATGAGATGAGAAAGGGTGTCAAGTATCCCAATAAATGGGATATTACCAAATTTTGGTGATCTGTATTAAAAAGCATCATGAGACCTTTAAGTGTTGGTGGCTAAAATCGCTAATTGCTCCCCTTTTCACCAAAAGTGGGTAAGATCTTGTGTGTTAATTCTCCTAACCTTTACCCCACAAAGCTTCATACAGGTTCTGTGTCGGACTATGGGGGAAGAAATTGCCAGGAGTTTCGTCCCCTATGTTCCCTGTCTTCTACACCGAATATGAATGAACTCTCCCTTGTCCTACCCCTTGTATATTAGAGCTTGCTGAATAAGGATAAAACCTTTTTATGGTAAGGGTTTCAATCGTTTTTAGCCCAAACAAGTGCAAGACTATGGCATTTAGAGTCCCAAAATGCCTGCACTTAGGTGGAAAATCTGGGGTTGAATCAGAGAAATAACCTCCGAAGCCATCATTTTTAGGTCTGTGTGGCATCTAGATTCGCTTGGTGGAGTTTTTCAGCAGACCCTATATAAACCTTTAGTGTCTCGTTGTTCACAAACTGCTAAGAGGATGTTTGCAAAGTTGGGACGGAGGTAAAAAATCCCTCTTAGTATAAGCAAGCTGTGAATAGATCAATGAAATGGTTACAGGATAAGGTTTTCAAAGATTCTGAGCCAGATTCACCATCAAAAAACCGGAAGAACCTTAATATTTAACTTCAACTATGTTAGAGTTTTAGTCCTATTTCTGGAGATGTCCATTAAGTCCGAAAAACCTTGAGCAGAGGGAGGCAGGGGAAAAGGGGAGAACAGATCAATTTCTCCCCTCATCTCCAGTGGCGCTAGCTATGCACGGACCCATCTAGAGTGGATATCTTCCATAAATCTGCTGTGGCTGCAATTTCCTTTGTTGTTCCTCACTCTCACTTTCAGGGTTGTCTGATAAATTCCATCCATGAGCTGATGTCCATAGCCAAAAACTTGTCCAATCTGCCCGGTTTTTTGGTGTAGGACATAATCTCCGATATTTAACATGGTGTTCGACTTCCTTGCTTTCTTGGTATTTATTAGAGGTTAGGCAGCAATATGAGGCTGGAGTTGAGGTTTAGTTGCAGTTAATGTCAACATATGCGTATTCAGCATATGTGTATATAGTTGAGTCAATCGAGCCGCAACGCTCTCCCAACTGAAGGCAATTTCCACCCGTTGGCGAGCTGTGGCACCTAATTGATCTCGCCAAATAGGATCGGCGAGAATCCGATCTATGGCTATGGCAAAGGCTGTTTCTTCTTTGGGGGGGACAAGTAACCCAGTTACTTCTGGGACAACTGTAAATTGCAACCCGCCGACATTGCTAGCCACAACTGGTGTCTGACTAGCCATTGCTTCTATGGTGACTAACCCAAAGGGTTCGTAGTGACTTGGCACAACGCAGACATCAGCAGCGGCATAGTAGTAGGGGAGTATGGAGTGATCTAGACGACCGGGGAAGGTGGTGCAATCCTCTAGTCCTAGTTCCGTGACAATGCTGGCAATGCGATCGCGCTCGAAGCCATCACTGTGTCCGGGACGACTACCACCACCAATTACGAGTTGAAAGTCTTTCTCATGGCGGAATCTGGATTGAGCGGCTGCCCTGACTAGGGTTTCAATCCCTTTCCGGCGATCAAAGCGTCCGACGTAGAATACCATCTTGGCATCAGGGGCTATTCCTAGCCGTTCCCTGGCTACGGAACGCTCCAGTCCCCCGAACTGGCGAATGTCAGTGCCACAGGGAATCATTTCAATTCGTCCTTTGGGGGAGACGAGTATCCGCATGTGTTTCTGCTCTTGGGGACTGGTGGCAACCACACAGTCTACTGATTCTAGACAGGCTTTTTCAATAGCTAGTCTTTGGGTGGCAACTAAGGGCACGTCCCCAATGGTTCTGTATTTCACTGCTCCCAGGGAATGGTAGGTGTGTAGCTGCACTAGGGGTTGGTGCTTCTTCAATTCCATCCCTACCCATGAAGATAGCCAGTAGTTGGTGTGGATGAGAGGGTAGTAGTATCCTTGGCGTCTTTGGAAGCGTTGAAACTCCCCGACAAACTCCGGCAGATGGTCGAATAAATTGTCTCGCCCAATAAATTCGGACGGACCTGCTTGGAGGCGAATTGTGCGACAGTTAGGGTGATGTGGCACAATATCTGCCTGGCGAGGATGACTGCGGCGGGTGAACATATCCACTTGCCAGCCTTGTTCGGCTAATGTATAGCCGATTTGACGTACATAGACGTTTTGTCCGCCAGCTTCTTCTTGACCAATTTCCACAGATGGGTCGCCGTCAACAGAAATTAGCGCAATACGATGTTTCTTAGTTGAGAAAAACATGGTGTTTCTACTACCTTAAAGGCAACTATTCCTGCCTCGGCCGTCAGAGAGTAATGTGTATATTCTCTTGTGGAAGGGCAGGTACTAACGAAGCGCAAAGTTACCAGTCAAGGACACTGACGAGGACAAGACATTACTTAGGCAATGCTGCTCGTTCAATCTCCTCCCAATGCCGACGAAGTTAGCTGACGGGCTAGGACTGAGAGATGTCCTTCTCTACTGACATTAGTTCAAGATTCGCCCCAAACTTGGTTCCTCCGCTCCCGCTTTACCTATTGGTCAGGTAATAAGTGGATTAGGCAGACTGATTTATTGATTGTGCTAAAGAGGATAATCTGAATTTACGAAACTGTCAAGGGGAGTAAATAATTTTTTTCCTTTTCTAGAGTCTTACATATTTAGTGAACTACCTACACTGCCCTTCGGGACAGTGTAGGCTTCTGGCGTGTTTTAACACTACCAAAACTTCCTTTGAGGTACTATTAGTAGTGGATGAAATCACTACAGGATTCCCTCTACGGCGTTTTATCGTTGGGAACAGTCCCAGCCCAACGCGCTTGATATTGATAGATGCGTTAACATCCCTATCA
>Ga0209208_10003699_pt1 | contig 21870 bp, 12 predicted proteins | sample S1TSphfallax_3_FD_187694 | JGI IMG/M metagenome (GOLD analysis project Ga0209208, IMG submission 187694) | Host-associated microbial communities from peat moss isolated from Minnesota, USA - S1T2_Fd - Sphagnum fallax MG (SPAdes) (version 2) | ecosystem: Host-associated > Plants > Peat moss >...
TTTTCAAAGTTTAAGTGGTTTTGTTTTTTCTTAAAAGGCAGCAGCGAGTTTGGGCAGGCCTGACAGCTGCTGAAATAGATTAGATTTGTGAGTTTCTGAAGATGGGTATGGATCAGTACTTTTCTCTCAAGCAGATTTTGCACATTGGCCTATGCAGCGTCAACAAAAGTTGTATGTCATTGCTGAGTGAAGACTTTTTCCTAAGCTGGCCCAATAAACAGCCAGCAGAGTAATTTATTTTTTTAGCAAATTCTTGACTCTGTGTGGGATGGATAGCATCAGAGCAATTAATGGCGACTTCTCCAGTTTCTCCATGTGTTGCAGAGAAAGTCTTTCCACCTTTGGTATGTTGACTGTGGACCATGTATGTGTTAGCTTGTTGTTTTAAGCTTTTCTTCGTGAAAACTGAGATCCTCTTGGCCCATGGTAGCGCCAAGACCATTGCCTTTGCTCTAAACTTTATGCTTTGAACTTATGCTTTCTTTGTTTGTGATGTTGTTTCTCTTGATCATTGCTGCTGCTGTGAAACCAGTTTTTAAACCTTAATCGACTACAGGCAGTTTTTTTTTGGTTTGTATCCACCTCTGGCTAGCCCTAAGATCTAAACATTTCTGGTGTCAGTAGAGAGGTTAAGATCCATCGTCTCTCTCACTTCATCTAGCTCCATTGATGGTTCAAAAAACAAAGAAGAACAGTACCATCAACATAGTTTCTCCAACCATGAATTTGAATAGGTATTGAAACCCTAGCCTGATTAGGGTTGGGAGCTCCAAACCCTAATTTGCATATTGAAACCCTAATTCAAAAGAATTTCAAAGCCCCAAACAGTAGATTAGGGTTTTGATTTGAGATTCCATCCAAACCCCAACCACCACTGTTGAGACAATTTGAAGCTCCAAACATTCATTAGGGTTTCATGGATTGGCAGCTAGAAATCCCTAAATTCATAATTTCCAGAGATTCATATTAAGACATTTTGAAGTTCAAAAAATGAATTAGGGTTTAAGTGAAGCTTTGCAAAAACTTGTAACAGCACTGAGGAAGACATTTTGCAATTCCAAATACTAATTAAGGTTTCACTAATTGGAAACTTCAAAACCCTAATTTTGATAATTACTTGAGCAATTCATATAAAGACATTGTAAGTTCCAAACCCTAATTAGGGTTTAATTGGGGCTTTACAAACTTTGCATCAATACTTAGGAAGACAATTTGAAGCTCCAAAACACTAAATTAGGGTTTCAGTATGGGTAGCCTCAAACACCTAATTTCATAATTACAAGGATTTGGATTAAAACATTATTAAATTCCAAACTTTAATTAGGGTTTAATTAGGGCATGCAAAAATTGAAACCATGATTAAGGAAGACATTTTTGAAGCTCCAAACTTTAAATTAAAGGTTTTATTTCAACTTCAAAACTTCATTATACACACTTCTATTGTTATAGGTTTTGCATAAGAATTTCAAAATCGGATAAGATATATTTAAGACATTTTTGAAAATCAAAATAATCTTGAAAGAATTTACTGGAGCTTGAAGCTTTAAAACTATACATTTTAAACCATTTTGAAAATTTCAACCATTATGGACATAATCATTAATCGATAACTTCAAACCCCAAAGATTCAATAGGGATCAATAATTATTTTGTGCCCATCCAACATGCATAATATGCATGTCATGGTCCAAATTACCTTAATGATTGTATTTAAATTATATTTTAGGTCTCACATCAAATTGCTATATTGCAATATTTTATCTAGTTCAACATTGAGATGTTGAATCATTATTTTATTTTTTCAAATTAAGTTGGACAATAAAGATGGTAATTTTTGGAATTTTTAGCTTGGTATTATGTCAAAATAAAAAAATTATTTGATAATGACAATTGATCATTTCACTTAATGTCCATGAAAAGTTCTCATTAAAATGGCAAGGCCACATTTGGTGGTAACAAATTTGTTATCACAATGATTATTATTATTTAAAAACCAATTGTCCACATGTAAGTTTTTAATACCATTAATGCTTCCATGGCATGTGATGGCTCTACAATTTAATGTAACATTATAATGAAGCACTATAATATTTGTTGTTGCTACTACCACAAGTGATATACTCCATGGTTACTATAATCAACCTACTCCAGCACCGATAAAAATAAATGGTAACACATAATTTCATTTCACAACAATCTTGTTTAATTTAATTTTGATTAATATCAACAATTATAATTTCATTTTACAATATAATGCAATTTACAAATAGACATCTAAATAGAAGTAAGCCTACAAACTAACTAACGAAATAAACTTGCAAACATATTTAGACGCGTAGATAGAAAACATGTAGTCCTCATATTGTAAACCTATAAAAACCCAGTAAACTTGTCAACAGCTTTTATGTTATTTGATTGGATTGCCACTAATTTTGTTTCATAGTGCAACAAATGTAACATCCAACAACCTTTCACAATTCAACCATAACATCATGCCCACATATATACATGTAAGGTCCCAAAAATACATAATGAATGAACTAGAGCAAAAAAACACACATGAACAACAATGAAACACAACTAACAATATATGCAAGAAAGTTAAGAAATGCAAGCAAATGCAAAGTGAAAAAAAAATGGGAAAAAAGTTAGGAAGTGCATAAGTAGTTGGGTGATGATGCTTGAATGTCATGAAGCTAATGTGATGAAAGAGGTAACAAATGGTATTTGAATGTTGTTGATCAAAAAGTGATAGATGGGAATGTCATTTGAATTTCAATGATGTTATGATGAGGCTAACAATTGTGAAATGTAGATAAGTGTAAGTTGTTAATGTTAGGTTATTGCTATTTGTCATATATTAAGATTTATTTCTATATTAACACTAGGTGTGGTTACACCTATAAAGAAGTGCTACATGATTTCCTTTCTTCATTGCAATTCTTGGTTGTAAACAATAAGGTCTCCATTTTATTCAACAATATTATAATAAACATTGGAATTGTTGATAAGCATAAACAAATGTGACTATGAAATCACCTCGCCTATTAAATAGTGAGTATGAAATAAAGAAAATGGTTTAAATACAACCTACACAATTGTATTAAATTTTTGATGTCTTGGCATTGACTGGGAAATAGGTAATTTCCTTGACTTTTGACATGTGAAGCAAGTAATTTATTTTTTAAATGACATTTCAAAATAACATAATTATTGTTGAACTTGAAAAGGTACTATGGTCCATTTGTTAGTTATATGTTACATCTTAATCACAAAGCCCATTTCACTTTGTTGTTTGTTTTGTTAATTAAGGTTATGCAAATCTTTGCCACAACGGACAACATAGTAGCTATGCAATGACTAAAACCAAGCACATGTGATTAAAATCTCTTCCATAAGCCGAAGAAAATATTCAAGTTCATGAAAGTGGGTATACAATGGATCATGATCTAAGGAAGACTTTTTAAGACATTTTAGCAAATCAACTTTGAAAGAATGTTGTCTATAAATGGAAATTAGTTGGCCTAGTGGCCAATGATTTGGATTCCTTCCATTTTTCCAAAATCATGATTAAAGGCAAACACTAACGAAATTTCCAATATGTTAACAAATTAGATTCTCTTCTCACATGTTCATTTATGGGATTACTAAAGACTTGATTGGAATATCCTTTCAAAGCAAGTTCAATTATCACACATCAATTTTTTAATTATATTTGATTACTAGATTATTTTGAAGTTGGTAATTAAAGGAAAAAGACAATTGTGGAAGAGGCTAGACCCCCGTTAGTTTCCAATTCATGTGCGGATATAAACAAATTTTCTTATACTAGGTCAAGGAGAATGGTCAAGCTTCATGCATATTTAAGGGAAAAAATACAACTTAAAGCTTGTGTTCAATGTTTGTTGCTTGTGTGAAATTAATAGAATTATTCCATTTGGTAATTCCCAAGATTGTTTTGAAAAAACAATATAAATAGTTGATATTAGGCTTTCATTTAAAGTTACATGTTGTATCATGCATGTTTATTTTCACCTCCTTTAAGGTCCATGCTATATTATATTGATCACTTTGAAATGCATATAGTAGTTATTAACACAACTAGAGTTGTAGTTGTTTGTATGTGATTTGAAAATCAAAATATGATGAAGACAATGTTGATTTCAAGCCCATCTTTGCTTAGAGGCAATCAACCTTTATTGCAACTAGCATGAAAATTAAAGATATATGCACAACCCACTATGGAAAATTAATAATATTTCTTTTATTTCTTTATTTGCCCATGTTCAAAATGTCATTGTCTTTCCCACTTTCATTCAATAATTTAGGCATACATCATACTGGTTAACAAAATAGTACATTTCGATCACACTAATCACCACGAGATATTCATATATGCAATTAAAAGGGATTTATAGGTCTACTTGGATGTAAAAAGATGGAAAACCATCCATGTGATTGTTCATATATACCATTGTTTACATATTGTTGCATGCACAATCATATAAGACATAAAATATGAATGAACAATTTTTTTAATTACAAGATATAGTTAGAAACGACATATAGTTACATGTAATCACAAAGAAAATGGTTGCAAAATGACAAATTCATTTTAATGTTTATTGTCATAACATTTTTTCTTCCTAATTTAAAGATGAATGGTTTCCCATTTGAAATTTTGAGATGAGTATGAACAATAATGGAAGGAAAGTGTGAGATTAAAAATCTGAAACATAATCAAAGAATTTTTAAAATCTTGAATTATAGAATTTGATTTAATTGGCTATAATTTTATATAAATATTTGGCATTTGTTTGCCCAATATTTATTTATTAAATAAATGAAATCATACAATGTCAAATATAATTTTCCAAGATTTCAATAGTTGGAAAATAAATATGCAAAATAATTGTTTGTTGTGTATTTGTAATAATAATCCAATGGTTGGGACAATAAATAGTTTTGCATGAATTGGGAGTTCAATTTTCAACAATTTTAACAACTGTCACCAAAAATTTCCATTTTTTTCAACTAGACCTTTTGCAAATTATTTTGTGCCAAAAATTAATTGTAGGTATGATATTTGCCATCCCACCTTGTGAAAGTCATAAGCATCAAATTCATTAAATATTTTAAGTTATGAACCTTGATAAGGATTTTAATCAAACTTCAAACCCTAACAATACATTTAAAGATGTTTTAAACTTCTAAGATATTCATTTCCATTCCATTTGATAGAAGTTTTTAAACTTCATCAAAATTCTATTATAAATGGGTTTATAAACATCATATGGTGGCAAAGTGTATGCAAAGGTTGGAAGTTTGATATGTATAAATATTTTTCTACAATCACAATAATGAAATCTATTTTTACATTTTTTTGCATTTGCCACTTGAAGATCTTAATATGTATTTAATGAATGTGAACACAAATATTTTAATGAAAATTTGTTGAAGAAGCTTTATATGTATCTCTTAAAAATGGGTTGTGGTTATGGGGGAGAGAAAAATCAATGTTTCAATTATTTTTATATGGTTTAAGGTAGAATCATTGTTTGAAATAACAAGTTCAATGCATATTCCTTACTCAACATATGAAAACATATCTTATTGATTGTATTATTATTTCAAATGGGTTCATGGAAAGTTTTTGTGATCACAAAATTACATGTTGATGATTTTTAATTTTTTTTAAACATTTGACATTATTATAATAAACCAAAAAAAAACTATCAAAAAGGTGTATTCAAATTTTGTAATAACCACATTAACTTATTGTCATTCTCCTTCACAACAACATTTTCTCACATAATGTGTGTGCATATGTACAATAGTGGATATCAACATCCCTACCCAAATTTGAGCTACAAAACCTTAAATTTATTTACAATTAATTTCAAGATGACTTATATTAAAACATAGGCTTTGTAGATGTATTTATCAAAATATCACCTTGCCCATATTAACATTATAAATATTGTGGTTTAAATTAATGTTGTGAGGATATTTGATTTGTAATGTTAAATCCAAAGCTTCAAGGTTAAGTTGTTGTGACCCAAAATCAAATTAACATTTTTTTGTTAAAGTTGGCAAAAGAAATGGGCCTTTGTAGTGCTTCATAAGTTCTCACCCCTTTCACTACCACACGGGCTTGAACTTGTGAAACCCTTCATGGGTGTGTTTTATCCTACCATGACTGGACATGAAGGTAATTAGATAATGTTTTCATGTGAACATAACAAGCTTTTAGGGTTTTGGTTTTATTTTTAGTGGCCATCAACTTTCTGCATGTTAACAATGAAAATTATTTCATGATTGTTTCTTAGCTACAACAATTACTGTTTCAAGGAAACTTGTGAGCATGAGTAGGAAGTCTTTGTTTGTTTGTGTATTATGTGGAATTAATCAACACGAAACTATGGATGGCTTAGGAAGCTACATCATTGAATGGAGGTTTGGAGGGTAGGACAATGGAAAGCATAATAAGAAGGGGAATTCGGAAGCAATGCAAGCAAGTATTTCTTCTTTTTTCATCATCAATTTTCAAAGGATGGTAGGTTTGGCTTGTTGAAATTGGTGGTTTTTGTATCTAATTTTCGTTACGCCAATGACTACACTATGGCTAACAATATGTCCTTGTTAATAATAGATTTTATAAGGGGTCGATACTAAGGATTGATGACGAAAAGAAGGAAGTTCAAATTGTAGAAAAAGGGGCATGTAGAGGGATAAATATGCATTTTGAATGGGGACCTTTGTTGAATCTCTCTTTAATCTATGTAGTAAAGCAAGTATTTGAATACCATAAGTTTTAACGAGGTGTTCTTAGGTTGGGCAAAATGAAAGAAATGAAGATAAAAGTGGGAAATTAATACAATTTTACCCATAGCTAATATCTGCATTAAAAAATTGTCTACCCTTAAGTGGTTCTAAGTCAACCTGGTATATATCATTCATACTTTGGTCCAGACATGAAGATCGAGATGTTTATAAGATTAGGGTTTATCAAATAAAAAATTTAATGTTCTTCTACATTGTTGCATTTGTAGTAGAAGGATAATTCATATGGATTGACTAAACACTTAAGTTTTTAACTTCAAGCTATATTTCAATAGATTTTAGACTTATAATCTATGGCTTTGTACATGGTAGCAAATTGTTTTTTGTCACTATAACAAATTAGTGAAAGATCACCATGTATGTGTTAGTTGACAATTCGCACATAGAACATTGAATCTTGTTCTAACATATCATAACCACCAATGGAAATTTTGGTAACACCGGGTTTGTAGTCTCAACAATGTAAGTTGTTGGAATTGATGGAATTTTAGAATTCCCAGGGTTTGTGTTTCTACCATGAGTTTTTGTGCTTAAAGGTTTTTTCACCCTTTTTTTTGGTTACACTACATCTATACGCACTTTCTATCATTAGGGAGTGTATCATGTGTAAATGAAATTGAGTCCAAAGGTTTTTGAATTTGAAAAATTATGTTAAAAATTGAAATCAAAGGGTTTAAAAATGAGAAAAATTGAGCTTAAATTCAATCCACATTTGAAAAACTTCCAAAAAATAAATATAAAATGTCAAAACCAAGATCAAAAAATCTTTTAAATATGAAGAATTAGCCAATACTAGGTTAAAAATAAGCAATAATTTATAAAACTTCGGTTTGGAACCATATGAAAAATTTCATAAGATAAAATGATTAATTTGAATTGAAATCAAAGGTTCCTTTCATGATCAAAAACTAATAAAGACCAAAACTAAAAGGTTGTTTCCAAAGCCAAAAAAACAACACTAGTTTAAACACAAAACAATAAAAACCTCGTTTACACATATAGGTTCTAGGTTGTAGATTTAAACACTAGATAAATCCAAGTTAACATGAAATGGTACACTAGGTTTAAGTTTGAAGGAACAACCCAAAATATCCCCAAAAAGAACGTTTTTGGCCCTTGAGGGACATCCCTAAGCTGATTAGGACCTGGATTGAGATCTCGAAACCTGAATTGGGATCCTGAGACCTGGATTGAGATCCTGAAAATATATTCCACTTCCAAGTGAACATGAAATGGTACACTAGGTTTAGGATTTTTAGGGACCCACTCTGACACAACCTTTTGGCCCTTGAGAGACATCCCTAAGGTGATCAGGACCTGGATTGAGATCCTGAAATATATTCCACTTCCAAGTGACCATGAAATGGTACACTAGGTTTAGGTTTTTTTAGGGACCAACTCCCAAACAACCTTTTGGCCCTTGAGGGACATCCCTAATGTGATCAGGATCTGGATTGAGATCTTGGGATCCTGAGACCTGGATTGAGATCCTGGGATCTGAATTGGCACCTGCGCCCGTGCTTCGTTCATCGAGGAGACGACGGACAGTTCTCCGTTGTCGACTGTTGCCGTCGTTGCTGCTCTTTCTCGCTGGCTGCAAAATCCTGTTCTTTCTTACGCACATGGGTGATGAGAATTTGCTGTAATTTAGCCCACAGAGAAATTCTCTGCTGCTTTCCCCCACACCCATATCCTGTTTTTGGTTCATCTCTTTTGGTTTTTGTCTTCACCAAAAATGTGGGGCGTAAGAGCTGCAGCAGCACTCCGACTTGCACAGCAGCGATCTACAAGCGCCTTCCAGCAGCCGAGCTTCCTCAGTCTCTTTTCCACGGACTTGCATGGAGATCCTACTACTGAAGCTGCACCTCAAGTTGCACCGGAGGTGGTTGTTGCAGCGACCCAGGTCCAAGTTCCTGAAGCAGCGGCGGATGGAGACTCTGGTGCCAACTTAGGGTTTCCGGAGCCTGCTGATCTCCAAGCTCCTGCTGCAGCAACACCTCGAGCTCCGCCGGGTCCAAGTAGTACTTTCAATCTTTAAGCCGATTTCATTCTCGTCCTATTTCAGCGCAATCATCTTGTGTGTGTGTGAGTGTGTTTTCCCTTTCCATCTACTGCCCTGAAATTAGGGTTCAGGGTTTAGGGTTTTGCAAAAACCATATTGTAGCTTCTTATTTGGGATTCCCCTCCCCCGCTCTCTCTATATGGAAAGAGAACAAATGGAGAGCTCGGATCTGACAAGAGGTTGTGGAATATATATCTGATGGCAGAGAAGATCTATGCACGGTTGTCAAATGCACCCAAATATGCATTCAAATCCGATATTCTCTGGTTCTTTGAAGGCTGTAACTTGACTCCTGATCAGCTTGTTACCATCTATGATGAGAAGTATCGGCAAAGGTTCTTGTAAGCATCTCTTGCATTAGTCGTGAAGAAAACTGACACTACAATTTCACTCTGTAATTACAATCTGTTATTTTAAAGAGCCATGCCATGGAAAAAATGATTGTGAGTTGTGTGGTGCACAGAGGTTTCCTTGTGGATGGTGGAAGTGAGCTTTGTGCATGTAGTGCTCACATGACTCTCATAAGTCATGCCACTGATTATAGTGTTGCACAATGTCTATTTTTATGGAGACTTCTCTGTGATTTTCATGGACGTGTAGTTGCTCACATACGGCACTGAACTGAATTCAACAGGCAAGTAGAGTTTGATTCCATGGAGAGTTTTCGGCTTGCGCAGCGAGTGTTGGTGCGGAAGGGTCGCCTGGGAGGCCGCTACATGAAGCTTGATGTGGTAAGAGATCAGATGAAATAGTCAAGTATCTTGCCAGTGCTTATACTTTTTGAATGATTAGAAATGACACTTTGTGACAGTGGTTGTTATGGGTGCATTTTTCACTTGTCCTTGCCACCATGAAGTTTATGCATTGCACTCCTGGTGAATGTGTTTGAAGTTTACAGCTTTTTTTTTGTTTAAAGAAGGTGCTATTTTGTCCCTCCATGGTGTGGTGACCATTATGATGATGATGATGATGATGATTGTAGGACATGAGGCTGGATGTTGATGACATTCATACGAGTGTTAAGGGTTTCCGGGGACAATCGGTAACATCACAATCTTTATTCTACTTGGATGGAAAGTATTTTTTTGCCATGATGATTTGTCTGGAGTTGATTTCTTGATACCAAATAGTCAAGGGTGTAATGAAATTGTGGATGGGGTGCACTTGATGATGCAGCTACTCATGATGCAGCTACCAACAGATGCAACAAGTGAAGATGTGGAGCGCTTCTTTCAAGGCTACAACCTTGCTGGTTACTCAACCAAATTTTTGAGAGTGTAAGTCTTGCTATCAAACAGGTTTTACAGGGGCTAAGCTCTCAAAAGGGGATTTATAAGCTTAAGAGCATTCTGTTGCACATTTCTTGACTCTTCTGTTTCCTGATAAAGTTTTTCTCTTATTCTGCAGTCCAAAGGAGACCTTCCCCAAAAAACCGAGCAAAATGTCAGTTCCACCTGTTGTAGAACGGCGAGCATTGGTCAAGTTTGCAACCCCATTGGAGTCCCTCCGTGCTTTGCGAGAGAAGCAAGGCCAGTTCTGCTTAGATCGGGCTATTGAGCTTCGTTTCATCCAGTGATGAACTCATAACTCCTATAAGGTTGTTCTTCCCAAACTGACATTTCTCACCTGGGTATTGTCCAGTCCCAGATGAAATATCCCGATTCCAGAGATGGGTAACCTTATTATGAGGTCATCTTTCAATTCCATTCAGTTGTAAGTACAGAGAGGTTCTCAGTACTTATGAAGATATTTCTTCTGTAGAGTCGCCATGCATTAGTTGATGATCAACATGCTGCAAGGATTGCTATGTTTTGGTTTTGTCAACATGCTGTAGTGCAACAGAAATTTTTGTCTCATTTGTTGCATCTTGGTTACTTTGAATGATAGAATCTCCCTTAGATGCAGGTGCCAAACTGCTACCAGAAATTGTTATGGGCTCCATATCAGAGGCTCACAAAAGAAGAAATTGCACCTTGTGGTACATACCTATGATGTCATCATTGTCTGTATGCATGTTCAAGCCTCTATCATATATCATTGTTCTTCTAAGGACCGTAATGATGCAAGCCTAACAATTCTCCTTGGTTCTTAGAAGTCCCCCTTATGCCTCCTAGAACACATCAATGTGGTCTGTTTGTGGACATTGGAAATCATTGATACTTGCAAATGTCTATTGTTTGTTCCGAATAAACTCAGGAAATTTCTCTTAGTGCTTCATATTTGGGAAAGGCCATTTCCTGTTTGGGATTACCTTGCTCTAAGGTATTGGAACTAGCACTCTCATTCTCATGTCCTTGAATGATGTAAACCCCCTTAGGTCCTTGCCTCTTCCCTCCAGGATACTACTAAAAGTTGTTGTGCACTAATCAATGTTTAACATGTAAATCATCCAAACTCCAAGCAGCCAGTTCTTGACTCCAAAATAAAACAAGCAGCTCAACCATCACATGTTGGCTCCAATGAGTGGGTGTGTGCTTTTGTCATTTTGCAATTTCTGGACATAACAAATTCATCACATAATGCAGCAAACATCAATAAAAATAAGAGTGTTTTTTTCTTTTGATTTACAAATAAAAGTTTAAATCTTCCAAAAACAATAAGAGAAAAGAAAGAAAATCAAGCAAAACAGAGACAGAAGAAGAAGAAGAAGAAGAAAGGGAATGTCATATAATGCAGGAAACTAGAGTTGTATGATATAGGAACATAGTTTTGCATAATACGGTAACGTAGTTTTGTATAATGCAGGAATGTTTGGTAGTATAATACTGGAAGGAAAGACTGTTGTTGCAATAAACCCTAATTCTTCGGGCTTCGCGTGCTTGTGCGCCACAGCAGTGTTGTTTCTGCGCTCCGGCGATGGCAGCCATCTCTGTTTCCGCTCTACCTGGTTCCTATTCTTACGTCCGTGGATACGGTTGCCGTGTGGTGGGGGGCCCTGCAGTAGCATCAGCCCTTGCGGGTGCCCGGTTAGCATCGAGGTTGGTTAGCTCGCGGAGATGGAGGGCGGCGGACTTGGGAAGAGGTTTGCATTCTACTGGTCGTCGGGCTTATGACGGCCGTAGTATTAGAGGAGGCGGACTCTCTTTGGCGAGAGCTGTGTGGAAGCAGGAAGTGTTGTGGACTGAAGCACCCATTGCGGACATTGGGTTTGCTGCGGAGCAGCATTTCCACCTAGTGCTAGACATCAGTGCAAACAGGGAGCTTAGGGACGGTCATACAAAACCTGGCCAGTTTGTGCAGGTGAGAATGCAATTGTGCTCGTGATCTTCCTTGTTTTTTGTCTCGGTTGATTTGAATGAATTACTCTCTTGATTTGGCTCGGTATCTTCATGAACCCTAAACCCTAAACACAGAAAATTGGAAATGCAGGTCAGAATTGGAGACAGCAAACCAGCATTTTTAGCCATTGCATCGCCGCCAAGACTTGCTGCCACAGGCTCGCTAGAGTTCTTGTTAAAGTCAGTGGAAGGCACCACAGCAGGCCTTCTTTGCAGCCTGCAAAAAGGAGACAAAGTAGAGCTTAGCCAAGTCATGGGCAATGGCTTTGGTGTTGAACAAGTGTCTCCAGCTGCAGATTTTCCTACCATTTTGCTTTTTGCCACTGGTTCTGGCATCAGGTACATCTTTCCAGCCTTTGAAATTCTACCAACTTTCTAGACATCCATGCTTTGAACATGGCATTCAGAACTCCAGATTGCATGATTTGCAGCTCAATTCTCTCTGAAAGTTTCCTTTGAAATTCTTCAAACTTTCTAAAAATCCATACTTGAATAGGGCATTTGCAAGTGCAGACTGCATAATTTGCAGGTGGAATCTCTCTGAACTTTTCCTTGAAACTCTTACCAACTTTCTAGAAATCCATCCTTTCTATCTATATGAATTCTTAAGTGCAGATTGTGGTATTTACAGCTCAATTCTCTCTGAATTTTTCAAGCTCATTTAAGTTAGAAAAACTATATAACCTTGTAATTGAATCAGATAATCTTACATGGACAGACTCAGATATAGCTGCTTCCAGAAGATGTCTATTGTACGGATTGGTGGATTCTGGAGAGAGTCGTGGAGTTATAACCTCATAGTGGAATCAGATAATCTCATATGGACAGGCTCAGATATAGCTGCTTCTGGAAGACAGACATCTATTGGGTTGATTTGTGGATTCTGGCGTGAGATTCATGGATTTTTTGTTTAGTTGCAGAAGCAAGATTTGATGCTGAAAACTTCCACTTTCTACAGTTTCTGTTTGTGTGTACCTGATTGTATTATTAGGACTCTTATTTAGAGCTTTGCAGTGCTCACAGTTGGCTCATTTTGTCCAGGACAGTCCCATTCACTCTCTCTTGGAGGCTGGTTTTGATGCTCGCAAACGGCGAGATGTGCGGTTATATTATGGTGCAAGAAACCTAGACCGAATGGCATATCAGGTACAAACAAACAAACAAACAAAAGCTTGTACCCATAACAATCACAATTTAGATTACAATGATGATCTTCCTACAAAGCAAGATTCTAGAAAGTGTGTTGATGACAAGATATTAGGGTTGACATTCACAATCTAGAAAAATGATGATCTTCTCTACAAAGCAAGATCCTAGAAAGTGTGGTGATGACAAGATGTTATTAGGGTTGACAATCACAATCTAGAGAAATGATGATCTTCCTACAAGGCAAGATCATTGATAGTGTGTTCATGACAAGAGAGTATTAGGATTGCTATAGTTAGGGGTTGGAGCAGTTTTGGTTGATTTCTTGTGTACATTTTGCAGTGTCCTGAATGATTATGAAGGATTGTTGATGCAGGATAAATTCAAGGACTGGGAAGCTTCAGGTGTTGAAGTAGTGCCAGTGCTATCTCAGCCTCACAACAATTGGACTGGTGAACAGGGATATGTTCAGGTAAATGTTTTTCTTCATTTTTACATGTGTTGTTGAGGCTTGCCACCTATTAGGGACATTACCTCATGAATGACACATTTTTTGAGATCATTGAGGGAGATCTACAAGCTTCAATTCTGATCGGCCAAAATCCCACAAATCAGCCGATTTTTCCAGAAGAGAAAATGTAATTGATTTGTGAAGAGACTAGGGCCTGAAGAGACCCTTGACTACTCTAGTGGGTCACAATTCAATTTCTTTGCTCATGGTCCACTGGTCTGTCAGTCAACTGTAGCACTACAATAGATACATCTTTGCATCTAAATTACTTGGTTCTGGTAGATTCTGATGGACACTGGAGGATGAGTCCCTGAGATATGAAGAATTGGATGTGGTTTTCAGGCTGCTTTTGCAAAGACAAAGGGCATTATCCAGGCAGCTCAAGTAGGAGCATTCTTATGTGGCCACAAGGAAATGGCTCAGGTATATTATTCTAAGCGTAAACTGCACACCCTTGACTTGGCTGTATTGGTCTCTTGATCCTTTGATTCTTTTGCCTGGCTCTTGTGGAAAATTGTAGTAGCAGTGTGTCTTGTTTCAAATGCCACAGAAACTCAGTGATGCAGAATTTTGTAGAACAGCTTTGCCCTGAGTTTTGGGACCAATACTTTATCTGCACCTACCATCATCAGGAAGCTGATGAAGTCAGTGGGTTAGTAGTCATGGGCAACTCATCACTGTTCTATTTGTAATGAAGGAGGTAAAGATATAGTGAGCAACTGTGAGCGACTGTGAGTGACTCATAGGGTTATGACTACACCACTCATTATCATGTTTCCTAAAGTTATTGTTGTGGAGATTTCTCTGCAATTTCATAGATACTACAGGATTGGTCACTTATGTTCAGTCCTAAATAATTCTCAAGAGACTGTTTTGAAATCAGGAAAAAATAGAAGTTTTGAACTGACCTTTTTTGGATTTCTCAAGAATTGAAGTGTAAAGCTGCTGAACATGGAAAGCAGTCCAAGCCACTGCATTACAGTTGTACATTCAAGGTTTTTTGTGGGACCTTGTGTACTTTATACTTGATTCTCAAAGTCCTGAAGTATTCTAATTGGGGTTGCTGGACCCATTCTTTTAAATAATTAAATATTTCAGGCAAAATTTGCCAATTAATGGTGGCAGGTACAGTAGTGTCCTGTGGAAAGTGAAGTTATTTTCACATGAGATAAAATTCTGCTCATATACCTGTTCTGATATGGAGGACTACTCAGACTCTGTCACAGAGCAGGGTTTGTGGTGCTTTCCTTCATAAGGTGATCAAAACATCAAGCTTGATTATTAACTGACTTTGTGTTATGTCAGTTGTGCCGTAGTCTTTAGTACGCTGAAAGTGTTGGCATTGGTTTTTCTGTTTTATGTAGGACGTGACTGCACTGCTGTTGGCTGATGGTGTGCCCAAGGAGCAAATTCTATTGAACTTTTAGGCTCTTCACAAGCTCTGAGAGGTAGGCAAATTCCTCAAGGAAAAAAATCTCTTATCTCATTACCATGGTGTGGTCATTTGGAGTTCAAGGAAGAAGGGAAAGTGAGATAGTCCACCACCTTTGCAACTTGCAGTTTAAATCACATGAAGTCCTGCATGAGTATAAAGTGGCACTTGTAAAATGGTTTGCACTGTCCCAATGATGGAAGCTTTAGTAATCTGAAGCATGCATGGCAGAGACAATCTGGACTCTCTGGTCATCACTTCTAACCCCTTCAGTGGATGGTTGAGTGGTGTTGGTCCACTGTCTTTTCTGCTGTCTGTGGGCACATGTGGATTCAAAGGCATTTTGTCAGCTGAGGGAGCTGTGGGAGTATGCAGTAGGATGTACAGGAAAAAAACCTTCCAGAATTTGATATCATGAATCTTTAAACAGAACATTAGGGGTGTGGATCCTCAAGGACCAGGTTCAAAAACTCATTATACTTTCTGATTTGATTTAACACCTCCACAACCGTAATCACATTGGAGTTTACTGTCATTTAGCCAAGCTAGATTTCAGTCACAAACCCTAAACCCTTACACTTCTGCTTCAGAGTGTTTTTTTGTTATGCTTATGATGCCAACTTCTCATGTGGAGGTGTTCCCAGACTTCCAGAAGTCTAACACAGGTTCATCCTAATGCAATTCATGTGCTTGGAATTCAATGCTCTACTGGAATCACATATTCATGGTGTGTTCACAAGGCTTTGCAACCTGTCTTGGTTGTCTTATATTACTGTTTCAACTTGAATCTGGCAAAAGGGGCTGGTTTCTGTACCTGAACTCTGGTTTAATAAGCAATCTGTATGTATGGCATGTACTCATTCTTTTGCATTGATTTGTGCAGTATTTAGGAAGGGGCAGTAGAGGACAAAAAGGTTGCTGCAACTTGTATGCAACAATGCAAACAAGCTTTAGTGTTCACCAGTAGTACACTTCCTACTGCAAGATGTATGAGTATTGACCAATACTGCAGATAAGTGTTGTATTTTTAAATTTAAGGGTTTCTAAGAGGAGTTCAGAAAATAGTGTATGAATGGAAATTCTTGATAGTAGGTATGCTCAATGAAGGCCAACATGGCACAGAAAGTTAGGATGCAGTTACAGGCGGCATGCAAAAAAGAGTAGCAAAATGTCTCCACAACTAGTGAGAATTTCTATACTTCCATTTCAAGTCAACCTTAGTATTACTGAGAAATGGAAACCCAATGATAACGCTCCAGAGGTTCGACAATTGAGAACATGCCTGCAATGAGCGGTAAAATAGGTGAAGCACTCCAAGTGTGTAACTCTACCCAAAGCCCAAAAAGCATACCTCATTGCTGGGAATACATATGGCTTGGTTTTCACTCAGAGAACATTGAGTAATTGTGGTTGAGGACATTCATGGACTGATTTATGGCTTGTGACAAGGAAGGCTGTGGGACAAAGGGGGAGCTAAATCTTGTAAACATTTCAACAACTTGCAACATTAGTATAAAATTTTCACTCTAAAACATGAAATAATATGCAGGAGTTATATTTGTTATGGTGCTTATTAATGTGACTGCACTCCATGGTCAAAGCATGCTTAACATGAAGTGTCAAAACTTAAATCAATAGAAAATTAGCTTATTACATGTGTGGTGGGTGAGCGAAGCTTAATTAAAACCAGGGGGTTTTTTGTTTCCTCTTGCAGAATGAAAAACAGAAAAGGAAAAGAAATGGTTTTAGGGTTTTGTCACCAAATCCCCTCCCCCCTTTTTCCCCAAAGCAATACTGATAATAATAAATAACTAAATGAAAATAAAAATAAAAATAAAAATCTAATAGATTTAGCCAGATTTCTACAAATGTCAGTTCCAAAAGCTAGCCAAATATATAGAAGGATGCTAAAACATTTTGACTTTGATGTCTAGTTCACAGCCGAATTTGGTTAAATTTGTTAATCAATGATCACCACTTTAGTGACAACACAAAATTATTTTTTTAAAAATAAGCTGGATGCACTCCTTCATGTGAATGAGCCTAAGAAAAAAACCTACCACAAGAAGTTGCCTTTTTATGTGGGTGAAATTTCACAACTTGGTGAAGAAAAGATTTACAAAAAAACTGAATTTGGGGTTTTTTGTTGCCATAAATTCAGGAAAAATCGCAAAACATTCACATCACATTTTTATTTTCACAACTCATTTATAGCCAAATTTGGCTAAGACTTTTTATGGATGATTGCCATCTTAGATCAATCACAAAATTGTTAAAAAAAACACTAACAAGAGGGGTTATATTGAGGAGGAAAAGTTCAAACGAGATGGTATTCTTTTGTCACCCCAAAAAATGTTTAATGTTGTAAAGAACTTACAAGTTTCTTTTAGTTTGCCTTGTTCTGGGGGCTTGTAACCATGCAAAACTTCAAACCAAATCAACATGCTCTAGCCTAGCTCCAAGAGAATCATTCCATAAATGTTGCATAGAGGGGATACTAGCCTCAAGGGGATTGTTGTTCAGGGTGCACCTAGGTGTCAAACAATAGGATGCGGTAGGTTTTGGTATGAATTTCCACATAGGCAAAATGCCACATGGTAGACACATGGTTACCATGTCATCCCCAGCCGAGATGGTTTGTGATTTTCACTCAAATTTTTCAGAGGATCATATACACAATGACTTCCTCCCTTCACAAGACTTGAACATATATTATATAACTATTTTCCCACTAGTGTTGTAAGACATTGTTTCAGTCACAAGAAAACTACACACATACACACACCTTTCTTCTAATCAATAATAGGAAACACTTTCAAAACAATGTCCACACCAAATGTCACTCCATAGCTTGAATATTAAATTTTCAAGTACCCTCAACAAGGGTCCATTACTAGAACTTGAAATCAGGACTACTACTTGAGCAACATCTTAGTTTCTCCAATGATGAACACACCTCTCTCACACACCCTCCTAACTAATCCAAATCACTCCCTACCCTGAGTAACCAATCACTACGGAAATAGGTGGTCGTTACCTAAATATTAGATCTTATAACATTTCCCTTTGTTTTAAATTATGATTATTGCAACAATTTATTTTGAAATAAAGGGAAGGTGGGTAGTTGTCAAGGACAAGGTAATCACACCAAAAAAAAAAATGTAAACTTGACAAGGCAAAGAACTCAACAATGAACCAGAACTAAAAAAAATTATTATTGAAACAATACATGATGCAAGTTAAATATGAAATGCAAAAATGAATTTAAAAAATCATAACCGGAATTACCAAGATTGAAGGGTGATGCCTTCAAGACTTTTACTCATACCATCCAATGAATATTTTATATGTTCATCAACCTTCTAGAAATTTTTTGTTAACCAACCCTTTTATAAGTTTTTACTAAATCACCTCTAAGAGCTTTCATCATCTATGTTTTAAAAAAGTTTCCATCAACTTCATTTTCTAAAGGTTTTGCTAACTAAATCTTTTAAATTTTTTTAATGTTTCTAAAAACTTCCAAGCACATTCCTTGAATTTTTCAATTTGTTTTAATTGCTTGGGTTTGTGATAGTCACAAAATGAACTTTATTTTAGGTCATTTTCTAATTACCCTATTGGTATAGTAACTCCAACAATTATATTATCCCTTAAACAATATACATTGCATAATGTAATTATTTTCATTTAAATTAATTATAGATTGTTAAATTGCACTTACTATTATCATTATTACATATGTGTGTATTTTACCTTGGTTTTTATGATTGATTTTTTTTTCAAAAAAGACAAGGGAATTGTAATTAAATCAAACTAATATTTTATGCCAAATTTTGCTTATTTTATTCCTTACAATGATATTTCAAAATGATTAAAATTATTAGTTGACATTGAAAAATTAATTAAATTAAATATTACTAGTATATTATTTTATGAATAATTTAATAATAATAATAATAAATTATTTTCCAAATTAAACTATGGATGAATCCAAAGTTGCATTAAACCCATGACTCAATTATTTATTTACTTACATTTATTTATATTTCTTGTTTGGATGCAATGAACTTACAATAGGTTGTTATGATGATTTCACAAGCACAACATGTCCAAAATGGGGTTTGAGCCTTCAAATCCTTGACCACACCTTAAAACCTTTATTATCCAATCACCACTTCACATGGTGATATAAATTGTTATCACAAAATATATAAACACACATTTTTTTCAAATATCACACATAACAACCTTAATATAGAATTAGATAATTCCATAATAATGTTTTTTTACACATTTACATTTTTAATATCATTATTCAATTTATTTTATTTTAAGTTTGATCACTACATTGAAATTTAAAATACCATTTAATTTCAAATTATAAAATGTACTTACATTAATTTTAATTTTTTCATTAAAAATAATTTATTAGAAATTATCAATTAATTAATTCTATGATTTTAAAAATTCCAAATGGTAAAAAATTGCATTAAGTTTTATATGTTGTCAAATATCATTATTTTATTTAAAATTTTTATTTTTATAAATCTGAAAATGAAACTAATTTCAATTTTGAAATTATGTAATCAAAATCCACCTATCTTTCTTTTTGGAAAAAGGTTAATTTTTAAAAAAATTAAATTTTAAAATTGATTAATTCAAGTTTCACATGGATAGTAGTTTTTTTATAGAAAATAATTTGAAATGAAACTATTTTGCTTTATCTTTTTTTTCTTCACATGTCATTTTGTTATATTTCAAATGTTGTCTTTTATTTTTATTCTTATATGAACAATTAAACCGCAAATGAAAACATCATATTCATCATTTATTTTCATTTTTTGGGTGATTAAAATTTTAAAAATTGAATTATATGTTTTGAATTGCTTTAATATTGTTACATCATCAGAAATAACATTACAATGATAATCAATCATATCTAGATGATTAAATCATATTAGTCAAATAAAAAATTTCATGATGTATGTGTCATGTGAATGACACATACATCATGTGTCCAACATAGTCTTGGTTTTGATGATATATCTAATTTTTTTCCATCAAAACAAACATATCAAATTTTGATTTTAGTCAAACTAGACATAGCCAATCATTTCAAAATGAACTTAACTTTACAATCATTTTAATGACAATGTTACTAGCAAAAACCCATGTATATGGAACAATGATAAAGGTTGAGAATACAGTCTCTCAAATGAACCTTACCAATGGACATTACAAACTTACCTTTAGGTTGAAGGTACTAAGAGCATCTCTACCGTGCTTAGTATGTCACGTTGGATAAAACTGTAACCGAAACTGCATATATGTGGGGACTACTAATAGTAAACCACCTGGGCGAATCATTATGATCGACCAATTAGAAATACTGAGCCGCAGTCAGGTCCAATTTATTACACTCTTTTTGGGAGGTGCACAATTGTGTTGCGCCTTTTACCAGCCACGGCAAGTTGCCCGAATTTGGTGCAATAACCTGAGCTAAACCCACAGATCATGACTTTGTCGCAATAAATTTTACTGTCTGGAGTCACATACCGAGCACCGGTGGAGATGCTCTAAGTCCAAACACATACAGGTGTCACAACTTTTTTAAATAATTAAAAGAAATTTCAAACATCCTTCTAAGCTAAATAATATTGATGCAAATCCCATCATGGATTAGGACCATTTTTTAGCATGTCCATTATCTCATTTCAATTAGAGGTTGGTTGATGAATCTTACAACATGTACTATTCAAAATGATATTATAAATCCATTGAACATGTTTGTAAGGCACCCAACATTTTGTCTTAGTAGAGTCATAATTTCATTGTCAAGACAAGTGTATACAAGTATTGTTTGATCTACCATTGACCATGTATTCTTAATTCCATAAAACTTACTAAACCCTAATTCTAAAACAATTGCATACCCCATCATAAACACATTCAAATTTAATGTAAATATAATTGTTGTTTGTAAAGTCAAGCGATTAGGGGCCAAGAATGGCCAGTTTTGGCATAATAGGGCATCAAATGCATAACTGGGAATGAAATTTTACAAAACGAAGTAATTGAGACACAAACTAATTTTTCCACTTTGGTGGTACATTGAGTTTCATCCCCTCTTTCCTTTTTCTTAACCACCTCCACTATTGTTACATATATTTTCACTATTCCTATTTGTACAACTACTATAATTAATGGAACCTGGTGCATTAAATGCTGAGATTTAGTAAAATTTCATTACTTTGCGGATACCATTGAAAGAGAGGATAGGGGGTAAAAGAGATGGTGACTTCACAAATAATTGAAATCTAGGTCAGATTATCTTTCCTAAGCTTACAATAGTGAACTCAAACCCAATTGTGCTAAGTATGATGATCCCATGTAACACGATGTTCCACACATTTAAGACATGATTCGTTTTAAAATTCAATTTGTCTTAAGGAGTTATAGATGAAGAACAATAGGATAAATCAAAATCTTCTTTTAAAATAAACAATAATGAAGGTGGAGTGAAATAATTAAATATTTTGATTCATAAGCTTGTTTTTTTCTTCTTTTATCATTCTCCTGTGATTCTTGTTTTTTTTTT
>Ga0209208_10003700_pt1 | contig 21867 bp, 20 predicted proteins | sample S1TSphfallax_3_FD_187694 | JGI IMG/M metagenome (GOLD analysis project Ga0209208, IMG submission 187694) | Host-associated microbial communities from peat moss isolated from Minnesota, USA - S1T2_Fd - Sphagnum fallax MG (SPAdes) (version 2) | ecosystem: Host-associated > Plants > Peat moss >...
TTCTTCCGGGATCGTAGGAGCCGTTCAGCTGCTCTCGACATCCTTTGTTCAACTCAATGGCCAAAGCGATGAAAGTGTCAAAAAGGCTGTTCAAGTTGAAGGCGAGGCCGCGACCTGCGTGCTGCGTATGCAATCCGTCAATGTTGCTATGCAGCACATCAGCTCACGAATGGCCGCGATCGATACACATGTTGGCGTCTTGGATCACGCCGTCAAACAAATTGCTGAAATGGCTGCCATCATTGAATCCATATCAGCACAGACGAATCTCCTCGCGCTCAATGCGACGATCGAAGCCGCCCGTGCCGGAGAGGCAGGGAAAGGTTTTGGCGTTGTCGCCAGCGAAGTCAAAATGCTTTCGAACCACACGACTGACGCGACTGCGGAGATTTACAAGAGACTGACAGTCCTGAGAAACGAGATGGATACGATCAAGCTTGAAACTCAAGAAAGTACGGCCGCTGTATCCGATGGAGAAGTCACAGTTTCCACCGCGATCGAAAGCATTGTCTCGATTGGAGAGCGTATCAGTTCCGTTCGAGGAAGCGCACAGGCTTTGGCAGGGGTAATCGGTCAGCAGCGGCAAGCCGCCGGCGAAATCACGGAACGCGTGACCAAGATCGCTGCAAATACAGAAAAGGTTAGCGATGAGGTTGTGGCGGCGCTTGCCATGCTGGCGACAGCGGAACAACGCGCTAAAAATGTTTTAGAAAGTTACGCGGATCTGCCAATTCCTGGCTATGGATTGGTTCGCTATTCGGCGGATCTCTCCATCTGGAAACGTCAGCTTGCATCGATTTTTTTGGGTTTAGTCCCGCTGCCAAACGCGTTTCCCTTACCGGAACTGATGTCGAGCACAGATATTTCCGCGGAAAGCAAGCAAATTACTATAGATGCGTTTGGCGAAAAAAACGCAGCGCTCTCGGTTTACGCGGGCGACTTTATCCAAGCGCTTCGTGCCAAAGATATCTGCAATGCAACGCAGCACTATTTAGCGATTGAAAAAGAGATAGAGGCATTGCAATCGCTTATTGGCAAACTGCAATAGAATTAAGACCTTACATCAAATAGCATTTTATATGTAACGCGGCGTCGAGCCTCCTCATTCCGCGTATGCAAGGCTCCAGGCCCGGGAAAGCTTTCACCCCATAATGTTGAAGTTGTATTAGGCTCCGCACGACTCGTGCGTTTGGGCCATGGCCGGTTTTTCGTGGGGTCTGGGTGAGCAAGAGCCTTTTTCGCCGCGACCATGCGGAAATTCTAGCCCCATGCGGGACTGGAGAATTGATCGACAAGATCACAATCTTGGAGATCAAGGCAGATCATCTTACGGAACCGTTACAGCTCGACAATGTGCGCTATGAATTGTCGCTGCTGCGGACGATAAAGATCGAGCATGGTCTTGTTGGCAAAGCGCTTGCCCGGCTCGAAGAGGAGCTCAAAGCGACCAATGCGCGGCTCTGGGATATTGAGGATGCGCTGCGTTTGCATGAGGCAAAGGCCGATTTTGGTCCGGCTTTCGTTGAGCTTGCACGGCAAGTCTATCTGACAAACGACAAGCGGGCCGCTTTGAAGAAAGCGATCAACATTTTGTATAAGTCCTCGATCGTCGAGGAAAAGTCTTATGCGGCTTCCAGCCTAAATCATAAATCGGGGTCGGCGTGACAGCATCGCAGCGCAAGCACCGGCGTCAGACGGAGCTGCTTCCAATCAATGCGATTTTAACAAGCGCGGTCGATTTTTTCCAATCTCAGCGCATTCCCGACGCTCTTCATCTTTTGCGGCGGTTGCGTCCTGATGAACTCGACGCGGCTCAATCCGCGCTTGCCGGATTGATCTATCTTGGCGCGGCAGCCGATAAAGATGCGCTCGCATGGTTCGATAGCGCTCTGCGTAGAAAAAACCCCCCATCGTCCATTTTTGCGCATCGCGCGTTAGCACTGCAGCACCTCGGCCGAATTGAGGAAGCGCTTGCCTCTTACGATCAGGCGCTTGCGGCCGGAAGCCTCGATGCCGCCGGCCATTATCATCGCGGTAATCTCCTGCGCGAGTGTGGCAACCGCGACGCCGCGATTATAGCCTATGACGCGGCTTTGCAGCTGAACCCCGCTTATCCCGAAGCGCTTTATGCCGGCGGCACAGTCCTGCTAGAGGCCGGCCAGCTTGAAGCAGCGCTTCAGTTTTTCGATGAGGTTTTGCGTCTCAAACCGGATTTTTGTCAGGCTTGGTTCAGCCGCGGTAATGTGCTGCAAAAGCAAAAGCATATGCACGCGGCTGTATCGGCCTATGACGCAGCGCTTGCCTTAGAGCCAGGACATCCTGATATTTTGACCAATCGCGGCGTAGCGCTCTACGAGTTGGGCCGGCATACCGAAGCTCTCGCCGCCTACGACGCGGCGCTTGCTGCGCGTCCAAACTTTCCGCAGGCGCTGCTTAATCGCGCCAATGTATTTCTCCGCCTCAAAAAGCCTGCCTTGGCTTTGGCCGATTCCGAGGCGGCTTTGAAGCTGATGCCGGATTATATCGAGGCGTTGTGCAGCCGTGGCGTTGCTCTGCGCGACCTTGGGCGGATCGAAGAGTCGATCGCTGCTTTTGACGCGGTCCTCGCGCTTTCCCCGGATTTCGCGCATGCCCGCAACAATCGCGGCGCCGCGCGCCTGCTCGCTGGAGATTTCGAGAACGGATGGGAAGATTACGAATTTCGCTGGATCGGCGGCGAGACGGCGAAGCGTGATCTGAAATTACCGCTGCCCGAATGGCCAGGTGAGGTTAGGGAAGGGGAACATATTCTCGTCTTCGACGAACAGGGATTTGGCGATGCGATTCAATTCTCGCGCTATTTGCCGCTGCTGGTCAAAGCCGGTGCCAAAGTCACCTTCTTCTGCCGGAAGAAACTGCATCGGCTTTTCGGCACGTTGGATAAGAGAATCAACTTCGTCGATACGATCAATAAGGCCGGGGATTTCGATTGTCAGATAGCGCTTTCGAGCCTGCCGTTTGTCTGCAAAACGCGGCTCGAAACAATTCCGTCGGTGACGCCTTATATTTTCGCGGAGCCAGACCGGATCTGGCAATGGAAGCAGCGGATCGGCGAGAATGGATTCAAGATTGGCGTTTGCTGGCACGGTAATCAGGACGTGCGCGCGGATCCCAGCCGCTCTATTCCCCTCGCTTTTTTTGCGCCCCTGGCCGCTATCAAAAATGTGAGACTCATCAGTCTGCAGGTAGGAGCCGGAACTGAGCAGCTCAATGATCTGCCATCTTCGATGAAAGTTGAACAGCTCGGCAACGACTTTGACTCAGGGCCGGATGCCTTTTTGGATTCGGCGGCGGTGATGCAGACGCTGGATCTGATTATTACTTGCGACACATCGCTGGCCCATCTCGCAGGCGCGTTGGGCCGGCCCGCATGGCTTTTGGTTAAGCCATTTCCAGATTGGCGGTGGCTTCTCGATCGCTCGGATTCGCCATGGTATCCAACCATGAGATTATTCCGGCGGAAAGAAGCCGAGGATTGGGGGGCTCTTCTTGAGCGGGTCGCTCTTTCGCTCCGTTTGAGCCTTGGTTGAAAAATTGCCCCGCCTGAGAGGCAGGCGAGGCAAATGATGCAAGTGCTAGAGCGCTTATCGCTTGGGCGGAATCACCCAAGCGATAAGAATTCGCGCTCTATTCAAAAAGTTAGAGCGTTTTCTCATCGCAAAAGCGCATACACTTTGGCGGAACACGCTCTAAGTTCAAGCTATACTTGCGTCAGTCGATTACTTGGACAACGCGGCGCGTGCGCGGATCGACGAGTACGGCATGTCCGTTCACGACAGTATAACGATAAGCCGGAGACACATGATATTCTTCCGGCACGCTGTAATAGTCGATCCCTTGCGGCGGTAATTCGGAGCCAACTTCTAGCGGCTCAGCATAGCGATAGGACGAACGATGTGTCCGTACCACGTAATCGTGGAAACGTGGTCCCTCATCGGCTCCCAAAATCCCTTCAACGCCGCCAGTTACTCCCCCTACGACGCCACCGACCGCGGCACCGACAGGACCTGCTGCATAGCCGCCTTCGGCTGAACCTCTTTCAGCTCCACCGATCACGCCTTGAGCGTGAGCCGCTAGCGGCAGGGTTAAAAGGCCCGAAAGAACCGCGATGCCCATTTTTCTATTCATGTGTGCGTCTCCAAAGTTAACCCAGCGGCAAACTTTAGCCCGATGTGATGGTTCCAGCTTTGCGTTGAGGATAGAAAATCCTGATATTATGGCGCTGGCCGGAGCCGCGGCTTGCAAGGGGCCGGCGGGGATGCTACCGCCAAGGGTCATCGTTCGAGACAAGCGAAAGCTTGCTCGCTTTTGATTAGGTTAAAATGACCATCCGTCTCCACAAAGGCGATTTGCCAGACGGTATCAGCTATGGCGATGCCGTTGCAATCGACACAGAAACCCTCGGCCTCAATCCGCAACGTGACCGTCTCTGTGTGGTGCAACTGTCGGGCGGCGACGGCAACGCGGATGTCGTCCAAATTGCAGCCGGCCAGACGCATGCACCCAATATAGAGCGCCTTTTGGCTGACCGTGCCATAACCAAGCTGTTTCACTTCGCGCGGTTCGATATTGCCATTCTCTACAAGACCTTCGGCGTTATGGCGGAGCCCATTTATTGCACGAAGATCGCTTCGAAATTGGCGCGGACCTATACCGACCGGCATGGGCTGAAGGATTTAGTGCGTGAGCTTTTAGCTGTCGACTTGTCGAAACAGCAGCAATCGTCGGATTGGGGTGCTGACACGCTTAGCGATGCGCAGCTCACCTATGCCGCCTCTGACGTTTTGCATCTGCATGCTTTGCGCGCAAAGCTCGATATGATGCTGACCCGCGAGAGCCGGTTTGAATTGGCTGAGGCGAGCTTCGGATTTCTGCCGGCCCGCGCCAAGCTTGATCTGATGGGCTGGCCAAACACAGATATTTTTTCGCACGAATAGAGGTTTCTCTAAATTACACGGCCCAACTGGATTTTACGGAAAAGAATTGTAAATTATTCGATCTGGATGATGGTTCAGCAGGCTGCCGTTCATCTTGAATCATTATGATATGGCTGCCTGACCCTCTCTCCATCCGCAAAAATGCCGTATGTCGAGGCTAGCGAAGCACTACGGTTCCGAAAACAGACGGCAAATCTTAAAGTTTTAGGAATTAATTCTGAGCGGGCAAACGAAGACTGACTTGAACTTAACAATGCGGGGCAGGTCCGTGCGGCTTGTTTTTTGATTGCACTGATAGCTCGTGATCGCTTCGATAAGCTAGAGCGGATAAAGCACATAAGCCTATGCAATCTGCGTTAATGGGATCGCACCGCGAACTTTGCTTACACTTTTGCTCATCCTGCTCTAGGGCGTAATATCCATTGGAATGAACGTGACGGATCGAATGGCGGGCGGCCGGTATGAAATGGTGGTGCCGCGGCGGCGCGATGCTCTTCGCACCGCTGGCCGTCATTCCGCGCGCGTTAAATTTTTACGGCGCGCTATCGTGATTATCGCCACGCTGACAACGGCTTTCGTCACCATCATCGCGCTTTTTGATCCGTTTAAACACTTGCCGGTCTCAATTACCGTTTCGTCCGTCAAATTGAACGGAACGCAGGTCACGACTATGGATCCCAAGATAACCGGTTATCGCAAGGACGGCCGTGCCTATCAGGTGATCGCAACCTCTGGCATTCAGGATATTCTGGACACCAACGTCACTGATCTTGTCGGGGTCAAGGCGAAAATAACGATGGCTGACGATTCAACGGCCCGCGTGACCGCAGGCTACGGGGTTCATGACAGCCTTCATGACACCATAAAATTGCGCGATCATGTGCACATCATGAATGCGAATGGCTATGAGTTCTTCATGAAATCCATGTCCATGGATTTTAAAACAAGTGACATCGTGACGGATGAACCCGCGACCTTGTTGTTAAACGGCGCAAAATTTGACTCCGACCGCATGAGCATCACTGACAATGGTCACAAGGTGACATTCGAGGGCTCGGTCAAATCCGTCATCGATCAAGATTCAACCGATACGTCTGTGGGTGCCCTGACAAGCGCGGAGCAATGATGCGGGACCGGTTTTGGATACGGCGTTTTCAATTGCTGCTTGTTCCAGCGATCTTTATCGCGATGGCGGCCCCCGCCGTGGCGCAAAAACCGCAGCATTCGGCCAATGACGGCAATAGTAACAATGGAATCCTGCCCGGATCGAATTCGAAAGATCCGATTAATATTGACGCTGCGAAACTCGATTATTTCGATAAGGAGCAAAAACTCATTTATACCGGCAATGTCGTCGCCGTGCAGGGTGAAAGCCGCCTATTGACGCCGAAGCTCGTCATCTTCCTGATGCCAAAAGACAGCGCAAATGGATCTGGCACGCCATCCTCGACCAATAATCAGGTCCGGCGTATGGAAGCCTCGGGTCCTGTGACCCTGACACAAAAAGATCAGGTCGGGACGGGTGATAGCGGCGTATACATAAAGGCAGATAACAAGGTTTATTTATACGGGAATGTGACCCTGACCCAAGGTCCTAATGTTACAAAAGGTGACAATCTCGTCTATGATCTCAACACCAGCCAGGCGGTGGTGACTGGAAATGGACCCGGGCGGGTAAAAAGTCTTTTCGTCCCAAATAATAATGACGACAAAGACAGTGGTTCGAAGAAAACCGGCAAGAGCGCAGGAACCTCTCAAAATGATGCTGCTGTCAAAATCCAATAAGGCGGAGTCAAAACCCAATAAAGACGCGCCTTGCGTTTTTCAAAACCCGCTATTTGCGCCGCTGACATGGATTGACGGGGAAACGCCCTGACATGTCTTTTTGCCGGGCCTTGAATGTCCAGCCTAAGTCAGCCGAGGGTCCGCATCCTTTGCTTGTGAGATCGCCGCGTTCTTCTTCGATCTTGGGAGCCGCGGCGGGCTGGCTTGCTGTGCTATTCAGACCTGCTTTATCCCGGATCAGGGGCATATTCCGGCCGCCAGTCAAAGATACGGCTGCTCCCGCAGCTGGATATGGCGATTGGCTTATGGAGAAAGCGGAAGCCGCCGAGCCGCAATTTAACGAAAGGCTGCCGCAGGATTGGCTGCCTGAAGACCTTTCCCCTCCGCGATCAGTGCCATTGCCGGACGACAACGCATGGCACGCGCCAGGCGGGCAAGACAATTCTCATACTGACAGCGACGGTCTGCTTTCTGTCCGCCATTTGCGCAAAATCTATAAGGGCCGCCGCGTTGTTGAGGACGTCGGTCTTGAAGTCAGGCGGGGGGAAGCCATAGGGCTGCTCGGCCCCAATGGCGCTGGTAAGACGACCGTCTTCTATATGATCAGCGGTCTGGTACGCCCGGATGTCGGAGCGATCGAAATCGATGGCCAGGATGTCACGGTCCTGCCCATGTACCGCCGAGCCCGGCTCGGCATCGGATATCTGCCGCAGGAGGCATCCGTTTTTCGCGGTTTGAGCGTGGAGCAAAATATCCTCGCCGTCCTCGAAATCACGCAGCCAGACCGGCATGCGCGTAAGGCTGAACTCGAAAGCCTGCTTGAGGAGTTCGATCTCGCACGCCTCAGAAAATCACCAGCTATTGCCTTGTCCGGCGGCGAGCGCCGTCGGTGCGAAATCGCCCGCTCTCTAGCGGGGCATCCATCCTTCATTCTGCTCGATGAGCCCTTCGCGGGCGTCGATCCTATAGCCGTCGGCGATATTCAAAACCTGGTTCAGCATTTGAAACAGCGCGGCATTGGCGTTTTGATCACCGATCACAATGTACGAGAGACATTGGGGTTGATTGATCGGGCTTATATCATCCACTCCGGGCGTGTTTTGACCGAGGGCACACCCGAGCAAATTGTCGCCGATCCAGATGTCAGGCGGCTTTATCTTGGTGAAGATTTTCGGATGTAAGCCAATCCGGCGAAAAAAATTTCGCGAAGCGTGGATAAACTGCGGCAAAATTGCCATAGCGACGGAATCTAAGACTCCCAAATCGAATTCTTGTGCTATAAGCAAAAAACGGGCCGTAACATGTTTCGCATGCGGCGCGACCGGTTAAGTCGTGTAGAGTCGGGCTTAAATGGCACTTTCCACCAAGCTCATAATGCGCCAGGGCCAATCCCTGGTTATGACGCCGCAGCTTCTGCAGGCCATCAAACTACTTCAGTTTTCCAATCTCGAGCTCGCAGCGTTCGTCCAGGAAGAACTTGAACGAAATCCGCTGCTTGAACGGGCAGAGGACGCGCCTGACCCGCATGAATTCGCGGTCAGCGACGGGCAGGCGGGAGCCGATAGCCAAAACAACCATGAGTTTAATGATGCCTCGGACGCCGACTGGAGTTCCGATTCCTTTGCGACCGACCGTGGGGCTCTCGAAGCAAGCCTAGGCACAGAACTCTCTAATGCGTTCGATGACGACAGGGTGCATGCCGCGGCTGAACATCACGACATGGGGGATGCGACGGGCCTCTCAGCCACCTCCTGGTCGGGGTCTTCGAGCCCGTCCGGAGACGGAGAGGTTGCCAATCTCGAGGCCTATGTCGCGGCGGAGCTGGGCTTAAAGGATCATCTCTCTACCCAGCTCTCTCTCGTGACCACGGATCCAATTGACCGGATCATCGGCAATGCCTTGATCGATTCCATCGATGACGCGGGTTATCTCAGCGAAGATGTTGCTGAAATCGCCGAACGTCTGGGCGCCTCGGTGGAGCGCGTTGAAGCGATCCTTAAAAAGATCCAGACCTTCGATCCTTGCGGAATCGGCGCGCGCAATCTTGCCGAGTGTTTAAGCATCCAATTGCGTGAGCGCGACCGGTTCGATCCGGCCATGCAGGCGCTCGTTGCCCATCTCGACTTGCTAGGCAAGAAAGACCTCGCCAGCCTGCGCAAGATCTGCGGTGTCGATGAAGAAGATATGCTTGACATGGTCGCTGAGATCCGCCGGCTTGACCCGCGGCCGGGGCGTGCCTTTGGAGGCGCGGCGATCCAGCCGGTCGTGCCGGATGTGATGATCCATCCAATGCCGGACGGATCGTGGCATGTCGAACTGAATTCGGAAGTCTTGCCGCGTATCCTCGTCAATCAAACTTATGCGACGCGCGTCTCCCGTAACAAAGGCAATGACGCCGATAAAACCTTTATTTCAAACTGCTTGCAAACGGCGAATTGGCTGACGAAAAGCCTTGAACAAAGGGCGCGCACGATCCTCAAAGTATCGAGCGAGATTGTCCGGCAGCAGGATGCCTTTTTTGCCCATGGCGTTGAACATCTGCGCCCGCTCAATCTCAAAACCATCGCCGATGCGATAGGCATGCACGAATCGACCGTATCGCGTGTGACGTCGAACAAATTCATGACGACGCCGCGCGGGCTATTCGAACTCAAATATTTCTTCACCGCTTCCATAGCCTCGCATAATGGCGGCGATGCGCATTCGGCGGAGTCGGTGCGCTTCCGCATCAGACAGATGATCGAGCAGGAAGATACGGCGGACGTTTTGTCGGACGATGCCATTGTCGCGCGATTGAAAGATTCGAACATCGACATCGCCAGACGGACGGTTGCGAAATATCGCGAAAGCTTAAAAATTCCATCGTCTGTCGCCAGACGCCGCGAAAAAGCGATGCACTGAATCGCAAGTCCCGAAAGCTGCGGATTTTTTGGAATCATACGTTAAAAAAGACTCTGCGCTCGCAGAAAAATATTTTGGATAAATTTGCCGCTGGCACGCTTCACCTGGAGCGATTCCAGCTATTCCAAAATGCCCATAAGCTACTTAGCCTAGCAGAGTAAATCATTGATATTTCAGTCCTATGGTAGCCCACACGTACAACGATAGACTTATTGACTTCGTTGGGAGAGGCTCCTACCTCATAGGATACGAGTTTGATCGATCGATCGACGATTGCTGGAAGAAACGGAGTAGGCAATGGCCTTGCGTATCTCAGGCAAAAATATGAGTATTGGTGAAGCTCTGCGGTCCCATATACGGACCCGCATTGACGTGGCGGTCTCAAAATTTTCCGCCGGACCTGTCAGCGGACATGTCACGATAGAGCCCGAGGGTTCCGGCTTTCGCGCAGACTGCAGCTTGCATCTGGATTCTGGGATCATGCTGCAAGTGGAGGCAGAGGCGCATGAAGTTTATGCGAGCTTCAATCGTGCGGCGGACCGGATCGAAGAGCGGTTACGCCGGTATAAGCGTCGAATTCGAAACAAGCACGGCGTTCACGATATCCCTCAAGGCATCGAAGTCAGTGCACCTTTGACGGATCAGCTTGATGGCGCGGATAGCGGCGGCCCAAGCAGCTTGTGTCCCGCGGTCATCGCCGAACCTCAGGCGTCTCTGAAGGAAATGACTGTATCAGGTGCGGTGCTTGAGCTTGACTTGACGAATGTACCCGTTGTGGTTTTCCGTCACGCGGCCGACGGCCGGGCAAATATTGTCTACCGCCGGCCCGATGGCAATATCGGTTGGATCGACTCGATCTCGGTATAAAGATCAAAATATTCTCTATTTTGAATAAAACGCGCGCGGGGGTCTGCCGCGCGTGCATATTTGCTTACAAACGCGAGGGCCGGTGCTGTATCACGCAAGTTATGTCTTATCTTCAACAAGGTTTTCGAAGCTTGTTATTGGCGATGGTGAAGTGAGACCGCGCGCGAGCGCTTCTCGATACAAATAACCAGCGGGCTATCGATCAAATATCTCCCTATAGACCGGGCTTTCTAGCTAGATGATTTTAACTGACTTGATCACGCCCAAAGCAGTGCTTCCTTTGTTGAAGGTGAACGCAAAGAAGCAGGCTTTAATGGAGCTGAGCGAGCATGCCGGTTCTTTGTCCGGTTTGCCTTCGCGTGAAATTTTCGATGCGCTTTTACAGCGCGAACGCCTGGGTTCGACCGGCGTCGGCGCTGGTATAGCGATACCGCATGGCAAATTGGCAAAAGCACAAACAATTTTTGGGGTTTTCGCACGTCTCGAACGGCCGCTTGACTTTGAAGCGCTTGATGGTGCGCCAGTCGATTTGATTTTCCTGCTGGTCGCGCCCGAGTCGGCTGGCGCGGATCACTTGAAAGCCTTGGCGCGGATCGCACGCATGTTGCGCGATACGTCGTTGGCCACGAAGCTCCGTGCAACGCGTGATCCAGAAGTGCTCTACGCCTTATTGACGCAAGAGCCTGCCTCTCGCGCTGCATGAAATTTTGTCTTCACGCGGGTGTTCTCCAGGCCCGGTGGTCTTCGTCCAAAGCATAGCGATCGGGCGAAGCGGCGATTTCTGCCATGCCGCCGAGTACCGAATCTTGCGCGATGATCAAGCGTGTGCCGATCTTTTGCATCAAAGAGACATAGGGCGCCTTATTTTCGAAAGCTGCCCGGAAGGCGGTTTCATCTAAAAATTCTGTGATCTTCGGAAGGATGCCGCCAGCGAGCGTCACCCCGCCTTTGGCCATGAAGGCCAAAGCCATGTCGCCGGCGAAACGCGCAATCAGATGCCAGAACAAACGCAGAGTTTCTGCTTCATCGCCTTGCGGATCCGCATGGGCTTTGGCGACGAGAGACATTTCGTCAAGCGCGGGTGTCGCTTTTTCCAGCGTGGCGAGGCGTGCGCAGTGAAGTCTCATCAAGCCTGACCCCGAGAGCAAACTCTCGGCTGTGATGCGAAAGGGCGGCCCGGCTATCTTGCCCCAGATGTTCGCTTCTTCCAGATTGACCGGCCCGAAATCCACATGGCCAGCCTCGCTCGGAAGCGCGACGAATTTCTGCGCAACTTCGAACAGCAAACTGACACCAAGCCCAGTGCCGGGGCCGAGCACGAGCCGCGGCCCTTGTTCTTTTCTGGGCTCACCAATCCATTTTACCGCCGAGGCCGGCAGGGCTGCGAGGCTTAAAGCCTGAGCTTCGAAATCATTGAGAAGAAGCCCTTGATCCAATTCCGCCGCCAATGCGACCGCCGCTCCATCAATGCTCCAAGCAGCATTGGTCATCGTGACTTTGCGCCCATCGACCGGCCCGGCGACGCAAGCGATCATCGAATGCGGGATGGCTGAAAAGGAACCGCGCACGGCTGCGATCGCAGCTTCCAAACCCGGGTGATCCGAAGTTTTCAGATGCGGCCCAGCTTCGAGCGTAACGCCTTGTGCCTTGGCTAGCGCAAAACGCGAATTTGTGCCGCCAATATCCGCAAGCAGGACCGGATAAGTGAATTTCATTGGCATCCGCAGTTCATACAGTGGTCTGCGATCTCTTATCACCGCATAGTTGATGCCGACGCGCAAGCGCGCCGAAGGTTCCCTTCAAATCATCTCAGCCTGTGTTTAAATAGAAACGAATCCGGTCAGGACGCGATCCATGTCATTTCTTTATCAGCCGCTTTTTTCATCCGGCCATGAGGCGATACCCTATCGCAAATTAACTTCTGAAGGCGTGTCTCTTCAGCCTTTTGGCAGCCGTGATATGCTTGTCGTGACGCATGAGGCGATGCGTCTCCTCGCCGAAACTGCGATGAGCGACATTAATCATTTGCTGAGGCCAGATCATTTGGCTCAGCTTGTCAAAATTCTGGACGATCCCGAGGCGACGTCCAACGACAAATTCGTGGCCTATGACCTTTTGAAGAATGCCAATATCGCAGCGGGCGGCGTCCTGCCCATGTGCCAGGATACGGGCACGGCGATCGTGATGGGCAAAAAAGGACGCCTTGTTTTCACGGAAGGCGATGATGAAAGCGCGCTCGCTGAGGGCATCATGGATGCCTATCGGAAAAAGAACTTGCGCTATTCGCAGCTCGCGCCGCTTTCAATGTTTGAAGAAACGAATACCAAAACCAATCTGCCAGCGCAGATCGAAATCTTCAGCGACGGGGAAGAGGCCTATAAATTTCTCTTCATGGCGAAAGGCGGCGGCTCAGCCAACAAAAGCTTTCTCTATCAGGCGACGCCTTCCATCCTCACGCATGACAAGCTCGTCGCTTTCTTGAAAGAGAAAATCCTGACGCTCGGCACGGCGGCCTGTCCGCCTTATCATCTCGCGATTGTGATCGGGGGCATGTCCGCTGAGCAGACGATGAAAACGGTAAAGCTGGCGTCAGCGCGCTATTACGATGGCTTGCCGGTGCAAGGCGGCGAAGATGGCCATGCGTTTCGCGACATCGGCCTCGAAGAAGAAATCCACAAGCTCACGCAGCAGCTCGGTGTCGGCGCGCAATTCGGCGGCAAATATTTTTGCCATGATGTGCGTGTCATCCGCTTGCCGCGCCATGGTGCTTCTTTGCCGATCGGCATTGGCGTTTCATGCTCGGCCGACCGTCAGGCGCTCGGCAAGATCACCAAGGACGGCGTCTTTGTCGAAGAGCTTGAACATGATCCGGCGAAATATCTGCCGCAGATCGATGAAACCGCGCTTGGAGGCACGGTCGTCGAGGTCGATCTTAAAAAGCCGATGAGTGAGATTCTGGCGACGTTAAGCAGCTATCCGATCAAGACGCGGTTGTCGCTGTCGGGCCCGATGATCGTGGCGCGCGACCTTGCCCATGCGAAGATCAGAGAGCGCCTCGAAAAGGGAGAGTCTCTGCCGGATTATTTCAAGAACCATCCGGTCTATTATGCGGGACCGGCCAAGACACCGGAAGGTTTCGCGTCCGGCTCTTTTGGCCCGACGACCGCGGGCCGTATGGATTCCTTTGTCGATGCGTTTCAAGCCGCCGGCGGCTCCATGGTCATGCTGGCCAAGGGCAACAGATCCGCGCAAGTGCGCGAAGCCTGCGCCAAACATGGCGGATTTTATCTTGGTTCGATTGGCGGTCCGGCGGCGCGCTTGGCGCAGGACTGTATCAAGAAGGTCGAGGTTCTCGAATATGCGGAACTTGGGATGGAAGCGATCTGGAAGATCGAGGTCGAGAATTTTCCGGCCTTTATCGTCATTGATGATAAGGGCAACGATTTCTTCAAGGAATTGAATTTGGGCTAAGGCTGGCTTCGTCCTGATAGCAACGCATAAAAAAGGCGCCTGTCGTTGAGGCGCCTTTTTATTTTAAGATTGTCGTGCTGGCTCAGAAAGCGCTGACGCCGTAGCGCGACATGACCATGCAATAAAGCATCGGAATTGACAGCACGAAGTTCGTGCGCGAGGTCAGCATGGCAACACGCGCGGCCTTGGCCTTTGTTGCGTCGTCGGCCGGAACCATTCCAAGCGCCTTCTTCTGGTTTGGCCAAATGATAAACCAAACATTGAAAGCCATGATAAGACCGAGCAGCATGCCAACATCGAGGATAACGGTCAGACTGCCGCGCATCTGATAGGCAACGATGAGGCCGAAGAGAACGGTCGAGGCCGCGGCCATACGAAACCAAAACAGGGCTTCGGGGGCGATGAATTTACCGATAGCGGGTTTCAGCTCAGCTGGGATCTTCGGCATGGTCGGAATCTGGACCATGTTGAAATAGTAGAGAAGACCGATCCACAAAACTCCAGAGAGAACATGGAAGACGGTGAAGAAGCCGCGCCAAAATTCAGAGTTGCCCAGCTCTTTGGCGTTGAAGACGACGAGAAGGATAAGCGCCAGGACAAATCCGGCGACGATTGCGCTGTTCATTTTTTCTAGAATTTTGGCCATAGGAAGCTCCCAACCCCTAAGCAGTAAGTGGTCGGGGCGCTTGTACGTAATTTATTCACAATGGTAAAGGCGGCGCTTTGTTTCAGAGATAGAGTGTTTTTATTCCCGCGCCCATGGTTGCAAGAGTAAGAGTGCCCAATGCTTAGGCCGGTAGCATAAAATTTTGTCCTTTGTGAGCGTAATATGCCCATCGGTCCCGATCCTATTCCCTGCGCTATCGTGCTGACGACGTGCGGGTCGCGCGGCAATGCCGAGGCCATCGCTCAATCGCTGGTGACGCAAGGGCTCGCGGCCTGCGTGCAGATTTTTCCGGTCGATAGTATTTATAAGTGGCAGGGCGAGGTTGAGCAGGCTCAGGAGTTGATGCTCTTCTGCAAAATCAAATCGGCCGATTACGCAGAGGTGGAATCTGCGATCCGCGCGCTTCATACTTATGAGACGCCGGAGATTGTCGAAATAGCGATTGAGAAGGGCGCACCCGCTTATCTGCGATGGATCGCGTCGGTGACGCGGTGACTGCTGGTCTGTTGAAGAAAACAGGCTCAAAGATCATCCTCGATAATGCGTTTAACGAATGCGGCAGGATCGGCGCAGAGCTCTCGCAGCAAGCGGAAGTGTCCGGTTTCCTCGACCTTTATGGGATCGAGCCCGTATTTCGTCAGCTGCAGAAGCCGCGCGCCGGGATAGGCCATAAGAATAGGCGCATGGGTTGCCATGACGACTTGGGCAAGACCCAAGCGATCCATCTTACGAAGCAGCTTCAGGAACTCGATTTGACGCGCCGGAGACAAAGCGGATTCCGGTTCGTCGAACATGAACAGGCCTTGCCGGACGCAACGCTCTTCGAAGAAGCGCAGGAAGCCCTCACCATGCGAATGAGAGAGGAAGTCTGGCGGCGCTGAGCCTGACGCCACAGCAGCCTGATCAAGGTAGCGGGCGACAGTGAAAAAGCTTTCGGCCCGGAAGAACCATCCATTCGTTATCTTGGGAAGCCAGCTTGCGCGCAGCGCTTTGGCGAGGCTCCCGCCCATTACCTCGATGGCACGAGAATGATCGACGGGCATGTAGCCTTTTCCGCCGCCAGCTGAGTCATATCCCGCGAGCGCAGCGATTCCTTCCAGCAAAGTTGATTTCCCAGTGCCATTCTCACCGACGATAATCGTGATGGCTAAATCGAATTCGAGTTCGAAACCATTACGGAGGAAGGGCAAGCAAAATGGATAAGCTTCGGGATTAGAGACTTTCGATGCGTCAAGCCATAGACGCCTGAGGTAAGGTGCATTGAGCTTTGTTTGCAAAGCGCGCTTAACCAAGTCAAACTTCCTGGTGGATGGAATTGTATCTTATAGGAAGGTGCGCTTGCCGCACTATGCTTTTACGCAACATCTATCCGGTTCTTGAGTCTCAGGGCGATATGCGACTGACGGCCGGTACGTGAACACCGATGAGGGACGTCATACGTTCCCGCTGCCCGCGGAAGTTCCCGTGCTCATGGCTGATTTTACTGCGTGGCTTGGAGCTGCGCCCATGTCGCCCGATACAGCCTTCACGGCGCATCGCCGTTTGGTGGACATACATCCTCCAACGACGGCAATGGCTGGACAGAGCGTTTGCTCGTGAACCTTATCCTCATCCGCGGCGGCTATCCGCCTGTCGCGGTTCGGCCTGAGGACCGCCTCGCCTATCTCCGTGCCTTGCAGCAATCGCAAGCTGGACATGAAGATGAAGACTTCAAACATCTCCTTTATGAACGGCTGGATGCGACGATGGACGAGTATTTGAGTGCCTTAAGAGCGGAGCTGCCGCCAGCATGACGAAACTTGATACGAAAGAGCAATATCCCAACGGGCATGGCTGAAAGAGAAGCCGCTAATTCTTGCGGTTATTTTCCCGCGCCATCCAGCCATAGCGCTTCATCCATTCGGACGCATCGAGCTCTTTGCGCTCTTCGCTCCAGAATTGGCTGCGCTGATAGCCTTGCATATAGAGGAGCGCGGTGAGATCGGCGTGATCGATGCGCACATCGGCCGCCGCCGCCGTCTCCGGTTTCGCATGGAACGCGACGCCGAGACCGGCTTCGCTCAGCATGGGAATGTCAATCGCACTATCGCCAACGGCCATGGTCTGCACCTTTGGCAAAAACTCTTTCTCGCGCAGACGGATAAGTAGGTCGCGCTTTGCCTCTTTGCCATAGACGGGGTCTTCGAGCTCCCCCGTGAAGCGGTTCTCGGCAACGCGTAAGACATTCGATTGAAATTCGTTGAAGCCGACTTTCTCCGCGACCGGCCCAGCAAAAGCTGAGAAGCCGCCCGTCGCCAGAGCCGTATAGGCGCGGTTCATGCGCATCGTTTGCACCAGGACGCGGGCGCCGTTTGTCACGGTGATTTTCTTGCCCAGGATGCGGTTGACCGTATCCGCGCGCAGATTTTTAAACAGGGCGACGCGTTCGCGCAGCGCCGGTTCAAATTCGATTTCACCCGCCCTCACCTGTTCGGTGATCTTCGTGACTTGCGCCCTTTTACCCATCTCCTGCGCGAGTTCGTTGATCGATTCTTGTCCGATGATGGTGGAATCCATATCGGCGATCAGCAATTTTTTCCGGCGGCCTTCGACAGGCTGAAGGACGATGTCGATCTGCCAAGGGTGCAGGGCCGCGCGGATCTGATCGGAGAGCGCACGAAGATCGGTGTCTTTCTCCGGCGTGAAAGCAATATCTGCGGCGACGCCTTGATCGAGCCATTGCGGCGCCGTGCCATGCGGCAGAAGACCGTGCACCTGCTCTACATGGCGGTCCTGCACGATGGGGAAGCTCGGATCGCAGACGAGGGTCGCAACATGGGTCATGGTTCAATCCTGGATAGTGTTGCTAAAGTCAGAACCTGATCAAAGCAGCTCTGTCTATCCCTCACCCTGAGGAGCTGCGAAGCACGCGTCTCGAAGGGCGAGGGAGCGGGATTATAACCTTAAATCTTTCCAACCCTCGTGCTTCGAGGCTTCGCCAAAGCCCGTTGCTTGCGACGAATGTTGCTTCACATCGCCCTTTGGCTCGCGCCTCCGCATGAAGGTTTTGATTGTGCATTTATTTAGATCCTGACTCTGAGAGATTTATCACCCTTCACCAGTCAAAAGAAAACCCCGGCGGGGCCGGGGTTTTCCAAAGCACAATCCGTAAATGCAAGCACATTTGGCTAGCATCTTGGACCGGAAGACAATGTCAGCGTGACCGCCGACTTCAGCCTGAAAGTCCTCCGCTGAAAATGTTCAGCGAAGCTGACCCTCGGCGGAGATCTCTAGCGGCCTTGCGATGTGACATTGAGACACTAGATCACCTCCTTTCAATGGTTGACGATAATACAAACTAGCCGAGTCGCGGCTGTCTGGCCAGAGGGTAAATCGTCACCGCCATATTTCCAGGCCGCCCTAATTCAATGACGTGAAGCATTTTCAATGCAAAGCCGCCTATGCTTTTGCTGAAAGGTTCTGACAAGGAAATCCTTGACCTTGCGCCGCTTTCAGGCCACATGGAGGCGCGTGGCCGGGTGGATGAAGTCTCAATCTTCCACCGCACAGGGGTGTTGCGGCTCCAAATGGCCAATCTGCGTGCGGAAAGCATAAACAGAAGCCGCCTGCACACTCCCTGAGTCCCGAGAAAACTGCGATGTGCGTGCATCAGCAGTTTTCACGCTTTTGAAAGAACTTTCTTGACCAATTTCGCTGACTTGAATCTCGCGGCGCCGATCCTTCGTGCGCTGACGGAAGAGAATTACACCGTGCCGACTCCGATCCAGGCACAAGCCATTCCTTATGCGCTCGCGGGCCGCGATATCCTCGGCCTCGCGCAGACAGGCACTGGAAAGACGGCGGCTTTCGCCCTTCCAATCTTGCACCGGCTGGCCGATGCCGGGCGCAAGCCGGACGCCAAGACCTGCCGCGCGCTGATTTTGTCGCCGACACGCGAACTCGCAAGTCAGATCGCCGATAGCTTCCGCGCCTATGGGCGTCATCAGCACCTTTCCATCGCGACGGTGTTCGGCGGTGTCTCGTTCCGGCCCCAGGCTGAGCGTATCGGCCGAGGCGTCGATATTCTCGTTGCAACGCCGGGCCGTCTCATCGACCATCTCGATCAAGGCACTTTGCGTCTCGACAAAGTCGAAATCCTGGTGCTCGACGAAGCCGATCAAATGCTCGACATGGGTTTCGTCCATGCCATCCGGCGGATCGCCAAGGTTTTGCCGAAGCAGCGTCAGAGCCTCTTCTTCTCGGCGACCATGCCGCGCGCCATCGGCCAGCTTGCCGGTGAGCTTCTGCATGAGCCGGCCGAAGTCTCGATCACGCCAGCGAGCACGACGGTGAAAGCCATCGACCAGCAAGTGATCTTCGTCGAGACACCGCGCAAGCGGCAGGTGCTCGTCGATCTTCTGCGGGAGACGACGCCCGGCCGGACTTTGATTTTCACGCGCACGAAACATGGCGCTAATCATGTGGTCGATCATCTGGAAGCCAATGGCATTCCGGCGGGCGCCATCCATGGCAATAAGAGCCAGGGACAGCGCGAAAAGGCCTTGGCCGGATTTCGTGACGGCAGCATGAAAGTGCTCGTCGCAACTGACATCGCGGCGCGCGGCATCGATGTCGATGGCGTCACGCATGTCATCAATTTCGATTTGCCGAATATCGCGGAATCCTATGTGCATCGGATCGGCCGCACCGCGCGGGCGGGAGCTTCCGGCATTGCCATCTCCTTTTGCGATGGCGAGGAACGCCCGTTCCTGCGTTCGATCGAGGCTTTGATCCGCGAGCGTATCGCGACGACGGATCGCAGGCTTCCGCCGGGCAGCCCCATGCCGCGCATGGCCGCCTCCGAGCGTCCGGCGCAGCCGCATGCGCAAGATCGCAATAAGCGCCGTCCGCCGTTGCGCGGCCCGGCCAAGGCCAATGATTTCGGCCGCGCGGAAGGCGCAGGCGCTTCCGCGGGCCCTCGCGCTCATGCACCGGGCAAGCGGCCGCAGCCCGCGGGCGGGCGGAGCGCCTCTGCCCCGCATGTTTCAAATGGCCCCGCGGTCATCGCTTCGACGAAACCGGTGCGGTTCAACCGGCAAAAGCCCGGCTCGTCTTTCAGCAAGAGCTGATTGCCAAAAGAGCTGACGCTCGACAAGCTCTGATGCGCGTGGCAAAACCCGCGCATCAATGCCGCGCCGGATCAGAGTTCGATCATCCATGTCCGATTTAGGATCGCTTGAAGCAGAGGTTCTTGCCGCCATTGAGGCCGCGTCCGACGAGGCCGCGCTTGAGTCCGTGCGCGTAGCCGCGCTTGGCAAGAAAGGCTCTGTTTCAGCTCTGTTATCGACGCTGGGCAAAATGGCGCCGGACGAACGCAAAGTGCAGGGCGCTGCGATCAATGCGCTCAAGGAGAAAGTCTCCGAGGCGCTCGCAGCCCGCAAGGCGATTCTGACGGAAGCAGCGCTCGAAGCCAGGCTGCTCGCCGAGACTGTCGATGTGACTTTGCCGGTGCGGCCAAGCCCGATCGACAGCGGCCGCATCCACCCCATCACGCAAGTGATGGATGAATTAGGCGCGATCTTTTCCGATATGGGCTTTTCGATTGCCGAAGGCCCAGACATCGAAAGCGACGATTATAATTTTACGAAGCTGAATTTTCCGCCGGATCACCCAGCGCGCGACATGCACGACACATTCTTTCTGATGCCCGATGCCAAGGGCGAACGGAAGGTGCTGCGCACGCATACGAGCCCGGTGCAAGTGCGCACAATGCTCAAGGAAAAGCCGCCGATCCGCGTGATCTGTCCAGGGCGGACCTATCGCTGCGATTCAGATCAAACCCATACGCCTATGTTTCATCAGGTCGAGGGGCTGGTGATTGATACGCACGCGAACCTTGGCCATTTGAAATGGGTCTTGGAAGAGTTCTGCAAAGCCTTTTTCGAAGTACGCGATGTGAAAATGCGCTTCCGGCCGAGCTTCTTTCCTTTCACCGAGCCGTCGATGGAAATCGACATTCAATGCTCACGCAAGGGCGGTGAAATCCGCTTTGGCGAGGGCGAGGATTGGCTTGAAATCGGCGGCTGCGGCATGGTGCATCCGAATGTGCTGACGAATTGCGGCCTCGATCCCGATGTCTACCAGGGCTTTGCCTGGGGCATGGGCATCGACCGGATCGCCATGCTCAAATATGGCATGTCCGATCTTCGTCCGTTTTTCGAGGCCGATGTGCGTTGGCTGACCCATTACGGCTTCCGGCCGCTTGATATGCCAAGCCTGATTGGCGGCCTGAGCAGCTAAGCATGTGCAAGCAAATTACCGCTTCACTTTGCGAATTCACAAGCTCCCTCATCCTGAGGAGCACCTATTCCATGTTTCGGCATGGAATAGGTGCGTCTCGAAGGAAGAGGGCGCGCTCATTGGCGCAGGCCGCAAGATAAGGGCCTGACGCCTTCATCCTTCGAGCCGGGTTTTTCAAACCCTCCTCAGGATGAGGGCTCAGGAAACAACACGTGTGTTGTCAATTCACTTATTTATCGACTTTTCTTTATTTCTCCCAGACCGTTCCGCCAGGCAGAAAACCATAGTCCGGCAATAGTTTTTGCGCCGGAGATGACAAGAGATAAAGAGCGAAGCGGTAGGCGGCTTCCTGCTTTTTCTCATCCGTGCCATTTGTCAGCACAGTCAATCCGTAGCCAATTGGAAAAGCGAGTTCTTCCGGCACTTCTACTTTCGATACAGGCGGGTCCGCAGGCTTCGCAGGAGCATCTGTGAGCCGGTCATGTGAGCTGCAATAGCCGATAAAAACATCGGCCTGATCATGCGTCATGAAATAGTGAAGCGCGTTTTCGCCCGCCGGCACTTTCGGGCCGTTCGGGCCGCCGACGAGCTGATGCGCCTTGCTTTCGAGCACAGCCTTCGCGCCAGCATGCACAGTCTCGGCCTTGGCAAAAAACTGCCACGCATAGTCGCCGCCTGGATCGGCGCCGGGTGTCGAGGTGCCGATTTTCACTTCCGGATCGAGCAGTCTATCGAGAAGGTTTTCAGGCGTCAGCTGCAGCTCGCTACGGCCAGTCACGCAAAGCCGGTTTCGCGCAAAGACAACGGGGGGCGTGCCTTTCCCTTCATCTGCCAAGCGTTGCGGATGCGCCATATTGGCCGAGACATAAACGTCGGCCTGACCTTCTTTCTCAATCCGCTCTCTTAGCATCCCGGCCGGTC
>Ga0209208_10003701_pt1 | contig 21865 bp, 17 predicted proteins | sample S1TSphfallax_3_FD_187694 | JGI IMG/M metagenome (GOLD analysis project Ga0209208, IMG submission 187694) | Host-associated microbial communities from peat moss isolated from Minnesota, USA - S1T2_Fd - Sphagnum fallax MG (SPAdes) (version 2) | ecosystem: Host-associated > Plants > Peat moss >...
CCCCGGCAAGGACATCACCTCACCATGCTACCAGCGGCGAATCCTCTAATCCGCCAGCTTTTTCAGGTACTCCACCATCTCCGGGCTGGTAAAGTCCTGCGGCCCGATCAGCTTGCGCCGCACCACGCCCGCCTTGTCGATGATGTACGTCTCCGGATAGCGGAAGGTCCCGTACAGTGCATTCGAGCCCTGCGCCGCGTCCTGCACGGTGAGGAAGTCCACGTGGTGCTGCATCACGAACGCCCGGTAGGCACCGCCGTCCTCGTCGGTGGAGACCCCCAGCACCTGCACCTGCGGTAGCTGCTGCTGCAGCGCCTCCAGGCTGGGCAGCTCTTCCAGGCAGGGCGCGCACCAGCTCGCCCAGAAGTTCAGCACCACCACCCGCCCGCGCAGACCGGCCAGATCCACGGTGCGCTGCCCGTCGCTTACGCGGAACTCCGGCGCCGGCCGGCCGATCTGTCCGGGATGCTCGCCGCGGTCACAACCTGCCAGGCCACAACCAACCAGCGCGCCGCCGATCAAGCCGCAGCCAACCAGTGGCCAATTTGTCCGCCGCGCTCTCGTCTGCTTCTGTGTCTGGGACTCTCGCATTGGGCTCTCTTCGATCGGCATCGCTCTGTCTTCCTATAATACGAAGCTGTGCCTGACACTCCACAGAAGTTCAGCCCCATCCTCGGCCTTCCCCTCGACGACGATCCGGCCGAGACTCCAGCCGCGCGGCCGGCCCAGCCCACTCCCGAGGCCCCGTTCGCCCTCAGCGTCATCGTGCCCGCGCGCAATGAGGAGGTGAACCTGCCCGCCTGCCTGGCCACGTTGCTGGCCCAGAGCGACGAGCTCTTCCTGCTCGGCCGCGACTGGGAGCTGCTCGTGGTCGACGACGCCAGCACCGACCGCACCCACGCCCTGGCGCTGGAGCTCGCCGCGCAGCACCCCGGCCTGCGCGTCCTCGACGCCCCACCGCTCTCGCCCGACCCGCGCACCCGCGGCTTCACCGGCAAGACCAACGCCTGCTGGTCCGCCGCGCAGCAGGCCCAGGGGCGCAGCCTGCTCTTCACCGACGCCGACACCCTGCACGAGCCCGGCAACCTGCTCCGCGCCCTGCATGAGGCGGAAAAGCACCAGGTGGCGCTGCTCAGCTACTCGCCGCGCCAGCTCGTTCGCGGGCTCGCCCAGCGCGCGCTCATGCCGCTGGTCTTCTCCGAGCTCGCCAGCGTCTACCCGCCCGCGCAGGTCAACGACCCCGGCCGCCGCATCGCCGCCGCCAACGGCCAGTTTCTGCTCTTCGAGCGCAATGCATACTTCGCCGTCGGCGGCCACCGCGCCGTCGGCCGTTCGGTGCTCGAAGACGTCGACCTCGCCTTCAACATCAAGCGCAGGGGGTCGCCCAACGGCGGACCCTCGCTCCGCTTCCGCTACGCCCCCGACGCCCTCAGCACCCGCATGTACCGCGGCGTCGCCGACATGGTCGAGGGCTGGACCAAGAACCTCGCCCTGCTCTTTCCCCACGCCCTCACCCTGGCCGCCTGGCGGCTGCTCGATCTTCTGCTCCTGCTGCTGCCGCTCACCTTCCTGCTCTTTCCGCTGCTCACCACGCTGCAGAACGTGCTCATCCTGGCCATCTGGCTGCGCACGCTCTTCCGCTTCTATCGCCGCGTCGCCCGCTCGCACTTCCCCCCGCTGGACTGCGCGCTCTCGGTCTTCGCGCTGCCGCTCTTCGTCTATCTGCTCGTCCGCAGCTGGATGGACCACCGCCTCTTTCATCGCGTCACATGGAAGGGCAGGGAATACCGTGTGAAGCAGTGAGATAGAGCAGAGAATAAGAAGTAGAGAGTAAGGAGTAGAGTCTCCTCATCGAATCCCGCCGCCTTGCCCTGCATCGAATAAGCTGAAAGCAGCGTCTTTTCTACTCCTTGACTCCTTCCTCACTACCCCATGCTCCTGCTTACCCGCAAAGCCGACTTCTCCGCCGCCCACTTCTACTGGAACCCAGCCTGGAGCGAGGCCGAGAACCTGCGCGTCTTCGGACGCTGCGCCAACCGCCAGGGCCACGGCCACAACTACACCCTGGAGGTCACCGTGGCCGGCGAGGTCGACCCCGTCACCGGCTTCGTCGTCGACCTCAAGCAGCTCAAAGACATCCTGGAGTCCGAGGTCGTCTCCGTCTTCGACCACCGTCACCTCAACCACGAGGTGCCGGAGTTCATGCCCACCGCAGCGGCCCCGCTGGTGCCCACCACGGAGAACCTCGCCATCGCCATCTGGCGTCGCCTGGAAGGCAAGGTCCCCCACGCCCGCCTGCACCGCGTCCGCGTGTATGAGATGCCCGACCTCTTCGCCGACTGCTTCGGAGAGGGCGTCGCATGAGCCGGCCCCACGTCCATCTCTCGCGCCGGTACCACTTCAGCGCCTCCCACCGCCTGCACGCCGACGCGCTCTCGCCCGAGCGCAACCGCGAGGTCTTCGGCAAGTGCAACAACCCCTTCGGCCACGGGCACAACTATGTCGTCCAGGTAACATTCGCCGGCCCCATCGACCCCGCCACCGGCATGGTGCTCGACCTGGCGGCGCTGGACAGCTTCGCGCAAACAAACCTGCTCGCTCCGTTCGATCACGCCAACCTCAATACGCTGCCCGCCTTCCTCGATACCGTCCCAACCACCGAAAATCTATGTAGAGAAGTCTGGCGTATCTTTACCGAGTTCCCCCACGCCACCCTCCGCCTCGTCCACATCGAGGAGACCGGCAACAACGCCTTCGACTACGCCGGGGAGGCCGTCCCGACAACCGGCAACTGACGGACGGCCTCAGAAAGCCCACACACACCATGCCCACCCTTCCGCAACTCGATCCGCTCCACGGCAACGGCCACGAAAGCAATGGCAACAGCCATGAGCAAAACGGCAACAGCCATGAGCAAAACGGCAACAGCCATGAGCAAAACGGCAACAGCCATGAGCAAAACGGCAACGCGCCCAACGGCCCTGCGCCTACGCTCGCCTCCGCCACCCAGCAGCAGCTCTACGCCGAGCTGCTCACCCGGCTCGGCGAGGACCCCACCCGCGACGGCCTGCTCGACACCCCGCGGCGCATGCAGAAGTCCCTCGGCTACCTCACCCGCGGCTACACCCAGACCGTCGAGGAGGTCCTCCACGACGCGCTCTTCGACGTCGATTACGACGAGATGGTCATCGTCAAGGACATCGAGTTCTACTCCATGTGCGAGCACCACATGCTGCCCTTCTTCGGCCGCGCGCACGTCGCCTACGTCCCCCACGGCAAGGTCGTCGGCCTGAGCAAGATGCCCCGCATCGTCGATGTCTTCGCCCGCCGCCTGCAGGTGCAGGAGCGCCTCACCCAGCAGATCGCCGAGGCCATCGAGAAGGCCGTCCGTCCCCAGGGCGTCGGCGTCGTGCTGGAGGCCCAGCACCTCTGCATGATGATGCGCGGCGTGGAAAAGCAGGACTCCACCACCGTCACCAGCGCCATGCGCGGCGTCTTCAAGACCCAGCTCCAGACCCGCAACGAGTTCCTCTCGCTGGTGCGGTAAAGCAGACAGTAGACAGCAAAACAGACAGTAGACAGTAGAGTGTAGAAACAGTAGAGAGTGATGCTCTTCTTTACTGTCTAGACTCTGCTGTCTGCCCCTATGAACGGTCTCCTGGTTCTCGACAAACCCTCCGGCCTCACCTCCCACGATGTCGTCGCCATCGTGCGCCGCGCCACCGGCGAAAAGTCGATCGGCCACCTCGGCACGCTCGACCCCATGGCCACCGGCGTGCTGCCGCTGCTGCTCGGCAAGTACACCCGGCTGGCGCAGTTCTTCGGCCAGGCGGAGAAGCTCTACACCGGCAGCATCCGTTTCGGCTTCGCCACCGACACCTTCGACGCCGAAGGCGAACCCACCACCGCGCCCGCGCCGCTGACCCTCTCGCTCGAAGACCTCCGCGCCCTCGCCACGCGCTTCCACGGCGAGCTCGACCAGCTTCCGCCCGCCTTCTCCGCCAAGAAGATAGGCGGCGTGCCCGCCTACAAGCTCGCCCGCGCCGGCAAGGAGGTGCCCGTGAAGCCCGCGCGCATCCACATCCACAGCTTCGAACTCACCTCGCTCGAGGGCGAGCTCGCCAGCTTCTCCATGCACGTCTCCGCCGGCGGCTACGTCCGCTCGGTCGCGCATGAGCTTGGCCAGCTCGCCGGCTGCGGTGCACACCTGGCCGTGCTGCGGCGCACCCAGGCCGGCCCCTTCACGCTCGCACAGGCCATCCCGCTCGACGACCTCAAGCGCCTCACCCCCGCCGAGATCGAGGCCCGCTGCCCCCACCCGCGCACGCTCCTGCCCGAGCTGCCCTCCGTCACCGTCGACGAGCAGACCGAAGGCCGCATCCGCAACGGCATGCAGGTGAACGTGCCGGACTTCTCCCAGGCCGAGCTGGTGAAGGTCTTCACCGGCCCCCGCGACCTGCTCGCCATCGCCCGCCGCGTCGCCGGCACGCTCGTCCAGCCCATCGTCGTCCTCGGCTGAGCCACACGAAACAGGATTTGTCATCTCGACCGGAGGCGGCGCTTTTGCCGCCGCAGTGGAGAGACCTGCATTTCCAGTCCCACCGCTACCGCAGCAGCAGCGGCTGCACCAGCCCCTCGACGTTCTTCGCCACCTGCACATTGCCCTGCGCGGTCGCGTGGTGGCCGTCCTCCTGCATATCGCCCGGCACGCCGTAGACATCCTTCAGCAGAAACGGCAGCAGCCGCAGATGGTACCGCTTCGCCAGTGCCGGATAGATCGCGTTGAACCGCGCGATGTAGTCCGGCCCATAGTCCGGCGTCAGCGTGATGCCGGCCAGCACCACCTCCGCGCCGCCCGCCTGCAGCCGCTCGATCATCGTGGCTAGGTTGGCCTGCGTCTGCTCCACGGGAAAGCCGCGCAGTCCGTCGTTGCCGCCGAACTCCAGTACCACTACCTGCGGATGCCGCGCCAGCACCCGTCCGATGCGCTCCAGCCCGTCCTTGGTGGTGTCTCCGCTGATGCCCGCGTTCACCACCCGGTAGCGGTACCCACGCGCATCCAGCAGCCTCTGCAGCACATCGGGATAGCTCTCGCCCGGCTCGGTGCCGTAGCCCGCGGTCAGGCTGTCGCCGAAGCACAGCAGCAGCGGCCGGGTGTCCTCGGCCACCGGCGTCTCGGGGCCCGGTTTCTCGGGGACGGGCTGCGCGGCGGAAGCGGCCACCGGCGGCACAACGCTCTCATGCGCCGGCGCGAGGCCCGCCGCCGCCTGCTTGCAGCCGGACGCACACAGACCCACGCTTAGAACGGATAAGATGGAGACAACACCCAGAGTACGCACACTGTCATTCTAGCCAACCGCTCCTCCAGAGGCAGCCACCTTGATTCCAGCCGCTTCGCCCCCAGCCGCGCTCGCCGCAAGCACCGCCGCAGAGCCGGCGCAGCCCATGATCGCCGTCGATGGCCTGCGCAAGAGCCTGCGCACCGGTGCGGCCACGGTCGACATCCTCAAGGGCATCGACTTCACCGTCGGCCGCGGCGAGTTCGTCGCCATCATGGGCGCCTCCGGCTCCGGCAAATCCACGCTGCTCGGCCTGCTCGCCGGCCTCGACAACCCCACCGCCGGCTCGGTCACGCTCAACGGAGTCGCCATCAGCCGGCTCGCCGAAGACAAGCTCGCCCAGCTGCGCGGCCGCACCATCGGCTTCGTCTTCCAGAGCTACCAGCTCATCCCCACGCTCACCGCGCTGGAGAACGTGCTGCTGCCCTATGAGCTCAACGGCTCGCCCGATTCCACAGGAGACGCGGAGACCGTCGGGCTCGCCCGCGCACGCCAGCTGCTGGACTCCGTCGGCCTCACCACCCGGCTCGACCACTACCCCGTGCAGCTCTCCGGCGGCGAGCAGCAGCGCGTCGCGCTCGCCAGGGCATTCATCCTCAGGCCGCCGATCGTGCTCGCCGATGAGCCCACCGGCAACCTCGACTCCGCCAACGGCGCGCACATCCTCGAGCTGCTGCTGCACCTCAACCGCGTCGAAGGCACCACGCTCGTGCTCGTCACCCACGACCCCGTGCTCGCCGGCTACGCCGGCCGCCGCATCACGCTGCGCGACGGCCTCGTCGTCGGCGATGAGGCGCAGCTGCCGCTGGCGGCCGCGCATCTGCCGGCAGGAGCTTAGCCGTTGCCTGCGCTCTCCTTCCGCACCGCCGCCCGCATCGCCACCCGCGAACTGCGCAGCTCGCGCGGCAAGTTCGCCTTCGTCATCCTCTCGGTGGCGATCGGCGTGGCCGCGCTCACCGGCGTGCGCGGCTTCAGCTCCGCCTTCCGCGCCACCCTGCTGCTGCGCGCCCGCAGCATCATGGCCGCGGACATCGCCGCCCGCACCACCACCCCGCCCACCCCCGGCCAGCAGGCCGCGCTCGACCGCCTCACCGCCCAGGGCAACCGGCTGTCGCCCGTCACCGAGCTGCTCTCCATGGCCAGCTCCACCACCTCGCTCGATCCGTTGCTGGTGTCGCTCAAGGCCGTCGAGCCCGCCGACTACCCCTTCTACGGCAGCGTCGTGCTGCAGCCGAAGATGCCGCTCGCCGCCGCGCTCTCCGGCACCTCGGTCGCCGTCGGCGACGACCTCCTGCTCCGCCTGCACCTCCGCCTCGGCGACTCCATCAAGCTCGGTGCCCAACAATTCACCATCTCGTCGGTAGTTATAGACGAGCCCGACCGCCTCTCTGGCTCCTTCGCCGCCGGCCCCCGCGTGCTGCTCTCGCAGGCCGCGCTCGACGCCACCGGCCTGCTCGCCCCGGGCTCCCGCGCCACCCGGCGCTACCTCTTCAAGCTGCCGCCGCCGCGGCCCGGCCAGCCGCTCTCGGACGCCGCCGTCGCCCAGCTCAAGAGCCAGCTCGAAGCCATCCTGCCCGAGGCCCAGATATCCGACTACCGCGAGGCCAACCCCGCGCTCACCAAGGCGCTCGACGGCGCCACCGGCCTGCTCTCGCTCATGTCGCTGGTCGCGCTGGTGCTCGGCGCGGTCGGCGTCGCCATGGCCATGCGCGCGCACCTGCAGCAGCGGCTCGACTCCATCGCCATCATGAAGTCGCTCGGCGCCGGCTCCGCGCAGGTGATGAAGATCTACCTGCTACAGACGCTGCTGCTGGGCCTCGGCGGCGGCCTGCTCGGCGTGCTTCTGGGCCTCGGTGTGCAGGTCTCCTTCCCGTTCTTCCTCGCGCGCCTGCTGCACCTCACGCCCAGCTTCCGCGTCGATTCGCACGCCGTCGCGCTCGGCCTCGGCGCCGGCCTGCTCACCACGCTGCTCTTCACCCTGCCGCCGCTGCTCGATATCCGCAACGTCCGCCCCATCCTCATCCTGCGCCGCGCCGTGGAAGCCTCCGAGGACCCCTTCGCGCAGCGGCTCTGGCGCAAGCTGCAGAACTCCATCGCGCAGCTCGTCGCCAGCTTCCTCATCCTCGCTGGCCTCGCCCTGCTGGCCACTCGCGTCTCGGACTCGCGCGAGGTCGGCGGCGTCTTCGCCGCGGGCCTGGTCATCGTGCTGATCGTGCTGCTGCTGGCCAGCGCGCTCACCCTCTGGCTGCTGCGCCAGTTCCTGCGCCGCACCCGGCTGCATCTGCCCAGCACGCTGCGCCACGGCCTCGCCAATCTCTACCGCCCCGGCAACCCCTCGGCTGCGCTGCTGGCCGCGCTCGGTCTTGGCGTCATGCAGATCGCGGCTGTCTACATTGTGCAGCGCTCCATTGTCGACGAGATGCAGGTCGCCGTCAGCGAGAACCTGCCCAACCTCTTCCTCATCGATATGACTACGGACGAGGTCGGCGGGATCACGGCACTGCTCGTCCACCAGCCCAGCGTGCACGGCAAGCCGGAGATCGTGCCCGTGGTCAGCTCACGGCTGCTGGCCATCAACGGCACCCCGGCCTCGCAGCTCAACCTGCGCCGCAACGGCCGCGCCTTCCAGGGGCTCAACCTCACCTGGCCGCCCGACCTCGACACTCCGCCGCCCGGCGACACGGTCATCGCCGGCCGATGGTGGACCGCCGCCGAAGCCGGCGACTCAGCGACTCATCCGCTCGTCGCCATAGAGCGCAACCGCGCCTCGCGGCTCGACATCCATCCCGGCGACCAGGTCACCTTCGCCGCGCAGGACGACCGCTTCACCGCCACCGTCGCCGCGCTCTATGAGGCCGACAGCCGCCACGCCTTCTCCCGCGCCGAGTTCATCTTCCCGCAGGCCGTGCTCGCCGGTCTGCCCGTCGTCTGGTACGGCGGCGTCCACTGCGACCCCGCCGCCACCGCCCAGCTGCGTCGCGTGCTCTATGAGCACGACCCCACCGTCACCGTCATCGACGTCGCTGCCACGCTCGAAACCATCCGCCAGGTGCTGCTGCAGATCACCTACGTCATCCAGTTCCTCGCCGCGTTCTCCATCTTCGCCGGCATCGTCATCCTGGCCTCGGCCATCGCCGGCACCAAGTACCGCCGCATCCGCGAGGTCGTCGTGCTCAAGACGCTCGGCGCCACCCGCCCCCGCATCGCCACCATCTTCTCCATCGAGTTCGCCGTGCTCGGCCTGATCGCCGGCGCGGTCGGCCTGGTCTTCGCCAACCTGCTGGCGCGCTTCCTGCTGCTGCACACGTTGCACTTCGACTACACATTCCAGCCGCTGCTCAACCTCGCCTGCTGGCTCACGGTCGGCCTGCTCACCGTCCTCGCCGGCTGGCTGGCCTCCAACCGCGTCCTCGGCCAGAAGCCCCTCGAAGTCCTGCGCGAGGAGTAGCCAACGCGCTCCATCCTTGACCCCCTACTCCATCCCCCGTACACTCGATGAGGCGGCTGATTGTGGCTCCCGCCGAGCCTGCAGCTGCCGTTACAACTCATCCGTAGTGCCCTCTCGTTCAATGGTAGGACTAGCGACTCTGACTCGCTCAATCGGGGTTCGAATCCCTGGGGGGCAACCAACCTGCGTGTCTGCTTGGGCCCTCCCCGCAATTCAGCGCCCAAGGCGCATCGCTGCAACTCCAGATGCGGTGCAATCGAAGTCCCCTCGGCATATTCATACTCTAGAAGCGGAAAGAGGGCAGAGTAATCCCATGCATCTTTCCGCTCGGACCTGCACCGCCCTCGCCGCATGGCTCTCTGTGGCTGCCCTCGCCGCCCAGCAGCCTGCGCCAGTCGTGCTTATTTCCATCGATGGAATGAAGCCCGAGTATGTCACGCAGGCGGCACAGCACGGTCTCAAGCTCCCTGTGCTCCGGCGGTTCCTCACCGAAGGCGTCTACGCCGAAGGAGTCGTGGGCGTCGTCCCGACCGTCACCTACCCCAGCCATACAACGATAGTGACCGGGGTGTGGCCGGCGCGGCACGGCGTGCTCGATAACACCGTCTTCGACCCGTTCCGCGAGCACCCGAACACCTGGTACTGGGACTTCTCCGACATCCATGTGCCCACTCTATACACCGTGGCCGACGCAGCGGGCATACGGACGGCCAACGTCGGCTGGCCGGTGACTGTCAATGCTCCTATCGACTACAACATCGCCGAGGGCACGCAATCCGAGCATACCGACAAGCCCGCCGGCTCGCCCTATCATCCAGCCGACATCCTCGATGAGATCGGCGTCCGCCCCTCTGCCGGCATCGACGAGGACGTCACCAAGACCGCGGAGGCGGTCGCCGTCCTGCAGAAGTTCCACCCCGGCCTTCTGCTGGTCCATCTCACCGATCTGGACCACCAGGAGCATGAACACAGTCCCTTCAGCGCACAGGCCAATGCGGCGCTCGAGACCATCGATGCGCAGGTCGGCCAGATGGAGCGAGCGGCGTTGGCGAGTGACCCGCATACGCGGATCGCGATCGTCTCCGATCACGGCTTCCTCCGCGTCGACCACCGGAGCAACCTGAACGTCCTTCTCGCGCGCGAGGGCCTCATCCAGCTTGGCCCGCCGAAGCCCGGGCACTCCGGCCCATCGGTCGTACGCTGGGAGGCCGAGGCGTGGGCCGCCGGCGGCTCCGAAGCCATCATCCTGCAGCGGCCGGACGATCCCGCTCTGCTGGCCAAGGTCCGCAGCGTGCTCGCCCAGGCGAAGGCCGACCCGAAGAACGGCATCGAGACCGTCCTGACCCACGATCAAGTCGTCGCCCGCGGCGGTTTCCCCAACGCCAGCTTCCTGGTCGACTATAAGGACGGCTACGATGCCGGCGGGGCCTTCTCGGGGCCAGTCGTCGTCGATGCTCCCTCGACCGGCATGCACGGCTATCTGCCGTCCCGCCCCGCCATGCGGTCCGCGTTCATGATCGAGGGCTATGGCATCGCGCGCGGCCGTGACCTCGGCGTCATCGATATGCGTCAGATCGCACCGACGCTCGCGGGTCTGCTGAACGTGAAACTACCCGACGCCAGGCTCCCGGCCGTCCCGGTCACGTCCAGGCAATAGCCTGGCCATCGCGCCTACCGCGTACCCATCGCCGAACCATTGCGGCCATTGCGCAAACATCGCGGCCATTGCGTTCGTCGTTGCCTTTGCGTGGGCAAAATCCCGCCCACGATTTAAGGTCGTACAATCTGTTTACCAAATCTGGCCGTTCTCAACCTCACTCTGGAGTTCGCCTGCCATGAAGCGTTCGCAAGTTGCTGCCGTCTCTCTCAGCGTCGCGTTGTCCCTTGGCGTTTCCACTCTCGCCACCGCGCAGGACCCCGACGGCGGTGCGGGTAGAGGGCGCGCGCTGCCGGCATACCGTCCGAATGTTCCGGCGATTCATGGGATCGTCGCTGCCGGACATCCTTTGGCCGCCATGGCCGGCCTGCAGATGCTGCTGAAGGGTGGCAACGCCTTCGACGCAGCGATTGCCGTAGGTACGACGCTGAACATGATGGAGCCGCAGATGAACTCCATTGCGGGCAACGGCTTCATGACGGTGTATGACAAGAAGACCGCCAAGGTGATGTCGCTGGCGATGGCGGGCGCCGCTCCGATGGCGCTGAAGGCGTCGGAGATGACCCCGGAGACGCTGGACTGGGGCATGAAAGCCGGCTTGCCCCCGGGCAATATCGGCGGCTATCTGGTGGAGTTCCAGCGCTTCGGCACGATGAGCCTGAAGGAAGTTCTCGCGCCGGCGATCGACTACGCCACACACGGATACCCAATGGACCGCACGTTGGCAAGCGCGTTGGTGGGCGCGCAGAAGCGGCTCTCCGAGTATCCGACCACGGCGAAGCTGTTCTATCCGAATGGCAAGCCGCCTAAAGCCGGCGACTTGTTCAAGAACCCGGGATTGGCCGCCACGTTGACGAAGCTGGTGGAAGCGGAGCAGGCCGCCTTGAAGAAGGGTGCATCGCGGCAGGCGGCCATCCAGGCTGCGTACGACCGTTTCTACAAAGGCGACATCGCCGATGAGTTCGACCGCTTCTTCAAGGAGAACGGCGGCTTGATTACCAAGGCCGATCTCGCGGCCGTGAGGCCCGAGTGGGACGAGCCGCTGCACATCACCTACCGCGGCTATGACATCTATAGCAACACAAGCTCCAGCCGCGGCGGCTACGAGCTCGAGATGGCGCTGAACCTGGTCGAGCCGTACGACATGGCGGCGCTGGGCAACGAGAGCCCGCAGGCACTCCATCTGGAGATGGAAGCGATCGAGATATCGAAGGCAGACATCTATCACTATGTCGCCGATGAGCGCACGACGAAGGTGCCGACCCGGCTGCTGCTCTCGAAGGAGTTTGCGAAAGAGCGTGGCAAGCTGATCGAGATGGACAAAGCGATCCCATATCCTTCGCGGGGGGAGCTACCGCAGGGTGCGGCCACGGCACAGGCCACCCTGGAGAAGCCCAATGGGCCCCGCTTCAGCGACGACTACGAGATCGAACGGGATACGACGAGCTTCTCGATCGTCGATCCATTCGGCAACGCGGTCGCTTGCACCCCAACGATCGGCGGAGGATTCGGCAATGGAGTCGTTGTCGGAAATACCGGCTTGCTGTTGAACAATGGAATGCGGCTTGGGTCTACATCGCCGTATCCGGACAACGTGAATTATGTAAAGCCGGGACAGCGGCCCTTGTTGAACAACTCTCCGGCGATCGTGATGAAGGACGGCAAGGTAGTGATTGTGTACGGCACTCCAGGCGGCGAGACGATCGGACAGACGGAGTTCGAGATGCTCGTAAACCTGATCGACTTCAAACTGCCGGTGCAGCAAGCAGTCGAGAATCCCCGGTTCGCCGTGGACGCAAAGCCCAATTTCTATAAGCCCGGCGCCGCGATTTCGATCACCATCGAGGACCGCGTTCCGGCGGAAACGATGCGGGCCCTGAAGCAGATGGGCTACGACCTGAAACCCGGCGGTGCATTTACCGCCGCTGTCGGCGGCATGCAGGCGGTGGTCGTCGATCCCGATACCGGTGCGATGACGGCGGGCGCCGATCCTCGACGCACTGGATACGCCGTAGGCTGGTGATGTTTCACCGACATCCCATACGTTGTTGCCTGTCGGGCTCGGGCTCGCGGGCCCAGGCCGGCACGGCATCCCGCTGGGCCTTTACAGCACCGCGAGGAAGTTCACCAGGTCCTGCCGGTCGCGCGCGCTCAGCTGCATCTTGAAGCGCCGGTCGTAGAAGTCCACCACATCCCCCAGCGTGGCCGCCGAGCCGTTGGAGAAGTACGGCGCCCGCGCCGAAAGCCCGCGGAACTGCTGCATCACGATCGAGCCCACGTCCGCGCAGCGCCCCGTCACCAGCGCGCGTCCCGGGTCGGTGGTGTAGATCACCCTGCCGGCATAGGGGTGCGGCGGCGCGTCCTTGTTGCAGGTCACACGGAACAGCGGCAGGTCCTTGGCTTCGTCCGCATAGGGCAGCACGGTGGTGCCGACGTCCATCGGCCTCTGCTGCAGGTTGCTGCCCGCCATCGGCGCCGTGTGGCAGGTCGCGCAGGTGCCTTCGGTCTTGCCCGGCAGCCCCGCTGCGTCGATCGTGAACCGGCGCGACGCAAAGATCGCGCTGCCCCGCTCCACCGACGCGCGAAACTCGCTCTGCGGCGTATGCGGCCGCCCACTGTTCCAGTCGCTCACCTCCGCGAACACCGCCCCGCCCACCACCTTGCCGCGGCCCAGGTTCCACGCCCCCAGTGAGCTCGGCCCATCCACCTCGGCCAGCTCGCCCGCATGGTCGTCGATGTTCTGCGCCACATAGATCTGGCTCTCGAACTCCAGGATCTGCTCCAGCCGCGCGCGGTCCAGCGGCGTCTGCGCCTGCTCATGCGCATGCACCGCATCGAGCGCCTGCGCCTCCAGTGTACTGTCGCGACCGTCCGCCGCCAGGCTGCCGGCCGGCGCATGGCCCAGCGCGAAGGCGTCCGCGCCCAGCACATAGCGCAGGTTCGCCACCATCCGCGGCCGCCGGTACACAGAGATCGTCGGCCGCGCGCTGTGCAGCCCATACACCGGATCGGTGTTGCATCCGGTCGGGTCGCGCACCACCTCCAGCGTGAACTCCGGCTTCACCCCCGGTGCCGGCCACGGCAGGTAGATGCGGAACACACCGCGGTTCAGCAGCAGCGAGTGCGAACTCTTCAGCTTCTGCGGCAGGCTGGGGCAGTTCGAGCCGTCGATGGCCGCAAACACCGGGTCCGCGCCCTGGGTCTCCTGCCAACGCTCCTGCACCCGGCCGGTCGAAAGGCTCATGGCGTTCGAGGGCTGGTGGCAGGTCACGCACGCCCGCCCGTTGCTGCCCATGTCCTGGAAGAAGGGGTGCGTCGCCGTGCGCACCTGCCCGCCGGCGTTGTAGACCATCAGCTCGCCGGTCGCATCCTCGAAGGTCGTCACCTCCGGCAGCGAATCGCCGTTGGCCGGCTCCCACCACAGCGCCTGCCCGCGGTACTGCCCCATCAGCGCGAGCCCCGCCACGCCCACGCCCGCCGCGCACAGCACACGCAGCAGCCGGCGCCTCAACCGGTGCGGCAACGTCTTCGCAGGCTCCACGGCAAAGCTCCTCGCAACAGGGTAGGGAACGGCAACAGCACGGGCCCGAGGGACGGCACAGCAAACGAGTCAACAGCTCAGCGACTCAGCGACTCAAGGATGCATCCGGTTCACGTACATTATCCACGAAACCGGGATGGAAATTGCCCGTAGCGCAGGGAAGATGTCCTTCGCCGGGCTCACTGCACCTGCGCCGCGCGCAGAAAGTCGAAGCTCCCACCCGCGTTCAGCGTCACCCCGCGAAGCCGCGCCGTGTGCACCACCACGTTGTCCGGATACCACAGCGGGATCGAGGGCAGCTGCTCGGCCAGTATCTGCTGCACCTCCACATACTCCCGCCGCCGCACCGCCGGGTCGGTCTCCGCGCCGGCCGCGCGCAGCAGCGTATCCACCCGTGCATCGGAGAACCGTCCGCGGTTGGCGCCCTTCGGCGGAAAGCTCTCCGTTGCATACGCATAGTGGAAGATGTCGGGGTCCTCGTTGGAGCCGATCCAGCGCAGCATATACATCTGGAACGCGCCCTTGGTGATGTCCGAGTAAAACGTGCCGAACTCCGCCGAGCGCAAGCTCAGCGCGATCCCCGCCTCGCGCAACTGGGCCTGCATCGCCTGCGCCTCCATCTGCGTCGTCTCATCGGTGCTGGTCTTCAGCGTAAAGCGCAGGCGCACGCCGTCCTTGTCCGGCTTAAGCCCCGCCGCATCGAGCAGCCGCACCGCCCGCGCCACATCATGCGGATACTGCGCCAGCTCGCCCGCATCCGCCGCCGCCCAGTGTCCCGGCGGCAGCAGCGACTCCGCCGGCCGCGCCCGCCCGCGCCACAGCGCCGCGATCAGCGCCGGCTTGTCCAACGCGCACGCAATCGCCTGCCGCACCCGCGCATCGCCCAGCGCCGCATCGGCCACGTTGAAGTTCGCATAGTCCACCCGCGCGCCCGGTCCGGTCTCCACCTGCAGCCCGGCCACGCCGCGCAGCGCATGCACCATGTCCTGGGTCAGCAGATTGCTCTCCACCATCGCCGCGCCCGTGCCCGCGGCCTTCTTCAGCTCCAGCGCCGCGGTAATCGTGTCCGGCACCACCGCGAAGCGCACCCGCTCCAGCGCTGGCGCACCCGCCCAGTACGCCGCGTTGCGCTGCAGCAGCACCTCCTTATCCTGCACCTGCGCCACAAACTTGAACGGCCCTGTGCCCACCGGCCGCAAACCCTCATCGCGCCCAGCGCCGCCCTCCACCACGCCGAACAGCCCGTCGCTCAGGTTGAAGAGCAGGCTGTCGTCGGGCTGCTTCGTCTGCACCACGACCGTCAGAGGCCCGCGCACCGCCACGCTCGCCACATCCGTGAACGCTCCGCCCTTGGCCGTCACCAGCGTGCCGTCGATCATGCTGCGGATCGACCACGCCACATCCTCGGACGTCAGCGGCTTGCCGTCATGGAAGCGCACCCCGTCGCGCAGATGGAACACCCACGTCCGTGCGTCGGGCCGCTCCCAGCTCGTCGCCAGCCACGGCTGCAGGTTGAAGTGCTCGTCCTTGCGCACCAGCGGGTCATAGATCAGCTCGCCGATCCGCTCGCTCTGCGAGTCCGTCCCCTGGCGCAGGTCCAGGTTGTTCGGCGAGCTCTCGATCAGAAAGTTCAGCGTGTGAGAGTCTGCGGTGGAAGTGTGACACGAAGTCAACGACACGATGATTGCAGCGAGTGCAAGGGTGCCCCATTCTCGACGCGCCGCACTTGGCGCGGCAGGGTGGGGTGCCTTCTGTTTTTGCGAAGCAATCTTCCGATGGGCCGCATCACCCATGCGTCACCTTCCCCAGCACCACCGCCCGCTTCGCCCCGGTCGCGCTCGGCACGTTCCCCGGCAGGCCATGCCACGTCAGCCAGCCCAGCAGCGCAAACGCCGCAGCCTCCTTGGCTTCGACGGCGAGCCCCGCAGCTTCCGTCGTCGCCACCGTCAGGCCCAGTTCCGCGAACCCGCCGCGCAGCATCTGCAGCAGCGTGCGGTTCTTCGCTCCACCGCCGGCGATGAACACCTCAGTCGCCTTTGCCCGCGGCGCGCGCTGCCCCAGCCACGGCCAGCAGAACCGGCAGTACGCCGCAATCACCGAAGCCGCGGTCAGCGCGGTCGCCGTCGCCACCATGTCCTCCTTCGCCGCGCCCTTGCATCGCTGCATCAGCCGCTCCACAAACGCCGCGCCAAACTGCTCGCGTCCGCACGACTTCGGCGGCGGGGCAGAGAAGTACGCGTCGGCCAGCAGCGACTCCACCGCCGTATCCAGCACCTGCCCGCGCGCCGCCACCGCGCCGCCGCGGTCCAGCTTCTTATCGAACAGCCGCAGCATCAGCGCATCCACCACCATGTTCGCCGGCCCGGTATCGAACGCCAGCACGCCCTCCGCAGCGCAGCCCGCCGGCAACGCCGTCACATTCGCGATGCCGCCCAGGTTCAGGAGCACGCGGTTCCTGCTCGCATGGCGAAACATGCAGTAGTCCAGCATCGGCACCAGCGGCGCGCCTTGTCCGCCCGCCGCCAGGTCCGCCGGCCGAAAGTCGCTCACCACCGGCAGCCGCAGCCGCTCGGCGAGCGCCGCGGCCTCGCCCATCTGCCAGGTCACGCCCCGCGCCGCGTCGTGCGCCACCGTCTGCCCATGGCAGGCGACCAGCTGCGCCTTCACCCCCAGCGCCGCCAGCGTCTTCGCTACGCACTCGGCATACACCACGCCCAGCCGCCACGCGAGCGCCGCCATCTCCATCGCACTGCGCGGCTCGCCGGCCGCCACGCGCAGCACCTCCGCGCGCAGCTTCTTCTCATACGCAAAGCCGCGATGCCCCAGCACCTTCACCCGCGCCACGCCATCGCGCGCCGGCGCAATCCGGCACACCGCCACATCCACACCGTCGGCCGAGGTCCCACTCATCACCCCCGCCACCACCATCGTCTTACCGCCGACTCGCCGACTCGCTGACCTGCTGACTCGCTGCATCATGCGCCGCCCTTCAACTCCCGCTGCAGCTCCGCCAGCAGCGCCAGCGCATCGCGCGGCGTCAGCCCGTCCACATCCACCGCCTCGAGCCGGTCCACAATCCGCTGCGACAGCGGCGTGAACATCGTCATCTGCATCTTCGCCTCCGCCGCCGGCGCGGCCTCGCGCACCTGCTGCGACTCCGCCCGCTCATGCACCTGCAGCACGGCCCGCGCCCGCGCGATCACCGCCTGCGGCAGCCCCGCCAGCCGCGCCACCTCGATGCCGTAGCTCTTGTTCGCCGCCCCGGCCTCCACCGCATGCAGAAACACGATCCCTCCCGCGCTTTCCTTCACCGTCACGCGCACATTCTTCAGCCGCCGCAGCCGCTCCGCCAGCAGCGTCAGCTCATGGTAGTGGGTCGCAAACAGCGTGCGCGCACCGATGCGGTCGTGCAGATACTCCACCGTCGCCCAGGCCAGCGACAGCCCGTCGTAGGTCGCCGTGCCGCGGCCCATCTCATCCAGCAGCACCAGCGAGCGCGCCGTCGCCGTGTTCAGGATCGCCGCCGTCTCGGTCATCTCCACCATGAACGTCGAGCGGCTCCGCGCCACGTTGTCGCTGGCGCCGATGCGCGTATACACCCGGTCGACCACCCCCAGCCGCATCCGCTCCGCCGGCACAAAGCTGCCGCACTGCGCCAGCACCGTCAGCAGCGCCGCCTGGCGCAGATACGTACTCTTGCCGCCCATATTCGGCCCGGTAATCAGCAACAAACTGGGTGGCCCATTCATGACGACAGCTTCATCGTCGTCATGGGTGGGGTGCGATGTCTCCGCCGCCGCAGCATTCCCCGCACCCAAACTCCCCGCACCCAAACTCCCCGCACACATACTCACTGAGTTCGGCACGAACCTTCCCCCGCCCATCTCCTCCAGCCGGCGCTCCACCACCGGATGCCGGCCATGCACCACCTCGAGCACGCCGCTCTCATCCACCTGCGGCCGCACCCAGCCGCGCTCTGCCGCGATGTGCGCGAAGCACCCCAGCAGGTCGAGCTCCGCCACCTGCCGCGAGGCCGCGCGCACCCGCGCCGCCTCCTGCAGCAGCTGCTGCCGCAGCTCGGCAAAGATGCGCCGCTCGATCTCCGCGCAGCGCTCCTGCGCCGTCAGGATCTTGACCTCCAGCTCCTTCAGCTCCGGCGTCGTAAAGCGCTCCGCGTTCACCAGCGTCTGCTTGCGCTCGTAGTCCGCCGGCACCGCCTTCGCGTTCGCCCGGGTGATCTCGATGTAATACCCAAACACCGAGTTGAAGCGCACCTTCAGCGAGCCGATCCCCGTACGTTCGCGCTCGCGCTCTTCGATCGCCGCAATGCGCTGTCGTCCGCTCGAAGAGAGCCCGCGCAGCTCATCCAGCTCCGCATCCACACCCGCGCGCACCGCGCCGCCGTCGGCCAGGTTCAGCGGCGGCTCTTCGACCAATGTATGCGCAATCCGCCGCTCCAGGTCCTCCAGCGTATCGAGCGCCGCGGCCAGCTCCCCCCAGCGGCCCTTCGCCAGCGCCTGCGCCGCCGTGCGCAGCCCGGGCAGCCGCGCCAGCGTCGTCCCCAGCGCCACCACCTCGCGCGGCCCAGCGGCATCCATCGCCACCCGCCCCAGCAGCCGCTCCAGGTCGAGCACCCCCTCCATCGACCGCCGCAGCCCCTCGCGCCGCTTCAGATCGCCAGCGGCCAACGCCACCGCATCCAGCCGCGCGGCGATCTCCGCCACGCCGCGCATCGGCCGCAGCAATTGCGCACGCAGCAGCCGCTTGCCCATCGGCGTGCAGCAGGCGTCGAGCGTCCACAGCAGCGTCGTCCGCGGCCCCTCTCCGGAGAACAGCGGCTCCACCAGCTCCAGGTTGCGCACGCTCACCGCATCCAGCTCCAGGCAGTCCTGCCGTTCGTAGTAGCGCAGCCCATCGATGTGCTCGAGCGCGCCCTGCTTGGTCGCGCGCAGGTAGTGCACGATCGCGCCCGCCGCCACCGCCGCCGCGCGATGCCCGCCCAGCCCCATGCCGTCCAGCGAATGCACCCGCAACTGCTGCTGCAGCAGCGGCAGCGCATACTCCTCGGCAAACACCCACTCCTCCAGCTCGCTCCGCGCCCCGAGCAGCACGGGTGCCCCATCCTCGACGCGCGGTACTTGGCGCGGCAGGGTGGGGTGCCTTTCCTCATCAGCAGCCACCAACAGCCCCTGCCGCCCACTCCCCACGCCCTTCGCCGAAAGCACCTCGGCCGGCCGCATCCTCGCCAGCTCATCGAGCGCCAGCGCCCACGCCGCCTCGCCCGCGAACTCGGTCGCACGAAACTCTCCCGTCGAGAGGTCGATCGCCGCCACGCCCACACAGGCGGCCGCATCCTTGCCCGCCGCGGCCACACACGCCAGCCATTGGCTCTCGCCCGCGTCCAGCGAGCTGTCGAGCGCGGTGCCCGGCGTCAGCACCCGCGTCACCTCGCGCCGCACCACCGTCTTGGCGAGCTTGGGGTCTTCCATCTGCTCGCACAGCGCCACGCGATAGCCCATGCGCAGCAGCCGCTGCAGATACGTCCCCGCCGCATGGTAGGGCACCCCGCACATCGGCACCTGCTTGGCCTTGTCGCGCGCGGTCAGCGTCAGCTGCAGCGCGCGCGAGGCCACCAGCGCATCGTCGAAGAACAGCTCATAGAAGTCCCCCATGCGGAAGAACAGCAGCGCATCGGGGTGCGCCTCCTTGGCCGCGCGATACTGCCGCATCGCCGGCGACAACCCCTCCATCCCCGCGCCCTCTGTCGCCATCGCCATCCACTCGCTTCGGAACGCCCAGAATACCGCGTTTGCCCCCTATGAAATTGCTGTCCTCCCCCGCAAAGCGCGTGTCGGCGATTCTTTGCGTCCTTTGCGCTTTCCTGCGCATCCATTGCGTTCAAAGCCGTTGCCTTTGTTCTTCCCGCATCTGCCGGAACGACGTACACTATCCCCCGATGATCTCCATCCCTCTCACCGACGCCCAGTTCGCCTCACTCGCCGCGCGCCTCCACACCAACGGCATCGACATGGTGGGCGAAACCGGCACCCTTACCAAGGACGGCGTCACCGCCAGCTACACCCACGCCGCCGGCCAGCTCACCGTCGAGATCACCCACCATCCCTCCTACTACCCCCTCCCCCTCATCGAATCCAAGCTCCACAACTGGCTCCAACAGTCCGTCGCCTACGATGCCGGCAAGTCCGCAGTTTAGGCTCAACCCATCCATGGCATTTAGCTCAAAACAACGCCGTATCCTGCTCACGACATTCGGCTCTCTTGGGGATCTTTATCCGTTTCTCGCCATCGCCGGTGAGCTCTCGAAGCGGGGGCACCGTCCCATCGTCGGCACTGTACAGGCATATCGCGAAAAGGTAGAGTCTGCGGGGTTTGAGTTCCGGCTCATTCGGACGGCACTGATTGAGCAGTCCAATCAGGCATTGATCCAACAGGTTCTCGACCTAAAGAACGGCAGCGAGTACCTGATCCGCCAACTTCTCATGCCTGCCCTGCGGACCTCCTATGAAGACACGCTCGTGGCGTCGCGGGATGCTCACCTGCTTATCTCTCATCCATTGACCCTGGCAACACGTCTTGTTGCCGAGAAGCAAAGCCTTCCCTGGGTCTCCACGCAGCTGGCCCCCATGGGTTTCTTCTCTGCATACGATCCGCCCGTATTGCCCATCGCACCGTTCCTCGCAAAACTGCATCCACTTGGACCGTTATTTTCCAGGCCTCTCATGCAGTTCGCAAAACGCTCCGTTCGCAGTTGGACGGAACCCTATACAGACCTCCGTCGCAGCCTGGGTCTCCAACCCGTCCATGACCCCTTCTTCGATGGCTCATACTCTCCGTCGCTCGTGCTTGGGCTGTTCTCCGACATCATCGGCAGCCCGCAGCCGGATTGGCCAAAGCAGGCCGCGGCCTCAGGCTTTCCCTTCTTCGATGAACACGAGGCTCCGAAGGAAAATATCGACCTTCAGCGTTTCCTCGATGCTGGCCCTCCACCCATCGTCTTTACACTCGGAACCGCTGCCGTCATGGATTCGGGTCGTTTCTATCAGGACAGCGTTCAGGCGGCCCAGGCCCTGGGCAGGCGCGCGCTGCTGCTCATAGGCAGCGACCCCAAGAACCGGCCGGCAAACCTCCCCGACACCGTCGCGGCGTTCGAATATGCCCCGTTCGCGCAGGTCTTTCCGCGTGCCGCCGCAATCGTCCATCAAGGCGGAATCGGGACGACGGGCCAGGCGATGCGCGCCGGCAAGCCCATGCTCCTCATGCCCTATGCGCTCGACCAGCCCGATAACGCTGCCCGCGTGGAGCGTCTCGGCATCGCCAAGGTCCTCGCCCGCAGCGAATATTCAGCGGATCAAGCGACGCAAAAGCTTTCCACGCTGCTGGACGATCCCGCCTATTTACAGCGCGCCGACGATATCCGTCAGCGGATCGCCCGGCAATCGGGTAGCGAAGCGGCCTGCAATCTGCTTGAACCCATGCTGCACTGATGCGGCGCGCCCTGCCACGGCGATATACTGGACCTTCTGGATCTCCGCGCTTTTTTGGCGCGTCCACACTGGCGTATGTCTCTGCTTTGGCTCCGAGTCGCGGTCATCCTCTACGGCATCGCCGCGCTCGCGGTGTTGCCGGCCGCGCTGTATGAGCGGCCGCGTTGGCGGCACCTCGCCGTCCCCGCGGCCACCGCCGGCGTCTTCTTCCACTTCGTCTCCCTCGCCGAGACCCTCTACGCCGCCCACCGCGCGCTGCCGGTCGATACTCACGAGACCCTCTCGCTGCTCGGCCTTCTGCTCGCCGCGTCGTTCCTTCTGCTGGCCACCGCGTACCATACCGTCGCCTTCGGCATCGTGCTGCTGCCGGTGCTG
>Ga0209208_10003702_pt1 | contig 21865 bp, 21 predicted proteins | sample S1TSphfallax_3_FD_187694 | JGI IMG/M metagenome (GOLD analysis project Ga0209208, IMG submission 187694) | Host-associated microbial communities from peat moss isolated from Minnesota, USA - S1T2_Fd - Sphagnum fallax MG (SPAdes) (version 2) | ecosystem: Host-associated > Plants > Peat moss >...
AATTAACTTTTAATTTGAAATTTATATACTTGGACAATAACAAATTGATTTAAAATCATGGCATGACATGATTTCACATTGATACATGTATGGTTGTAGGATACATATAGTCTATTCCAAGATAGTACATATGGTCATTGGACCTTCTTTTGTTCACCAAAACCTTTGTTTGTTCATTAGACCAAATTTGTGCAATCCAATGGTGTTTGTTCATCCCCATTTTTTCAATTACCAAAATTGATGAAATATAAATGCCATCCAAATTATGGATGGGGGACATTCCACATGGATGAAAAAATAAGAACCAAGTTCAATGGTGAGCCTATGAGCCTAGCTATAGAAACATGCAAACCATGCGTGTTTTTCAAGGACCAAAAAATCCTTAAAGGCCTAGGGCAATGGCAATTCACACAATCACCTCATTTTTGCAAATTGCAATTTCCAACCTAAGGTGATGGTGGTTCACACCATCATTATCCTTTCATTTGTGCAAATCACAAGTAACATAATCAATTTAGAAAAACATCATTGCATCAGTTTATTACACACAACTCATGAAAACATTGTTGCATTGGCCTTTTTTTACATGCACCTCAAACTTGGGGAGTTCTTACACAAGTCCCCTCCTCCATTGTCACTATTACTTGAATTCTCTCTTTGGGGGATAACTAATAACAAAAGCTTTAATTTGTGCATCAACTTGAACTTACACATTGCACGTAACAATGATATTTATTAGGTTCAAATTGATTAAGAAAAACAATGAAAACATTCTAAAACTAAAAATTATGAGGCTTATGTTGTGTTTCCAAGGCTTCATTACAATATTGTAATACTTAATTTAGTTTGACATTAACTATATTATTATTTTTTAATTCCAGAAAATTAATTATTTAATAATTATATTGAAATTTATATGCATATGATAAATATGGCAACTTAATGTTAAAAAATATTGCACCCACAACTAATATTTGGCAAGATCTATTGATTTTTTTTTTCAACTAAAAGGGTTCAACAACCCAATTTTTAATTTTCCACAATTTCAAATTAATTTTATGTGTAAAATTGCATTTATTTCAAAATAAATAAATAGATGAATCGTGGCAATGAAAAGCCCTTGGGTTTGTGAAATGGGGCAAAGATTAAACAATATCAAAACATTAAATACGACACAAGCCCACCTCCTCCCTCGCCATTATCCATCCTTAAGGATTCAACTTCTCCATGGCCCCATCTTTTCCCCATGCCCACCTTCTCCTGAAGAATATCATTTCCTCGACCCCATGTTGGGCCTAAATTAGTCTAACCCAATTTTAATTAAGAAGTGTAAAACAATTAAGGAAATTTTAGGGTCACCTTAAGTCCTAAAGGAGCATGTTAATGCATGTGTTCTTATGCTAATTGGATTTGAAGGGTGGTGGCCTAGTTCGGTTAACAAGGTTGTAGGTTGGCCAAATTATGATAAGATAAGGTTATCATATCCTTGTCTTAAACTGGTTAAACTTGTTGGATAAGGAGGTACAAATAAGGTGGAGGGTGCTTTTCATGAACTTCTAGCAATTAAGGTTAAAGCAAGATAAAAATAATAACATCTTCATGAAGTTAAGAGGAAAGGACATAGTTGTTGACCTTTATTTCCTCTTTTTGACTAATGAGTGGGACATGAAAGGTTATGAAAAAAAAGGAGTGATGATGATGTTGTGATTTGTGAAGATGAAAAAGGATCACGACATGCCATGAAAAGGTGAAATAGATGAAGTGGGGGGGATACAAAATCATGGGTGAGCAAGTTCCTTAAGAAATAATCAAGTCTACACATGTTTTGGAAGATGGGGGCAAGTTTTTCAAGTGATGGTGCGAGTGGCTACTCAAGTGGGGGATTTCATGAGCATGGTGACTAGAGGCGAATGTGAGAGATTTAAGAAAAAACACTTGGGCTTGTTGTTAGAAAAAAAAGATAAGAGTAAAAAAAGGGAAAAAAACTTGAATGGTTGTCGCAACCCTAGCCTTGGGCTCGCGACCAAGGCAATGGTTTATAAGGTTGCGAGCCAAGAGGAAGCCTGAGAGTGAAGGAAAGTGTGAGGGAATGAACCCTCGCACTCCCAAGGGAGCTTCCACTTTGGGAGTTTTGAGTCCCAGTGGATTCCCGAATTTTCAAAGAACGATTGCAAAGGTCAAAACCCAATGGATTGAAAAGTTTTTTATATCATTAGAAAGCTATTAAAACAGAAATGTTTAAAATGGGCTTGCATGACCGATTTAGACACTGAGAACACAAGTTATGGCCAAAAGAAAGGCCAAGAATCAAATTGGCAATTTGACTCACGACCACTAAAAGTCGGGAATGGACCCGATCTCCTTGTGTGCAAGTAGGGTGCAACATACCATTGGAAAGATCTTGACGAGGCTACAACTTTGTTTCAAACCTCATTTTAATCGAAGGTTTACACATAACATTATGTGGCCCCAAAGTCGCGAGAATCCCAGCTTTGGGAATTTCAGGACTCCCATTTGGGAGTCCTAGGACAAAATGCCATTTGAATGTGGGCCTTGTGGAGAGGCATAGAGTATACTATAAGGGAGAAGGTGGTGGCTTCCCCCCAAGTTCGGGCCCTAGTGAATCTTGTGAATTCGACTTTGCTCATGGTTCGTTTTAGCACCAAAGTGCTCCAACTATGCACTAACCAACTTGTTGTTTGGTTTTGTGCAAGTCCGTGTGAGTGATTAAGTGCTTATCATTCTTCCTACTCCCATCTTGGAGCTCCAGCACGCCCCTTTACCCCAAAGTGCTTCAAACCAAGGAACATGTCCCCAACTCCTTACTTTTTCGTTGTTTTCACTTTAAAGTCACATTTGAGTCTATCAAGGAGCTTGGGAGCGCATCAATGGCCATTTTTTGTTGGGCCTAGGAACAAAAAGTAATGGTCTACCCCTTGTGAAAGCAAAAGAAACAAGGAACTAAAGGGAAGGTTGTTCTATAAAAGCATAGTGTGAAAGGTTGTTTTAGGATGAAACAAAAAGCTTTAGAAGTGTAAGTAGTTGGGAGAAAGGGTTGTAATGAAAAATAATAATGTAAAGACCATGTTAAAAGTTAGATATAAAAAGAAGAGGGAAATTCGAAATTGAAAGCTTTACATTGTAACCTTTTTCTTGAAGATGTAGGATTTATTTTTGTGTAATACCTACTAGAATTCTCAAATGATGATGTTTGCATGAATATGCCCTAGTCAAGGTTATAGCTAGTTAGATGCAGAAAAGGAGGAGTGGTCGAGGGAGGTAGGATTATTGTATGTAATAAACACGATAAAATGATATAACCAAAAAAACAAGGAAGAAGATTGTCAAAAAAAGGGGGATTCTATTTGGCTTTTATTACATTAAAACCATTGTATTGTAGAACGATGGTTGGAAGGAATTTACTTGGAATTAATTGGGGACATAATAAGGTAGAAAACATGGAATGGGAGGAGGGGGGGGGGGAAGGTTGGGGTTGGAAGTTAGATGAAACATTATGACTCCCCCATTTGATGATCTTTAGGGGGATAAGGGGGACCTAATACCCAATATCCCCGAGGATATTTCTTCTCCCTAACCCCATTTCCTTTCTTAGCCCAGTTTTTTTTTCGCGGAACGTCTTCTCCAGCCCACATCCTCTCCCTAGCCCCATCCCTTCCATGGGCCCACCTTTTTCTTGAGGAACGTTTTTTCCTTAACCTCATTTATTTAGGGACACATATTTTCCTCAAAAAATGTTTTCTCCCCAACTCACATCCTTTTCATGGCCTCATCCTCTTCTCGAGCCCAACTTTTCCCCCAATAACGTCTTTTTCCCAACAACATTTCCTCGTGGACACATTTTTCCCTTGGGGAACGTCTTCTCCTTGGTCCACATCCTTTCCCTAACCCCATTTGCTCGTTAGGCCCACCTTGTCCCTAGGGAACATCTTCTCCCCAACCCCATTTTTTTTAGGGACACATCTTTTTTCCAAAGAATGTATTGTTCCTAGCCCCATCACTTTCTCCATCCTTAGGGACACATCTTCTCCCCAACCCAAATCATATCCTCAACCCCATCCCCTCCCAGGGCCCACCTTCTCCCCAGTGAATGTTTTCTCTCCAGCCCACATCCTATTTTCAGCCCCATCCCTTCCTAGGGCCCACCTTCTCCCTAGGGAACATCTTCTCTTTGGTCGCACTTCTCTAGGGACACATCTTCTCCTCAACCCCATCCCTTCCCCAAACCCACCTTTTCCTTGAGGACTATTTTCTCCCTAACCCCATCTCCCTTGGGACACATGGGCAAAAGCACATTAGAGTGTCACAATTTTGGTAGATTAGAATCCTTTTTCAAAGTCAATTTTTAGTGTAATTAAAATTTGGCTTAAAATATGAATATTTAAATGATATTAAAAGTAACATTTTTTTCCATTTCCATTTTCAAATCATGATGCTGTAAAACATATAAGAAATATCATAAGACAATTTTTTTTAATTATTAATATCTAAACACTTAAAAGGGCTTTAAAATAATTGTAGTTTTTGGAATTTAAAAAAAATTGTAACATAATAAATTAAAATCATATTCTATTCATTCAATGGATCTTAAGTTTTTAAAACATAATTCATCTAATGTCCCAAAGTTTCAAACATATGAAACTAACACATTATAAGATAAAAGTCCATATCCATGAGTTTTGCAAGCGTGACAAAAAAATGTGGGCAAAATTCAAAAGTTCGTTACATATTGGCTATCCATGATTTTGATTTGATTTTTTCATTCTTGGAAGGGTGATTATGATAGCTTTATATAAGTGAGTCTCTTTTTTATTATTTCAATGAATTTTTATTTATTTATTTTCTTATATTTAAGAAATATATGAAAAACTGCCATTGTGACATCCATACAAGGTCAAAGCAGTGTGTAAACACTCACATCTTCTCCTTGGGGAATGTCTTCTCCTTCACCCACGTCCCCTCCATGGCCCCATCTCCTCCCTGGCCCTTATCCATCCTTGAAGACACATTTTTTCTTTGAAAAACCTCATAATTTTTTTTAAATTATCACAATTTTCAAAGCATAATGTTTATATGAAGAGCTCATTGTTATGCATAGGATGGATTTCATCATAAAAGCTAGTTCAGATGGCACATCTGGTTGTTTAACATCCACTGAATTCCCTCGAAAAAAATTTATCCATCTAATTTTGGGGAAGAAAATTAAAGTTTGTGAAGTAATGACATTTGATGTCATCATGATTGATACAAAGTTGATAGCAACAACAAATGTTATAAACCCCATGGACAGAAGGAATTCACACCTTTTTGGCAAGGTGCAATTTCTCTTAATTATTTCCATTTGTATTTGTTATATTTTGATTATTGTCACAATTTAAGCAAGAGTTCTCCCATTTTTCTTTTTCCACATTGCACATTTGTAGTTCATTCTTGTTTAGTGATGATGCAAGAATGAAAGATTCTAGAGTTGATGTTATATTTGTGAAAGTCTTTGGTCAAGCTAATGCGCCAAATGGAAACTTTGCATGTTTGTACATTGAATTGTAATAGCTTCCCCATGGTCGTAATTTGTGAAAACCTTGTGAAGAAACATAAATTGTTGTTGAAAAAGTTATGTTAGTTCTTCTTGGTTCACTCTAGGCACCTAGAATCAATAGTTGATTCACAATGTTGGCATATAATTATGCATTTGGACTTGAAGACAAATGGGTGAACAATCCGACAATGGATTGGCCAGGAAGCTAGTCTAGTGGATAAGTTGGGAAGCCAACCCTAAGAAATGCAAAACAAGTGCACAAAGAATCCATCAAGATTGGTTGTCAATGTGCCTTTAAGGTTGAGAAGAGTTATGTTGCACCTAACCTTGGACTTTTACATTATTATTGCATGGAACATGTTGACAACCAAGGTGTTCCATGTCATGGCTATTAAGCCACAATATGTTTAAAGGTATGCGCTTGGAGTATGTGCCATGATTGGGGCATGCCATGAAAGAATAGATCATGGACAATGTTAAACTTGGTCTTCCATTGTGTAGATCATGGCAAAGCACATGCAACATTACTTTGAGGAAGATCCCATTGGAAAATCATGGACTTGTAGTCGTTTTGTCCTCCCACATGATATTCACAATGCTATGGATTTGTATGTTAGTTTGGAGTACAAACACCACAAGGACATTGCAACTAGGGTCAAGCTTTGGGTGGATGCAAATCCCAAAAACATTTTTTCATTCTAGCAAGAACCACTTAACTCGGAATCATTTGGCTTCAAACTTATTTTTGACATCCAGACTTTATACCAAGAAAACTAATGGTGGATTTAGGACATGAAAAGTTTGTTGCTTGTGATACAACTTTTGAAACAAATGACACAAAGGTATATTGTCAATTTACCCTCAATGGTTCATTTTTTCAAGATCAACATGGTTTTCCTAACTAATGAACATTTTGCTTGTTACAGTCCCTATTATATGTGCTCATGGTCTTCAATGAATGGAAAAATGGAGTTCCCATGGCTTGGATTGTATCCACTTGGAACAAAAGTGTGGATTTTTAACAATGGTTGACATTGTTGAAGGCCAAATTTCAACATGATCTTCATAAATGGATTCCTAATGCATTTATTGTTAACAATGCCAATGTAGAGATAAACACAATCAAATAAATATAACTCATACATACCCTCGGGATGATTACGGATAGGGGTGGATGCCCCTCCTTTAGGAAAGCAATATATGTATTGAAACAAACTTCCCCAAGGAAAATAATTCCAAATTTATGCGTCGATGTACTATAGTTCACCACCATCTTCTTTTCGGGGAATCCATTTTCTACCCAGGGGTAAGTTCTTGGAAATGGAATTTAGGGAGGAAGGTTCTAAGGATAGATTTCTCAAGGAATACGGATTGGGTAAATTTAATTTGGGAAATAACATAAATATTTTTGGGAAATTAGTGGCATGGTTCAATTTGGTCTAATAGTTTGGATGGTCATAAAGAAATAATATCTAATCCTTTTCATGTGTAAGGCGTGTTTTCCACTTTTGACCATGTTTTTATACCTTTGGCACATTCATCGAACTTGGCTAAGACATTTTTTCAAAAAAAAAATTGGCCTTGTGGTTTGTTCACACATCTTTGCCGAAATGGGGGATGTCATGTGCCTAAAAGAGGTTGGAATACACCCAACACAAGTTGAAGCTAAAAGAGAGGCCTTGAACATATTTTGTCAACCTTACACCAAGTATCCATCAGTTAAGCCATTTTTTTATTACATTGATGCATATTGGGTGCCAAAAGTTGGCATGTGGTGCACAAATGCATGGAATATATGATATGCCAACCAAGACATTAATGCGGCTATAGAGGTTTATCATGGGAACTTGAAGGAAAAGTTGAAAAACATGAAGTACCTATTTGAAGGCCGAAGATTATACTAGTTGATTCATCAACTAGTCTCCAATGTGGTCACTCACTATTGGTATGTGGGCATGTGCAAACAAGGAGGGTTCTTTTGCAATCAATGTGCAAAAAAAAATTTGTCCAATGCATGGTGGTTGGCATAGGAAATCTTGTGTTCACACATGATGGATCTCCCCATGTTCGAAAGCACAAAACAACAATTGGCAACCATAGTCACACAAGGATGTGCAATATAAAATTAAGAATCCCCACTCTAAATGGGCATTTAATGATTGTCTATGGACATAGAAACAGAACCTATGCAAGCGTTATATTGATGTGTTCATGAAGATGAGGTGTAACCTTCCACCTGAGATTATTGTTTCGCCATGCGGTTTGTGAATTAGGATTGTGGTAAGTGGTTTCGTTACATTGCAAAACATTCCTTCTCCCAAGCCCACATTAGAAACAATTAGGGTTTTAACATCCTTTGGGTCATCCAAGACATCACAAAGGTCTAATCATACACACACCATTAATTCCTTTGACCTTTCGTAGTCTGTTTTTGGTGAAATCCTAAAAGTTATTAACTATCTATTTAATGTTGTGGAAGATAATGACTATTTGTAATTTCAAAATTTGGCAAAGTTCAAACACATCTATGGAAAGATGGAAGCATTGAAATCTCAGTTAGAAATTTGTGTGTGCCACCCCCTTGATAGGTCTGTTACTATTGTTGTGGATGGAAGTTCATTTAGCCTCAAGTGGAAGCTTGACTTCGATGATGCCATGAAATTGAAACATTGCACCCCCACACCTCCTAACCAACCTTAAGATTTTAGTTTAAAGTATGAACTACTTAGGGAAAACATATATTATGCGTCATTGGGGAGTGGTTGTATATTCATTCGAGGAACATTTTGTCGAGCAAAAACTTAATTCGGCATTGCGAGGAACAAGACATATGACCCAAGGAACTATTACCTTTCCATGGGGAAAGATGATAGCCCCCCCTAGGGAACTCTTGTTGATCCTTTGAGAGAATTTATAACCTTTTTGGGGAATTATTACCATTCCTTGGGGAGCATGTCATAGTAATTGTGTTATGAAAAGTTGGACATTGTTCTTCTTGTATGGAGATTAATTTCAATATATCACTCATTTTTTTAGGGTTCCGAATTGGAAAGTGCATATTGCCATGTTGCATATGTGATTTCTCCTTCAATTGTTTAACCTTAATGTAATAAAACTTAAGCATGATTATCTCCCCATTTGGAAATACCCAAAATAAACTCCCCCCAAGGAAAACAATTAATTATTATCCTTTGATAGGTTTTGGTTTCTCCTTCACATGTTCTTAGCTTGTTTCGAGAACATGGTGGGCACATGTCATGGCAAAATGTTGTGAATAGGCAAAGAGGAAAACCAAAACCCATGCAACCCAAAAGAAACTCCTCATGATGAAAATGACTAACTATTAGCTTCTTATAAGCTTGTTTTTGAAAACATTATGGTGCATGTCATAAAAAAAACAACAAAAATCCATGCAACTCAACTTTCCCTTGAGAGGGCTCTAAACTCTCCTCGGGCAATGAAAAGAATCCCTCAAGGAGGCTTTGAGCTCTCTTAAGGAATGAAAAAAGTTCCTAGAGGAAGGATTAAACTTTCCCTAGGGAATGCAACTTTGAGCTCTCCTCAAGGAAGGCCAAAACTTCCTTGGGGAGGCTTTGAGCTTTCCTTAGGGAATGTAGTTCTCAATTCTCCCTTGAGAAGGCTAAAAGTTCCTTGAGGAGGCTTTAAGCTTTCTTCAAGGTATGTAATTTTGAATCCTCTCTAGGGAAAAGTTCCCCAAAAAGGCTTTGAACTTTCCTTAGGGAATGCGACTATGAACTCTCCCCAAGGAAGGAAAACCTCCCTAGGAAAGGCTCTCAACTCTCCCTAGGGAATGCCAAGAATTCCCTAGGGAGGGCTTCGAGCTCTCCTTAAAAAATGCCGCCATTTCCTTGAAGAGGAGGTTTTCAGCTCTCCCTAAGAAGTGCCAAGAGTTCCATGAGGAGGGTTGTTAGCTCTTCCCAAGGAAAGCCAAAAGTTCCCTAAGGAGGCTCTGAACTTTCTTTAAGGAATGTAACTTTGAACTTTTCTTGGGGAAGGCCAAAAGTTCCCCAAGGAGGTTTTAAGCTTTCCTTGGAGAATGTAGCTTTGAGTTCTCCTTAGAAAATGCAAAAATTTCCTCGAAGAAGAGGCTCTCAACTCTCCTCGGGGAGTGCCAAAAATTCCCTAAGGAGGGTTATTAGTTCTTCCCAAGGAAAACCAAAAGTTCCCCAGGGAGGCTCTGAACTCTCCTTAAGGAATGTAGCTTTGAACTTTCCTTGGTGAAGGCCAAGAGTTCCCCAAGGAGGTTCTAAGCTCTCCTTGGGGAATGTGGCTTTGAACTTTTCCTAGGGAAGGCCAAAAGTTCCTTGAAAGGGCTTTAACTCTCCTTGGGGAAAGCCAAGGGTTCCCTAAAGAGGGTTCTAAACTCTTTTCAAATAATGAAAAAAGTTCCCCAAGGAGGTTTTAAACTCTCCTTGGGGAAGGCCAAAAATTCCCCATGGAGAATTCAACATGTGCATATAATCAAATTGCATATTGAAGTGTAAGTGGAAGTTGAATGTTTAAAGCTTGACCTTAACGTAATAAAACCCTAAGCACGGCTGCTTCCCCATTTGCAAGTAGCCCAAAAGAATTGCTTGGAACTTTTTTTTCACATGTTAGGCACATATCATGGAGAAATGTTGCATTCAAAACAAGTCAAGTTTGTAGGAAGGAAGACAATTTGTTGAAAAAAATAAATTATTTTTACAAACATGGTACATAATGGTGCTCCCAATGTGGGCACACATTTCTATGACTACTTTTACAACTGTAAATCTATTGTTAAATTTGAATGGAGCCTCATGTTTTTCATTGTGGGAAGAGTTTTTTCCACCATTTGGTCGTTTTTTCTTTTATAAAAACATAAATTTTCATATGTAATTCCTTTGCGTTTTTCCTTTTATACCACAACCCCATGCCAAGATTACATCTACGTCATGTTGTCTAGCTTGGAAGTAATGCATCATATTCAACAACATGTAATAAGCACATTGAATAATTCATGTTTGCATTGAGATTAGGGGTTTAATCCATAACAAACTATGAATAAGTGGATGGCTGTCATTGTCCCAAGTCTTCATGAGGTTTAATTCGATTTTTTAAAAGAATGGGGCCATTTTTGTTTCATTATGCGATAAAAGCCATGACTCGAGGTGAATAAACTTTCCACGTTTGACGCAAAGTAAGTTTCCATGCTCAGAATCTGATAGTTTTTTCCCTTGAGACATGGGTTGGGCTGATGACCAAGTTAAAAAAATTGATGTTACAAACCATATGCAAAGGGGAATATGTGGGATGTTTTACCTTTAGTAGCTTTCTAGTCCGACCATTCAAAGAATTCAAAGATTCTATTATTCCATTTATTAGGTTGTAATGATCACATTGTGTTCATGAAGTCCACATCGGTAATCCATATATTATACAAAATTTGTAAGGGGTTTCATTTCAAAAAAATATTCATTGACACGTTCCCAAGCTCCTTAATATACTCAAATGTGAATTTGAAGTGAAAACAATGGAAAAGTAAAGAGTTGGGGCACATTCCCTGATTCACAGCACTTTGGGGGAAGAGGGGCGTGTTGGAACTTCGGGATGGGACTAGGAAGAATGACAAGTATATCACTCATTCACACGAACATGCGCAAAACCAAACAATGAATTGGCTAGTGCACAACTAGAGCACTTTTGGTGCTTGGACGAGTTGTGAGCAAATTCAAACTCACAAGACTCACCACCTTCCCCCTTATAGTATACTCTATGCCTAGGCATAGGATTAGCACCCTAATGTCATTTTGTCCTAGGACTCCCAAGTGGGAGTCCTGAAATTCCCACAAATGGGACTCCTACAACTTTGGGGGTCCATAACTTTGCATGCAGACCTTCGATTGAGATGAGGTTTAAAGAAAATTTGTAGTGCTTGTCAAGAGCTTTTCAACGGTATGTCGCACATCACCTGCATGTGAGGAAATCGGGTTGATTCCTGACTTTTAGTGGTCGGGAGTCAAATTGCCAATTTGACTCTGGACTTTTCTTTTGGCCATAACTTGTGTTTGAAGTGTCCAAATGGGTTATGCAAGCCCATTTTAGACATCTAAGTTCAAAAATATTTCTAATTATATAAGGAATTCATCAATCCATTGAATTTTGACCCTTGAAATTGCCCTTTGAAAATTCAGGAGTCCACTGGGGCTCCAATTCCCAAAGTGGAAATTCCCTTGGGAGTGTAAGGGTTCATTCCCTCACACTTTCCTACATTCCCGGGAGCATGAGGTGTGACTTTCGGGCTTCCTTCTTGGCTCGCAACCTTGCAAGCCCAAAGCTAAGGTTGTGACATTCATGATGTTTTCTGTGACATCATTGTTTTTAAAGACACAAATGATATTATTGAGGTCAATCATCATCGATCTCTCCTTGAGACCAAATAAAATTTTGTTGCCGTCAAAGGCTTTTCCACCACATCATTTATCCACAACCTCCTTCCACTTCTTAAATATATTACACACTAAGTGGGCTTTTAATGAGTTTTGCCTACCAAAGAATGCAATGAACCTACGAACCCTTAGAAGATTATGAAACACATTTCATATCCTTGGGCACCAACGACGTCACTATTGGGAATGCAACGTCATCTTCGAGTTTCACTTGGGGGACAAAGTACTCTCTTTGAGGATTTAAACCACTGGGGATATCCTTGGTGAAGTTCACGAAGAATTCAGTGATTATTTAAGGAAGTCCCTTGGGGAAATTTAAAAACTTCCCCAAGGAAATCTAGTGATTTCGATTTCTTTGGGGATGTTCATGAAGGAAATTCAACGATTTTGATTTCCTCAAAAGGAAAAAGAAATGATTAGGGGAAATATGGGTAAAATGTTGCTTACCTTGTATTTTGTGTTTTTCTATGTAGTTTTACGTTGTGGTTGTTTATCTAAGCCTACCATTCCAATTGTTAAAGTGTGAGCTACAAGGATTTTGTGGGCGGGCATTATTAACTTTGTTTTGTCTATTGGTAGTAGTAGGGTTTTATCTAGCCTTTTCTATTTCCCTTTGTCTTTTTGATCATTTCCCTTATGTTTTCCCTTGCCTTCTAGAAGACCTCCCTTGACATTTAATGTTTGAGAATGTATGTCATGATAGGGGTTTGCTATGTCACTAATTCTCCAATTTCTTTCCCTTTCTTGAACATATTACATTTACATCTTCACTTTCCAACTCTTAAAAACTTGAACCTTTTGCTATGTACTTAGAATTATAAACATATGGAATAGACATGCAATATGCACACATGCTATGGATGTACTAGATGAAATTCTTTTCCTCAACCTCATCCCTCCTTTTGACTCTTCATAATATCCTATAAAAATTCCAGTGATGAATAATTTCAAAGAATTAGTATATGGGAAATTTTGCATAATCTTGTATGGTTGTTGCTAAGAATTTGATTTTACATAATTCTTTGTATGGTGGTCGATAGACAATTCCAAAATCAATTACCTCATTTCCAAGCCAAACTATCTCATTTCTTTCATAACAACTACCTTTTTTCATATTAGCTTTCTTAATAAAATACTCAAATTCTTTCCTAATAACTATCTCCTATCCTTATAATTACTTGACTCCTTTTCCCTACCCACCAACATGGATATGAAAAGGCAAATTAACATGTGTAGTTAGTTCCATGTTCACAATATTTATATAATTCAAATTAAATTTCACATTGACATAAATAATAATAAACTATTGAAAAACATATGGGAACATAAGAAAAGGAGAAAAAAAAACATTGAACATCAATGGTAGTGCATAGCAATGCAAAGCCCATGTTACTTATTACCATAATGGGGAGTAGAAGCAACAATATATCATGATGAGATGGCATGTGGATGGGGTGAATGTGAATTCAGTTGTGTGCAAAAACATAGAGCCCTACTTATTTATTGGCATTTGCAAGTGAAATGAATGGGTTTCTACCAATGGCATACTCGTGTGTTGCCAAGTGTTCAAAAGGTTATGATGTAAAAAGGTAACTAGCAATATGTGGTGATGTGGTAAAACAAACTTTAGGATGACATGCATAATGCAAACCCTTTATGACTATGTCTTCTTTTTGGACTTATTCCTTACTTATTGGTGTTGACTGTAGTCAATGGATGGACCACATGGACATTGAGCCTTAGAAACCTGGAAAACTCCTTCATTCGATTCTCACAGCCAAATTTTGCACAAGGTTTAATCAAACCCCGTTTGATAACATTGTATGAATTTTTGCTAAGTGACAAGTAAATAGTTACTTACTTTCAATGAGGTAAAGCATGATGAAGCTTTACTATAAAATGAAAATGAACCCTCCAAATCTAAATTTGTGTACACCTAGTAGTAAAACGTCCCACGCTTTTTTCCAGCTCTAAGAAATTCTCAAAATTGGTCCAACAATTTCTTATGGTCTTTGGCATGTTAGAATTTCTCTAACTGCCGCCACCAAGATGACAAATTCTACATATGTAGGAGAAGTATATATCTATCAATGCATGTATCACCCTTGTGGGTTGTAAGGACTTATACATCTGCTTGCAATGCTGCAAAATTTTAGTGTTCAGAGTACTGGTGCAAAATCACCAAGGCTACCAAAAACATTTCACCACACCTGATCATAATTCACTTTAATGATGGTGGCAAAAATGCAGCAACAAAGCACTTAGCACTTTGCTTGCCTGCCATTGGACAGTGCAACATCCCTCCTCCCATCTGTCCTGAAATAAGATGGTATGTTGCCTCCACTTTGGAAGCCTTTGCTTGAAGGGGGAGGCAGGTCCATAATCCCATGCTCTGGGCCAATAGTCGTGATCTAGAATTTGCAGTATACAAGTTGCAAGGTATTTAGCCTTGACCCTTACAGAGATCATGTGGCATCATGGTACAAAGATTTGTTCCTTGATGAACCCACATAATTTACTATTGAACCCATGTTGATCAGCTGCACCCATGAATCAATAGGCTTATAATCATGATCAACATGTCATGTTGCTGACAGATGAAGCCTCACAAGAGCAGCGTATGCGCTGCCTTCCTTGGACATCAATTCATCATGTTTCCCCTGTTCCACTATTGTACCATCCTTCACAACTGCAATTACATCTGCATTTCTGATTGTTGATAGTCGATGGGCAACCACAATTGTCGATCTATGTATCATCACTCGGTCAAGAGCCTCTTGGACAACATGCTCTGACTCTGCATCCAAAGCACTTGTTGCCTCATCAAGTAGCAAAATTTTTGGGTCCTTTACTATTGCCCTTGCTATAGCTACTCGCTGCTTTTGTCCTCCTGAAAGTTGCACCCCTCGTTCCCCTACGGTCGTGTTGAATCCTTCGGGAAGTGCGGTTATAAATTTGTGAGCATTTGAAGCCTTGGTAGCAGCTTCAATCTCAGTGTCAGGAACAGCATCATCTCTTCCATATGCAATGTTTGCTCTGATGGTAGTATTGAACAGTATTGGTTCCTGACTCACTAGTCCTATTTGTTGTCTCAACCAACGTACTTGGAATTGCTTGATGTCAATACCATCAATCAAAATCCGGCCGCCATCAGGATCATAAAAGCGCTCCATGAGAGAGATGACTGTGGATTTCCCACTTCCAGATTCTCCCACCAAGGCAACAGTCTGCACACCATATAAATGTAAGTACCACCCATTTTGTCCCTCACCCCTCGAGAAAGACCAGCTTACATTCATGCAGGTTTTTGTGCTCCTGACTGACAAAGCAAGCAGAATGAGGTAAGAAGCTATGCTAGCTACATGCAGCAATAATTCCAAATGTTCTCTAGAAACTGATAGAGATTGAGCTGTGTTTTGTACCTTTCCAGCGTGCACAGTCAAGTTCAAGTCTTTGAAGATTGGTACACTTGGTCTTGTTGGATATGTGAAGCTTACATGTTGTAGCTCCACTTCACCTCTCACTATTTTCAAAGTTTTCCCTGCCTGCTCGAGTGGGTCAATCTTGGATTCACGATCCAACAAAGCAAACACTGAGTTGACAGCAATCTTGACCTTGGTCAAATCCGGTGAAAGGCCAGCTGATTGGGAAACTCCTAGTGCACTCATTGTGATTGCAAAGAAGACCTGTAAATTTTTACAATTCATCACTTCATGAGTGCATCCATGGACATACCTTCTCTCCTCATGATTCCCATTTCTTCCAGGAAAACCCTATGGGTACAAGTTTAACTAGTTAAGGAGGAAAACCCTTGCAAATGCATAAAAGATAAACTAGTTCAGAAGGAAAATCCTTGCAAATGGGTAGAAGATTAATTAGTTTAGAAGGTTTAATGTTAAACCTAAAATTCTTCTGGCAATCATCATGTCTTGATCATTTCCAGCATCCTGAAAAACATTGAACCCTAGAGTTGATAAACAAGAGTTATATGGATTGGACAAGAAGAAAAGATAAAGAGATCATCTGCTGACCTTGAAAACTCTGCTGAAGCTTGTTTTGTTCTCAGCAACAAGTTTGGAACCAAACCAAAATGCTAAGCCATAGCAAGAAAAAAGAACAAAATTGGAGAAGGCCAAGCCAGTCCCACTGATGTATCCCTGTCGGATCCCACTATTCAGTGGTTTTTGACACTTCTCTTCATACAATTTGGCCACTTTCTCTTCTGCACAAAAAGATGACACTGTTCGAATACTGGAAATTGCATCATTTGCCACTCGGCTTGCATCTTGGTAGGCCTCCTGCACTCCACTAGCAATGATTTCTTTGTTCAGTCCAAATTTTTGGTATCAATTACATGCAATCAGGATTTTGTAATTTCACCAAAGACAAAATCAGATTCCAGTTATATGGGGCCCTAGAAAGCATGCAGCACAAGACAAACAAAACAATACACATGATAAAGAGGGTTGAGCAAGTTGGGGACCTTGGCATCATTGCTGAAACCTTTCATGAACTTCATCTGCATGAATCCTTGCATACCCAAGAGTGGAACCAAGGCAAGAACCAGAAGTGATAGCTCCCAATTGGCTGTAAATGCAATAGTTAATCCACACACAATAGTCCCGACATTTTGCACAATCAAGGAGAGTGTGTCTCCAACCATGCTCTTCACTGCTGCTGCATCTGTGGAGAGACGTGCACCTATAGCTCCACTGCAAAACCCGAAAACCAGACTTGAGAGTTGTACACCTAATTCAGCAGCAGTAGGATGGCTGCATAACTTGAAGTACACATTGAAACCTGCTCAAGAAATTTGCTTCCAAAAAGCCAAGAACCTCAAATCAGAGATTGGAATTGCAAAGTTTACAACACTCTGGGAGTGAGACCCAGTAAAGTCCAAGAGCTCAAAACTCACCTGGAATTCTCGTCTATATCAAACCATGCAACTTCCTGTCGAAGCACCTTTTCAAATGTCATTCGTCTTAAGCGTCGGATCAGGCGTTGCCCAATTGTTCCAAAAGCGAATTGCTGTGTAGGTGCGACAAGGAAGATGCCAAGTGCAAGCACCACATACATGAGTGACCAGAAGTTGGCCTTATGACGTAATGTGTGCTTGTCTGGCAAATAGTATGCAGCAATGACATTGGAAAGTAGCAAGCCAAAAACTGGGAATGTTGTTCCATTAGCTGCAGCAGCAAAAGAACCCAGAATGAAAAGTGGAAGTTCTGGCTTATTCAAAGTTGCAAGTCGGAAAATCGATGTTTCTGCATGCCCCTTGTACTGCTTTGGTGTTGCCACTGTCTGGAGATCATCCTGTTGTCCTCCACCATTTGAATAGCTACCAGTGCGATCAACAACAGTCAAAGAAGTGCGAGGAGTGTTATGGTTACTATTTCTGGCAAAGAAGCTAGAGCGACGACTACTCCTCCCTGAGCCACCCCTAGTTATCAGATCATCAGAAACAATCGTATCAATTGTCGGCTCTACTCCCACGTCTTGCTCTTGCTGCCTATAAACCTGCTGCAGACGAACCAACTGCGAGTATGCTCCATCTGGATTGCTTAGAAGTTCTTTGTGTGTCCCTGCAGATGCCAGTCTCAAGATAGTCAGACATGGGTAGGAGTGAGAGCTTATACATCCTGAACATGAGAAACTCTTGTCAAGTGCAGGAGAAATGAAAAGGAGTTTACATTGCAAAAGAGAGATTTGGGATTAGAGTTTATGTACCTGTTTCCACAACAACACCTCTCTCTATGACAGCTATGAGATTGGCAGATCGGATTGTGGTAAGTCGATGTGCTACCACAATAGTGGTGCGACCCACCATCACATGCTCAAGCGCTTCCTGTACTACCTTCTCTGACTCTGCATCCAATGCACTTGTTGCTTCATCCAGCAGCAAAATCCTTGGGTTCTTCAGTATTGCCCTTGCAATAGCCACTCGCTGCTTTTGACCCCCAGATAATTGGATCCCTCGCTCACCCACCTGCGTGTCAAAACCCTGCACAAGCAATTCCAATGGACATATTTGTCTCAAATTCTCAACCAGTGTCTCAGATTCTCTGCATTGATTCTTCAGGGTGTATTGTGATCACAGAAATGTACACATACCTGTGGCAACTTGTTGATGAAATTGGCAGCATTTGCTAGCACAGCTGCCGCCCGAATCTCTTCTTCTTTGGAATCCTCCTTCCCGTACCCAATATTCTCCCGGATAGAAGTTCCAAACAGAACTGGTTCCTGACTGACAAGACCAACCTGTTGCCTCAACCACCTGAGCTGCAAACGCTTGATATCTACACCATCTACCAAGACCTGACCACCGGTAGGGTCATAGAATCTCTCCACCAAGCTCACGACAGTAGACTTTCCTGAACCACTTTCTCCAACCAAGGCGACAGTGGTCCCAGCAGCTATGGTGAGGTTGAAGTCTTTGAATATTGGCACATCTGGACGAGTCGGATATGCAAAGTCTATGTTACGCAGCTCAATCTCTCCCTTGAGATTTTTCAGAACATCTCCCTTCATATCTGATGCATCTATTGTGGGTGTGCGTTTGATCACCTCAAACATCTTATATGCTGCTGCTTTCCCTGATGCAAAGGAAGACACACAGGGAGCTGCTTGACCAAGTGACCTGCAAGAGTTTAGAAAAAAAACAGGTCCAAGTGTAAGATTCTTAGGTTTGCAGCAAACAACAGTTCATGGATCACACTGTAAACTCATTCAAATATATGTCCTTTTCTCTTAGAACTGAGTACAAGCATGATTTTGGAATGGAATAGGGGGCAATAGGGTTGCCGCAACAAACTTACGATCCACCAGTGAGAACAGCAAAGATCACATTGATGATATTGCCACCTGATTGTCCATGGTACGCCACAAGAATCGACCCATACCACATGGCAAGTGCGTAACACAAAAACATGACCATAAGAGCAAAACCAAGGCCTAGCCCGGCAGCTATAGATGACTTGATCCCTGTCTTCTCTGCCTTTGCTAATGCTCTGTCGTATTCCTGCACTGATTTGCTTTCACCAGTGTAGGATGACACCTACAACAACATAGCAAAATTCAACACCCACTGTCAATAAATTTACTTAGTGATTTACTTGCACAGAACACATAAGGAATCTCTTGTATTTTGGTCTCAAACAAAGAACTGTAATGCAAAACTATTGAACAGTTGTCCATTCCATGGAGAATTCCTTGGTGTGTAGCAGTTAAATTAGGCCTCGCCAATCTACCTGGTGGGTGGGTTGTTTGCATCCACCAAATTATGTAGACTTGAATGTCAATCTTAGTGTGCTTGCTCATTTAAAGAAAATTGAACAAATGTGGTGTCATTTCAAAAAAAAGAACTTGGGTCAGGTGCTTCAAAAGAAATTGAATAAATGTGGCATTCAAAGAAAAATAATCTTGGGGTCAAGTTCCCTCTTCACTCACCGTCCTGATTGCACTAATCACTTGCTCGACAGTTGTGCCTGCCTCTGCATAAGCCAACTGTCCTTGACTTGACAGTTTGGACATCACTGCTGCCATTGTAGCACCAGAGAAGACTATGAGAGGCATAGTTGCCAACATCACTAGTGTTAGCAACCATCCCTTGACGAAAGCAACAGCAAATCCACCAATGAATGTGAACATCAGCTGAAGAAACTTGCCAACCTGTGCTCCCCCCAGGATTGAAGGAAAAGACAATAGAACAAAACCCAAACCCTTTCAGATCCCAACTATGTCAACTTTTGCAACAAAAAATAATGCAATCACTCTACATGCCTGGGCTGATGAAGATATTTGTCTCAAGGAGACGATTTCTTGCAGATCCATCTGTGAAAAAAAGACAAAAAAGATTATGCTAAAGTTTTTTTCTCAGGATTCATCATACCTTCTCACCGATTGCATCTTGAATGAGAATGGTGTCACCGGCCATTCTCCCTACCACCGCACCTGTTGTGGTCTCTTGGTCAAAAAATGGCACATCTTGTCGCAAGATGGCCCTCAGATACAACGTTCTGATACGTGCTGCTTGTCGCTCTCCCGTAATCATCCAACACGTGACCTCTAATTATTCACACCACCCACCAAAAACAACCAAATTTTTATGTTTCTCTTAGAGCACTACTTGCTATTGAATTCAACATTTGGATATCACTAATCCCCAAAGACTTTTCAATTGCAAGAAGATATCACTTCAAAGATTGACCCAACGGCTTTGAGAAACAAACTTGTATGTTGTTGCATCAACACCCCTGACAACACAACAGACATTCTGACTTTTGTGCAGCTGATATGATGCAAACTTGATGCAATTTCAAACACAAATTTGACACAATCTAAACACTTGCTCACAGCAGCTATGATGATGCAAACATGATGTGATGCAAAACACTTGATGTGATATTTCAATCGTTGCATGTTTTGCAAAGCTGTGACAAAGCTCTTGTCTGGTGTCAGTGTTTTCTGGCATGGAAAAAACAAGCACCAATGCTGCTAAGAAACACCACCACGTCCTGTGAAGATATTCTGTGCAAGGAAGGACACAGTGAGAGCGAGAGAGAGAGAGAGAGAGAGAGAGAGAGAGAGAGAGAGAGAGAGAGAGAGAGAGAGGAGCTAAACACAATAAGATGCTACTGCAGCTCCTATGCCAATGTAGACAAACTTGAGGGCCACCTGCAGCAAGCAACATGCAATGATGATGATTCCCCCCTCCACATTTCAGAATTAAACAATTGCAAGCTCTGCTGCTGCTGCTGCAAACCCCCTGGAGAATCTCTGGATTGAAGTACCCACACAGAGAGACGCAGAGACCCAGAGAGACAGAGAGAGACAGAGAGACCGAGAGGGGAGAGAGGGCACTCGGACCTTAGAGACGGCGTGCACCAACACGCTGTTGTCGCTCTGGTTGTTACCAAAGGCGTTGGTGAGGGAGCCGAAGACGATGGTCATGAGCGGCATGGCAAGACCATTTGCGATCGCACCAACGGTGCCTACAACCATGAGCAGGTGGTCGAAGGAATCCGCATAAGAGAAGAGCTTGAAAAACGGTACAGTGTACTCTTCTTCTTTTCCTTCCTTTTTTTTCCCCAACAGCTTCTTCTTCTTCTTCTTCTTCTGCTTCCCCTCTCCTCCTTCTTCGTGTTTCTGTTCCCACTCTTTAGCTTCGGCTTCGCTTGCATTCTCTGCAGACGACGCTGCGAACATCTCTTCTCCTGTAGGAACAGGCAGCAGTATATCTGGAATCGGATGGTCCGCCATTACAGTCACGGTCGCTGCTCTTGTCGCTCGCTTTGCGTAACTGTCTATTCCTATTGTTCCTCTCCTTTGCCTCCTGCAAGAATTCTTCTTTTCTTCTTCTTGTCCTCTCTCGTTCTCTTCCAATCTGCTTTTTCTACTGTGACCTTCAAAATCTGGTCTCTTCTTGACGTCGCCTGCTTTCTTCCTGCTCACAAACATACACAGACGGCAAGCAATTCACAACAGTGCACTGATCCCAAAGAATCCTTCATGAAGAGCATCATAGCAGTGCCGCCCGAGATTGCGAGCTTCCACATTCTCCACGACAAAAAGCTTTGCAGATCCGCATGAGATCCACACAAAAAACACACACACAACGACAACAAAAAAGTCACCAATTCTCAATCTTCCGGCATCAAACCAACAAACACGAAGAAGTTCTCTCTCTCTCTCTCTCTCTCTCTCTCTCTCTCTCTCTCACAGAGCCAACAGACCTCGACGTACTGTGATGATTATTGATCTCTCGTCTCCTCGTCCTCGTCCTCGAAGCAGCAGCAAAATTTTTTGGTTTTCTTGACCGCTGTTTGGTCCTTTGGAAAACGATGAGTGCAGGATTCACCTCTTCGCCTTTCTCAGCTGCTGC
>Ga0209208_10003703_pt1 | contig 21864 bp, 16 predicted proteins | sample S1TSphfallax_3_FD_187694 | JGI IMG/M metagenome (GOLD analysis project Ga0209208, IMG submission 187694) | Host-associated microbial communities from peat moss isolated from Minnesota, USA - S1T2_Fd - Sphagnum fallax MG (SPAdes) (version 2) | ecosystem: Host-associated > Plants > Peat moss >...
AAGGACTCTTTATTTAGACACAAATGTTGTCTTTAAAGATATTTTCAAATCAATGGGAAAATAAATACATGCTTGGAAAGTCTAGAAACATCCCATCAAGAGACCTTAATAATGAAACATGAAGGTCCTTCAACAAGTTTATATGTGTCTAAATCGTCAACCGGCAAGATATCAAAATTCAACATGATGTCCAGTTTTAGAGCCTGTTTGTGTATTTGGAAAAAGGGTTGTATTGTGGCTGTTTTGAATTGGAGAAGAAAAGAAACTGGTTTGCAAAGCACATTGATATGCAATTGGGTTAAGATCTATGTTGGATTTTACTAGAACTTTTCCAGAGATGTTCTTCTCCAGTTCTTGAGAAGCTTTTAAATCTACAAGCAAGTTTCTGCCAATTCCTTTCTTGGTTTTTTAGTGGAATTGCTGAAATCTGTGGAGATGGAAGAGATGTAAGAAACTTGGAAGTCATGGCGTTGATGAACTATGTGACAAAATGTTACACCTGGATATTGACAAAGTTCTGCCAAAAAGCCTATGCAAATTTTTTTAGAAAATAGTACCCAAACACTAATAAAAACATGATCCTATGTCATGATTGAACACGCACAGAGAGAGAGAGAGAGAGAGAGAGAGAGAGTTATACAACATCTCGGTCTTTGCAAGCTGTTTTTGCAATGCAAATCCCTGCAAAGAAAAATCTTTCACCGAGTGTCCTGGAAAATGCGTCTGTTTCTTCAGGAAATTACTTGCCAATATTTTCAACACATGGGAGGGATCAAGGCAAGATTGAAGGCTGAAGCTTCATCATTAAATTGCCTCTTAATTTCCATTCCCATTCAACACAAAACCTTGTCGACCTCATCGACTTAGTGGACAATACCAGCTCTGGATAATTAGTAGAAGAATTTGCATTATAAAACCCTGACTCCTAGAACATTGAGTGCCTCATTGTTGTGCTCTCAATAGGAAGCATCTGTCAAAGCATCCATGAGCATAGCTTGTGATTTGAACTTGTACCTGCCAGGGAGACCTTTTAATCTTAGAAGCATCATCTCAAAAGAAGGTCAAACATCCAGCAACATACTACACTCTCAAAGGAGGGTGTTACGTAATCTGGTCTTCTCTGAAATCATTCATCTGGAAACTTGTGGCCGAGTTGGATGCAACATTTGCTCATCCGATTTCATATTGTAAGGTTGAGACCTCAGCCTCGGAGGGGCGTTGCAGCGGTTTGGTAATGTAAGCTTCCTGCATAGGCAAAGATTGACTCTAGTTCAGGGTTTTTCTATGACGAAATACTCTATGCCCAAAATCAAAGCTTCACATCCCTTCAGTATTGTAAACCAAATCATATCACACTGAATTGACAATACTCACGACGAAAAAGAAAATCAAAACCAGGTTCACCATCATCATTAGCAGTGGCCGTACACAAAAATAACACAGAAATAGTTTGAAGCTTTTTCATGAATGCCGCCAAAAGCTAATTTCAAAACCAAGAAATAAAATGGGGGGGGCACGAGAAAGTGAGTTTCGTTAGAGCTCTCGTTCTCGCCCCCTCACTGCAACTTCTAAAAACTTCATAATCTAGAACTACACGAAATAACGACAAACAACAATACCAGACACCAAACTTATGACGAACAACAACAGCAGACTTACGACAAACAACAACAACAGACTTGCGACAAACAAGAACAGAAAAACTTACGACAAACAACAACAACAACAAGCTTGCGAAAAACAACCACATCAACAGACTTACTTCCATTATTGACGGTGCAGCAAATACGTAATGCACGGCCACGCCATGCATACCAGAAGCAGCAGTGCCAATCCTCCCATAGTCGTCGTTCTACTACTACGCCGAGAGATTAAATCCCCTCTTGCTTTGTGTGTGTGTCCAGTGCAACCTACTAGCAGCAACAATTCGTAGATAAACCTACTAGCAACAACAATTCGTACACGGATCGAGCATTTCTGCGAGCGATTCTTCGAGCGATTCATCTCTTGGAGCGAAGGATTGCTCGTGCGCAGCAACGATAAGAGTAGAAACCGAGAGGGAGAGAGAAAGACCGAAGAGCTGACAAGTTCTAAGAATAAATTTCTAGTGCTACCTCAGTGGCTTACTGTCTCATACCAAATGGTTCCGGCCTCAAATCTCGACTACTACACATGTAGTGCTTTACCTATTTCCTGAAACTACCCCCTTCCATCCCCTGTGACACACAACCTAACTATGCATTAAATGAAATTCAAACTACCCATGGAGGAATTTTTTTCACCTCATTGTTTGGGAAAAAAGAGTTACCAAAATATGTAGTTTTAATTTGGTCTCATATTTTGAGGGGGTACTTACCAGTGCTGTGTGGGTATATTAGAATTAGCTACAGATACCCATCAGTTATCAGCCCAGGTATATATACCCACTTAACTGACAGGGGTGGGAAAAACAATTTCAAATTTTACTTTTTGGGTATAGAAACTTGGTTGTTAAAATTTTCTGCAAAATTCAAAAACCCACCATTTTAACTGTTATTTTTTTCATGAAAATTGTGGATTCTTCGATGTTTCTGAAATACCCTTAAACACAAAGTGGTTCGCTAATACTGATTTTTTCTCAAAAAAAAACTGAAACTGGTGGTTCTTTGATTTTGAAAATTTTAAAGAACTCAAAACACTAGTTATATAAAAAATTAAACAACTGCACAACACTAGTACTTTGGTACTTAGAGTTTAGGTGTTATTGTGAATTGTGCATTCATGTTCTGTGAGCTTCGTGTAATGTTTTAAATTTAAACTGTTGTTCGTGGTTTTAACTTAATATTTTTTCCCCCAAAAAAAGAGAATTTATGATAGATTTTTTTGGGTGCAAAATGGGGAAAATTCACCACAAAAAAAATTCACTGGGCAAAGCAATTTGGTATTGGGAATTTATTGTGGGATGAGTATAAATATTTCTTGAGAATTGATGCCTAATATGCATGGAAATTAACTCATATCAATGGTGTTCATAACAAGTGTTGATTTATATGATGATTTGTTGTGTGGGGGTTAACTTCAAACTTGGAATGTAGAGTGCGGAAAACTTAAAGCAAGGTTTTAAGTGTTTTTTTCTTGTTGGGTTGGGGTGGAAGGGGGAGAGGGTTGTATAATTGGGTTTTAAGTTCATTAACAAGATGAGTTTTATCCAATGTTGGGTGGGTATATTAGTTTAATATATCAGCCAAATAAGAGGAAACACACAAATTCAAACAATGTCTCACTTAGTAATGGTCAATAGGCTTCAAAAAAATACCAACCTGGGTAAAGATAAGAATATTAAAGCTTTGCAAAATTATCATTATGGGTAAGAGTAAAAAGTAAGTCTTGAACATTTATCCTATTTGCAAATTCACATTAAATATGGCACATTTCAAAATGCAAAAAGACAATTACTTGTGCAGCCCTAAACTGAAAAAATAATCAAATCATTCAATAGAGTCAAAAAACATATTCAAAACATTTTTATAATGATAAATGATATAAAATCAAAAATAGTTGGAAGAGCGTATGGTAAAATAAAATGCCATAAGAAAATATACTCAATAATTAATTGTCATAATAATTCGAACAAATCCATCATAACCACATGCATTACATATATGCTATACAATGACTTTGACACATACCCTTTATTTACCCACCCAATAGTTGTTTTATCCGAGTGTGGAATTTGTAAGGCTGGTTTTCTTTGGGATTAAGTTGGATTGGTGAGGTCACTTTCAACTTTAGACCTCCTCAATTGGGGGTGATGACTTAGGATTCCAAAATTGAGTTAATCAAAACTGTCAGAAAACCTAGAAGGTTCCATGTCCTTTAGCGTTCCATCCTCAAACCTACAATTTGTTCATCATTAAGCAGCCAAGTGGGAGTTGGCAGGAGTCATGTAAGAGCTACATAGCCATAGCACTAGGCTATGGGTAAAATTATTCTACAAAACCAAAATAGCTCAAGAATATTAAACCCCAAAATAAACACATGGGCTTGTTATATGTTGTTTGAACCTAGATGGCGCATTGTAGAGCTTTTTGTGACATTCTTGCTTTTGTATTCTTATCGTAGGTTTTTTGTGCAAAACAAACCACAATTTTGAAATATTTTGACTTTTGTTTTGCAATCTATGTTTCCTTCTTCTTGTACATTAGCACTACAAGTAACAATGATGGAACATTACAAAAGCTAAGGTACATGTGTTTTAACAATCTTGCATACATGTTAAAGGAGCTTTAATGAACTTCAAACACACTAAGAGGATTGAGCCACTTAGATGGGGGTACTAAAATGAAAGCTTCCATGTTTTAAATGAAATGTTACCAAGGGTAGTTAAAGTAAGCATGGGCAAGGGCAGGACATGCATGGCCAAAGGTAGGGCAAGGTTGCTAAAGTAAGGTAGGGTATGGCAAGACAAAGTGGGGCAGGGGTAAGGCAAAGTAGACAGGGTAGGGTAGGGTGAAGCAAAGTAGGATAGGGGTAAGGCAAAATAGGTAGGGTAGGTGAACATGGCCCTTTGATTAACAGCACATGCACATGAATAGTGGCAAATCTACAATTGGATTAATTTGTTATTCCCACCCATGCTTTGGATTTTTATGAGTCTACTTCCATATGTCCCTTTTTAATTTTCATTTTGTTTATAAGAATTTATTTTTTAGGGTAATAATTTTAAGGTTTGAGGGGGATTAAGGGGGTTTTTCAAGTTGGGGTTTTGAATTTCAATTTTAAACTAGATATGTTAGGCCAGGGATAGGCATGGTAGATCTTGTGGGTTCTTTGCCCCCAAGGTGTTGTTAGGCATCCCAACCTTCTTAGTAGGCATTCGATGGATTGCTAATAGTTAAGTTTTTACCTTTATGCCTAGCTATGTTCTAGTTTCCATCCATTCGCCTATCATTCCAATCCTTCCTAGTTTATTTTGGCAAGTCGTTTCATCCTCTTTTGATTCGTTGGCCTTTTTTTTGCCTCGTGTATAGGGGGAACACATTATTAGAACACTCGTTTTAACCTGAATTCCTAGATGTTTAGAGTTGACTCCAAATCCTACCCCAGCTCCATCAACATGATTACGCCATGCATGGGCCCTTGCTCATGTAAAGGAGTTCATTTGGGTAATATGTGCACTAACTACATGCACACATGTAGCCCCATATAATGAAACCATGGGAATCTTTCACCTTTTCCATTTATTTGCTGAGGTTGAAACCTCCCATTTTGTTGATTTCCATCCTGAGATGGAGGTTACTTTAGATTGGGAAATATTTATTTCCACCTTGTTTCATTCACCACATATTTTTTTCGATGGCCCATGGGTATGGTGTATGAACTTTTACAAGATTGTTTTGGTTTTAGACAATTATGTAAATGGTTTTGACCTCTATTTCAAGGTATGTGCGCACATTGTTCAAGGTCATGTTTCACCTTCAGTATCACATTTGTTTTCTGCATCTTGGTTCATAGTGTTGGAAAAATAATCTAGAGGCATACATCCCATCACAATTGGTGATGTGACCTATTGCTTAGTTGTTCACACACTAACTATTGAGTTTAGGGATTTTTTGCAGAATACTTTAATTTTCATTAGTTTAGGGTAACAATTCATAGCAAGTGTGAAATAGTGGTTCATTATGTTCAAGCAATGTTAAATTTGCACCCAAATTGGATGGTGTTACAGGTGGATGTCCATAAGACCAATAATTCGGTGTCACGATTAACAATTTTTCAAGAGTTACAATATTTGCCTGGTTCTCTGGATTAATTTTTACCATTTGTTCAACAATTTTATACATGCCCATCCCCATTATATTTTTTAGCCTTCTTAACATGGGGATCTCATAATCATTTCGTTAGAGTTAGGTACATGATAAGGGACCCCTTGGGAGGAACATTGTTTGTTTTGGTTCACCTTTGTGGTCTTCACCTTATAGCAACATCCCACCTTACTTGTGTTTTCCTTTTGTTCCGAGATGATACGCGTATGGTAGGTCTTGTGTCAAATGTGTTTTTTGGTTTTTATGATTGTAACATGAATTTTTAGCATTAGGGCTTTTAGTGTAGCAAGTGAAATGTGTAGCTTTGTTTCTACAAGGGTTGGACCGCTCTATATCACTTCCTTGTGGCTTTCTTGCTCTTGATTCAAGTTTTCATATTTTGGGTGCACTAGTGGGATTTAGATAATTCGTTGAATTGTGTATGGTTGAGGTTCTTCATGAGGATCTTGGGATGATATTTAGTCTCCCTATGCTTGTAGATCTTCAAGTGGCTTTTATGATGCTCTCATTATACTATGCCCAACACCCTTGCTATTTATTTCATATAATGTTTCCATCTCCAGGTATTTTGTAGCATTATGCTAAGTTCGATATTCATACCATAGTTACATTGGAAAAATTATTTAGCGCGGGATTTTTTTGTGGTTCTATCAGTCACGTAACTTGTTGTTAGGCCATTCATTTTATTTCTTTGAGCGAGTTCAGCCTCCCTTCTATAGTTTGGACTACTACCCTTGCATTCTTGGGATGTTGGGCATTGATCATTCATTTGTTTCAAATAGAACGATCACCTTATTCTTTTAGATGCAATAACACATGTTGAGATTAATTTTTTTTGTTCTAGATGGCAATATGAGATACCTAAGCCTTGTTACCCTAGGTTGTTTGCTTTTTAAGTCCCACCTTTTGAGAGCCTAGTGGTTTAGTTTTATCCTTGGGTGCAAGTTTTTTTGGTGAATCGTTTCCATGAATAGGAATTTGCTTACTTTTAGTAGACACTCCTTTAGATATCATGCAAGCATGTTTCCATTCATGTGTGAGTCTAGGAGCATGTGCTTGGTTATTAGTTCATCCTACAACGCTTGCATTTTGTTTATCCTTGGCCCATATCTTTACAACATTACGTACCCATCTTGGCTTGCCGCATCCTATAGTTCCCCATCTTTCATGGCATTAGTGTGGTCACACCATTAACAATATAGGTATCCATATTCTTTAATGCCCTTGTGGGAACGAATCTATAATTGCCCACGATACATTTTGATATACTATCACAACTATCATTTTAAAGAGTGGAACACATGTTCACAGGGAGGTCTCCCACCTTTTCCCTTGCCACATGTCATGACGAGTCTTTGATAGACTATGTCAATTATTGCTCAGGGAGAGTTGCCTCGTGGTTACCAGAGAACATGAAACCTTTTAGCAGAAAGATGGCAAAAATGTCTATAATGATGGAGGATGCATTTTACAACAAGAAAATCAATATTTATGCTTTTGTGGAAGGCCAACCTTCTTATTGTGGCAAGGTATGTACACATGCTTTGATTTTGGGATTATGTTTCCTACATAAGTAAAAGGGATTAATTTAAATGAAATTTTGGTGGTAGTGGGAAAGAGGGAGCAAAAGATGATATGCATATTACATTTACCAGATTATCAATTGTGATGCTCAAACAAGCTTGGGCTAAGGTATGTCCTTAAGTTTCCTTTGATCCATAAATACAGCACCCATGACAACAATGATTGCTATGATGGCCATGGCAAACTTGCTAGCATTCAAGCCAATAGGTGTAGGTTAGTCTATAGAGTTGCAAGAATGTTATGGGGATGATAATGTACTTGTGACAGATGCCTTTGTGCAAGGCAGGCTGGTACTTCAATTCTACTTTAGGTCTTTGCTATCTTCATATGAGCTCTCTGGTTTTGAAGGTTTATGTGAGATTCATAGAAACCTAATATGTGATTGCCAAGAGACTTTTTTAATAATCCATTTGCATCCTCCTTACACCATGTAGGGTCCCTCCAGGAGATATGAAGGTTCTTCGGATCCAATTTGTCCACTAGAGTTAGAGGCATATCTTCATAGGTCATCTACAACTAACTCAGAAATGTTTTTAAACCATGAAGTGTCAAATGTTGGTAACTTTAACCTGGCCCATATAAGCAACTTGGTGTTTTTTGTTTTTTAACATAACTGTGGGATCTCTATATATGTGGAATTGTATGAGCTTTCTGTTGTGTAGGTAGCAGGACTTTGCAGCATTGAAATGACTCAGTGCACTATTTTGATATAGATGGTGGAACCTACATGAGCCATGCAACTTGCAGGCTATATCGTCTACCAATTGGAAGATTGTAACCGTACAAAAGTATGCAAGCCAGTTGACAAACAGCATCCAAGTTACTCCATGCTTGTGGACATTCTGAGAAACTCTAGGGGAAGGTATAGAACCAGAAGCACAAGAACTGTTTAAAGAATGTCATGCACAAGCTGTTGTAGTACGGGTGCATGGGAAGTGTGAGCAGACATGGTAGGCTAATGTATCATGTCATTAATGGAAGGGCATTGCAAGACACACTAACTTTTGTGGGGATCTGAAGTGTGTGTGCTGGTGTGATGGTATTTCAATGGATGTTCATGAACAGGCTAGTCAATATGGTTTGCAAGTCAAATGTCTTTGTGGGGCACTCTGGAGTAGCCCTATTATCTTCAGACCCAAAATGTCAGAGCCTAAAAAATCCATAAGTACTATTTCCATTTTGGGTCTGTTATCATCTAGATACTATCCAATGCTACAGACAGTGGGTTTAGATTGCTATTTGCACATTGAACATATATTTGTGGGAAGTTTGTGCATATATAATATATACTGGGACTCTCACTTTCCAAGAGTTATCTTGTGAATTTGGCAGTTGAATTTTTTGGATTCTTCCACACACTTGTACAATTGCTGCTGATGAAATTCCAAACTGTGCATCAAAACAGAATATGTTTTCTTGAATACAGCAGTAAGCCTTGGTTATGACACATGTGGGGTAAACTTTGTGGTTTTATCCATTCAATATAAAATGTATACAATATATAACCAGGGGAACATATTGTCACACACTAATGTCAAACTATGGTATATACCACATATATTTTACATTGAAATGGATAAATCCACAAAATTTACCTAACATTTGTTAGGAGCCAAGGCTACTGAACATAGGAAAAGCCACATACTATGGTTGTAGAGGTAGTTATTCTCATGCTGAAACTATGGTCTTTTATCTAGATCTAGAATGTAGATATATGAGCACCCTGACTACATGTTATGTTCCTATGCCTTTACACCAAGCCACACTTCATTTGTGCCTCACGAATTCCAAAATTTAATAAAGAGGTACAACACCAAGGTGGTTGCATGAAATACAGATGTGAGAGATGCCACAATGTGTTGGAGTGGATCAAACATATTATAGTCACCAAACATGGATGACATCTAAAATGCTTCATCTAAAATGGTGCATTCCGTTTGCTAATTTGGCAAGCCTTACAATACAATTGTCCAAAAGGTCCACATTTTACCTCACAAACAGCTTGCATGGAAGGACAGAAATTCTATTACTATATAGAAATCTTCAAAGTGTTTGTAACTCGTATTAAGCCACAGCAGGCATATCATATGTTTTAAACATATTAGTGAAAGATAGGGCTCAAGCTTTGGAGCACATTTACATGTGATAAGTAGAATCAAATCCTTCCTTTGGGCACAAGACCTTGTAATCAAAACTATGGATTTGTGAAAGGACAGCTTCCAAAAGGTTTTGTTGTAGGGTTCTCTTCCCACATGATGCATACTCGTGTATTGGCAACAAAGCTAAGAATGAATTGTTTGAAAACACATGTAGAAACAACACAAGTAGAAATAATTTCTTGAACCAAGGCTTTTATCCAAACTCCCTTCTTTACTTGCCATGTGAAATTGATAACCGATCCTACTTGTCAACCTGAAATTTCCAATTTTCTCTCTTCTTGTAACTCTAATAGGATTCTTGCCCATGGACAATTTTTGCTAGTTGCCCTCTCGAAGAGAGCTGGCATATTCAATTATGCTTCAAGAATTGCCAATCTTATTGAAAAGCTCTTTGGATGTGAATATTCTAGTGAGATGCAAAGGTTTTTTGTGTTTTTGATTACAAGTTCCTATTTTAGCCAAGCTAATGGCTGGTAGGTAGTGGATTGAAAATGTGACCATGTATGCAAGGCTTGGAGTTGTAATCTAACATTTTTTTTCTGTACATGTGTTTCATTTCTTACTGTTCATGACACGATTCTTAGATACATAATATTCCAATAGTTTAATAGTTTGTATATAGTAAGTTACAATCAAGAGACATTCATAGAAAAACAACTCTTCTAGACCTTTAGATACTGAAGGTTATGTTCCTTCATTAAGTATAAAAGGATAAGCTTTTATCAATAAAATTCAATTCATTTTCTTTTACTTTACTTTTCCAACATGGTATGAAAGTTGAGATCTTTAAAGTAAGAAAAGTAATTTCTTTCTCCTGGTCAAATCATGTCAATACACATTTCTCTCATCTTTCAATAAATTAAAGGAAGTTCTTCAATGTTGCGGATTTGACACTCCAAGCATGGATCAACAAGCAGTGGGAGAAATTGGTGTGGAATTGGGCCTTGGCAGATACATCACATTCTCCAGGGAAGAAAATGCCTTTGCAACATTTGTTAGATGTTTCAATGAATTTAATATGTTACAAATAAATAACTCCAGAAAATTAAAGTGGAATCTGAATGCCTTAATTAAAAATTAATAAATTTAAGAATCTGGAGAATTAGACAAATGATGTCAATTAACATTAAAATTGACATCAGTCATATTTCAAAATTTGATGGAACTTATTTCAACATATGGAAACCCAGATTAACTTTGTTACTTAAATCAGAAAATTATGGCCTTTTGTCAATGGTATGTAAGCAATACCCATTGCTCCTATGGTTGCTCAAATTGTCGTAGGAGCTACAATCTTAGTAGCCACAAGAGCAAGTAGTATTACTAAATGGGATGACAAGGACACAATAGCCATTCAAGTCATTAATAATTGCTTAGATAACAATGTTGTTTCCAATGTGCAATCAATAATTACATCGCATGATGCTTGGCAAGAATTATTCAGAATGTTTGAAAGTCAGGATGTAGTGACCAAAATGTTCTTAAAAGATAATTTACAAACTTTAGAAATGAAAGAGGGGGAAATTGTCATCAAACATTTTCAATCTTTTTTATCTTGACTCGAGTAATTGTCAATTGCTAGAGCTCTAATAACAGATGGGTGTGATCACAATCAAACGAGGCAAGAAGCACGTCGGTTGACAAAAAAAAAATGCAATTTTGTTACAAATATTTTTGTGGTGCCACTTTAATGTCATTTTAATCATAGAAAGTTGTGCTAAATGAATAATATGAATGTCTAGGAATTCAAATGAAAAATTCATTTAATTTATTTTTGGGTTTCAATTTATTAAAAGGAGTTTTGAACTTGAAAAATAATTACATCCAAAGCACTACATTTTACAAAGGTCTTTGCCAAGGATTTTCTTAATATAAAAAAAATTATGATAAAAAAATTTACATGGTATTAACCTATTACTCACACTTGAAAAACAATCATAATTAAAATTTTATGGAATTTGAATTTTTCTAAAATTCAATGTATGTTTTTATAATCTCAAAAGTTCTAAAGTCCTTTACAACATGCAAATGGTGTGTAATACACATGACATAGAAAAAAAAGTTATAGCTTATGATAAGAAATATTAAAACCCAAAGAGTTTAACATATATTGGAAGGAATTGAAATTCTGATAATTTGTTCGTGGCATTTTTCGGTAAGGTTATGCACTAACATAGCCTCGACTATGAAATTAGAAGCATCTTTATGAACATGAAACTCAAATTTCCAATGAAGTTAGATCAAGATTGGTGTGTCCATGTAATGCGAGTTGATTTCTTCCCAAGCATGTTGGCATTTTGCTATAGTGGTAATGGGAGCAATAACGAAAGCAAAATCCTTGATGAAACATTGATAGTATTATGCCATGTCATTGAAAACCTAATTGTCCTTAGGTGTTTTTGGCGTAAGCATGTGGACAATAGCTAAAATTTTCTTTGAATCTAGTAGCTTGCTTTCCTTGGATACCACATAACCCATGATGATGCTCAAATGCATGAGGAACATGCATTTTTCAGGGTTCAAGCTTATCCCGAATTCTCTAGATTTATCAAAGCATAATCGTAGCTTTGTTAAATGAGTGTCCAAATCACTAAACACATTGAAATCATCCAAGAACAGTTTCATGAACATTGCAAAATAGTCCTTAATTCCCTTGAGATTGGTATAATTTTATGCAAAAATGTCCTTATAAGCTCACAGTAAGGCTTTAGTGCTTATAGTAACCGATCCATCCAATGTTGCATTTACTTTTGCTATTTTACGGTTGTTAGTAGTTTGAGATTAAGGAGTTTTACCTAGTGATCCTCAAGTAATGTCCAACATGAAATATCCAAATCTTGGACTTTGATTCATGTTGGGGTAATATCAACTTGGATCTGTCCCTCGGAGTACATGTACTAGCTTTTACACAAAAACTACATGAGTGAAATTGTTTGGTTTTGATAATGTGATGTTTCCAATTTTAAATAAATTTGGTTTTGTTGCAAAGAATATTTCTTTTTCTTCGTCTATGATTCCTTTCATAAAATTTTGGCACAACAAAACCTGAAGATGTTTGGTATTACTATCCAAAATTTTGTTACAACAATGGTTCACATTATGCATTGCCTTCAAAGGTGATCATGTTGTTTCCCCAATCATGAGTAACACACGCATTACACAACCATGGTTGCCTAACAACATTGAATAAATGGAGTCCAGAACATTATTCTTCATTATCGTGAATGTTGCAATGTATGGAATCCCATGGGTTTAGATTTTGAGATCTTTGATAAGTCCAACCGGTTTGGTGATGGTTTATCTACCATCCAAAGTGTACATGGTGTTGGTTTAGAATTGGGGAGTCCTAACATTTTCCAAAGTTCTTTCATCATGATGTTCACGTTGGATCCTCCATCCAATAGGATGTCTTCAACAATGTTATCACCAACTTGAACTTGTACCACAACCATGTGAGGATTGATCACCATCGAGGCGATAAGTGGATTAGGTCCTACTATAATGGTTTTTTTTTTCCCAAGTGCAAGTTGGCAACAACATATTGCTTCGAATGCGGAGTGATCTTAAAAAGTTGGCCCAAGGTAAAATTATGTTTATTTTCCAATAGTTGTTGGGTGATATTTTCCAAAATTGAAAAGCTTTTGATAGTTTTGGGAATTCTGATAACAACAAAAGATCTAGTAAAATTGATAGGTTTAATAGTTTGATAATTCTGATAACAACAGTAGATCTAATAAAATTGATAGGTTTAGTAGTTTTGGTAAATTGATTTTTGGTATCCAAATTGAAATTCCTTGTGAGATTGGATTTAACTAAAGTTTGTATACGAGCTTTAGGCAGATCCCTTGCTGGGTCCTTATGTAGTATGTCCATAATAACTTCTTCAAATGAATGTTGAAATTTTTCCTCTTCTTGCCAATCATTTAAGCTCTTGTTTTTAAAAGGTTTGTTTTCCTTGAATACCACATTGTTAAGTATTTGATTACGAATTATAACTACCAAAACCATGTTGACAACAACATCTTAAAGTAAAACATAATAGATTGATGATATCGACATCATTCTTATCTCCATTGGCCTGAATGGCCTAACGAAAAACTAGCACATGAACATTGGGATTCGTTCCTACGATGTAGAGGGGTGGAATAAGGATTTCCTACTTAAGAGAAGATTTGGTGTTAGAAGGGGTTGGACAGGATACCATGAAAAGGACCACGGATTTTAGGTAGGCCCTATGCATAGTCTTGTTGGTCCTATAACATATGATTTTGGAGATTGGACTTTTGGGGTTTTCTACTGCCACCTTTTAGAGGACCACCACCACCACCACCTCTTGTAGGCCTGTTACCACCATTGTCCAAAGGTCCACCACCATTGTTGTTGGTGCAATCCGTGCATCGGTAGGAAGTTCACCAACATCTTTAATCTAGGATGGTTTACTTTTTCTTCCATGGTATGATTTTTGGTAAGAACGATTCTTGGCATCCTAGGGTTATGCTTTCGTGCGAAAAAATCATCATCCTCCCCCAAAAGGCTCCTCATGATTTCACAATCTCATCTTGTGTAATTCCCAAAACTGGTTTTGGTGGTGCTGTGGAGTTAGCTAAGGGATTGGACATTTGAAGGCACATTGTAAGAACACTACCTATGCCCCCATAACTAGAACAAAAATATGGTGTATAACGTCCAACATGAGGATACATTGAATTTGGAAAAAACCTACCAGATTTTGCTCCATGACATTTTTAATAAATGGAACAGAAACATGTGGATTAACTGGCTCTCTACAAAATACATTTGGTAGTGCTGAAGGATAAACCGAATTCTAAACATTTGGAACTAAACTTTGAACATGTGTTGATATCAGATAAGGTCTATGATCTGATGGGGGGAAGTAGCTAGATGATTCCTCAGTTTTCATTGCTGCTATCAATTCCTTCCTTGGTTGCTAGGTAAGGGAACACCCTTACAAAAAAACACAAGCACGTGCACCAGCAATATGCATGCAGTCAAGGCCCGATCCACATTTGGGTGAACTCAGAACTCAAGACCATGACAACAGTACCCTAAGCTTGTTATGATTCACAAGCCATCTTAAAAAAGATCAGAAAACCAATTGTTGACCCCCAAAGTTCACGACAACTCATTCCCCTTTCATATGTCATTGACAATTGGCTATTTAAGCTTCATGAACAAAATCAGAGTCTGCAACTATTTATTTGTTCATCCTTTTAAGATAACATTGTTGCCAACCAACCTCTCAAGTTGTTCTTGAATGAATTGGAGCAAAAACTCAGCATTCCTATTTCACTTATGTACACCTACGTGTGCCCACAGACATTGTTGTACAGATGAGAGGCAACCTTTCACTAAAGAAGTTCGAAATGAATTATCAATAACTGACCTTCATCTTAGAAAGTCATGAAAAAAAGTACATAACCACAATTTGCCCAGACAAAGAGAGGATAGATCTTTTCAGAAGAGGTCAGCCATTCTGAAGCCTCTTGATCAAACTCCATTAGCAACTGTCTGACACCAACATTTTGCCATCATATACTCTGTTGTGTCTCCTGTGGATATTTATCTCCCCCAAGAACATATTCCAAATTTCATAACTATATGACACATACAACCTTTAGAAAATCCACAATCTAACACAATCTCTAAACCTGTAGAGAAATCTCTGTAACAAGGTTTCATGGAGGACGACAGATGCTTCCATGAAAACAACAGAGTCACATTATTATTTCACATCTTACCGCAGATTGCACATTGCTTATGCATTTAATCACATAACAATGTTTACAGGTGGCTCCCTGATTAGATTACTGACCTCAAGCACAATTGGTTAAGAATTTCCAAGGAACTGAGCAGACAATGATGTGGCATGAGCTAACCAGAATAATGGCCACTTTCCTGCAGAATGCTCAAGCAGTATAACAATATATTCACTCTATAGATTCATGAGTTGCCCAATGGATCATGACTGGCCTCTCCCTTTGAGCTTCATCATCTAAGCTGAAGAAGAAGGGTTGAACTAGATTGTTAATTGGATATTGAGCTGAATATGCCCAGACCAAAACATGAATCATGTCAGCACATATTCATTCTGTCATTAGCCTCCATTAGCTTTCAAACCAAGCAATAAGCAACTGAATGGAAATTTCTCTTTAATAGCATAAAAGACAGTGAAGTCAATCTTGGGATCATATGATGCACCATCAACTTCATTTATCTTCAAACAATCAACTCACACATCAAGCTTGAAAGAATCCATAATCCCCATATTTGTCAAACATACATGGAGGAGTGTTGACAGATATGAATTTGAAAGAGAATTGCAGGCATAACACCCACCAAGGCTTGTCAAATCTGCAATTCAAAGCATGTTCCAAAGATTTTTGTGCTCAGTTGCATCTTTTGATTTCACCCATATACATACATATATCTTTGGTCTTTGTGACCACATTCATGTTCTGTACTTTCACAGACATAACCCATAAGAGAAGGAGAACACCAAAAACCTGAAGATGAAACATGAACAAAGAGAAAGAGAGAAAGAGCAAGAGAAAGAGAGAGAAACCAAGCAATGGAAATGACCCAATAAAGGAAGGAGGAATATAAGAGACAGAGAAACAAGATGGAGAATTTTGAGAGAGTAAGAAGATTAGAGAGGATAATAGTCAACTGAATTTTTTTTTTGGCTACATTCCATGAACCTACAGATAGAGATAGAGATGAGAAAGCCAAAAGATTGCAACAACATGGGAAAGAGATTTGTCAATTCTTCTTAAGTGATTCAAGAGCTTTATGACTTCTTCAACTACTCCCAAAGAAGAATCATGCATAAGAAAGATTTATCAGTTCTTGAGTGACTCAAAAGTTTCATGGACTTGTTCAACTACCTCCTATTCCTGAAGAATTTGTGTATAGGAAGAAAGATATGTCAGTTCTTTAGTGACTCAAGAGCTTTATGACGTCTTCAACTACTTCTGATGAATATGTGTATAAGAAAAACTTGTCACTTCTTGCACGATCCAAAAGCTTCATGACTACATCAACTACTCCCAAAGAATCTAAGAAAGATTTGTCAATTCTTCCTGAGTGATTCAAGAGCTTGATGACTTATTCAGCTACTCCTAAAGTATTGTGTTCAAGAAAGATTTGTGGGTTCTTCATGAGTGATTCAAGAGCTTGAATGACTTTTTCAACCACTCTTGGAGAATTGTATTCTCGAAAAAATTGTGGGTTCTTTCTGAGGGATTCCCAAGCTTCGTTACCTTTTCAACTAATCCCGAAGAATTGTGTTCAAGAAATATTTTTGGGTTCCTCTTGAGTGATTCAAGAGCTTCAGTACTTCTTCAACTACTCCAAAAGAAGAATTGTGTTGAAGAATCTTTTCTGTGGGGACATCATCAGCTGCTTTTTATAACTTGATGAGAATACACCCAAGCTTAATTCACCACCAACAAGATACCTTTGTGCATGGAGCTTAGCCACAATCAATCGGTAAGATTGATTATAGAACCAAAAAAAAAAAAAAAACTCCACAACAATAGATCATAGCAATCACATTTTGTAGAGGGAAAACAAAACAACATACCCATGTGTTGCAAGGCTTCAAACACGTCCAGACAAGAACGAACCAACCTCTGTAGTTGCAATCATTGTGTTGCTTGCAAGCTCCTTCCAAATCTCCTTGGTTACTACATCCATTGAATGAGATGATGTAACCTATTTCCTTGTTTGGTTTCCTTCTCTCACCGCACACTAAACTACATTGTTGCTGTAATCCCCTGAAGAACACATCAAAAGTCGAACTCGTAACACCGGAGACCACAACGACCATAAATGCTCCAGAGTTTCAATCCCTAACTCAATAAATTTGTTCATTTGCGTTTCTCTTGACTCCTCTCGTGGTTTGAAACCGTTCCCCCCGGGCGTCGACCGTTTGTCGTGTTGTGTAAGAGGCGTGCGACGGGCATGATCGTCATCGTTGAGGAGTCGTGGTTTAAAATCGTTCCCTCCGGGCGCGACGATCGTTTGTCGTGCTGTGCAAGAGCCGTGCGGCGAGCATGATCGTGATTGTGAAGGAATCGTGGTTTGAAACCATTCCCCCCGAGCGACAACCGTTTGTTGTGCTGCGCAAGAGGCATGCCGCACGCATGATCATCATCCTCAACGAGTCGTGGTTTGAAATCATTCCCCCTGGGCGACGACAGTTTGTCGTGCTATGTAAAAGGCGTGCGACGGGCATGATCGTCATCGTTGAAGAGTTGTGGTTTGAAACCATTCCCCCCGAGCGACGACCGTTTGTCATGCTACGCAAGAGGCATGTAGCGGGCATCATCGTCATCGTCGAAAAGTCGCGGTTTGAAACTGTTCCCCCCGAGCAACGATCGTTTGTTGTGCTGCACAAAAGGCATGTGGTGGGCATCATCGTCATCGTGGAAGAGTTGCGATTTGAAACCGTTCCCCTTGGGCGACGACCGTTTTTCATGCTACGCAAGAGGCGTGCGGCGCGCATGATCGTCATCATCGAGGAATCGCGGTTTGAAACCGTTCCCCCCGGGCGACGACCGTTTGTCGTGTTGGACAAAAGGTGTGCGACAAGTATGATCGTCATCGTCCAGGCGTCGCGGTTTGAAACCATTCCCCTCGGGCGAAGGCTGACACGTTCCCAAATCCCGGGTGAAACCCACTTGAAGGTCCAACTATGTAGAGTTGCGGAAAGTTGGGACTTGAGGGCCACTCTTGACTTCCAGCACTATAGAGGGGTAGAGGGGCGTGTTAAAAGTCCCGGGATTAGACTAGGAAGAAGGACTAGATTATCAAGCTCGAATCTGCATCCAAAAACCAACCACAAAAGGGTTAGTTCACATTCGGGACACCCTTGGGTGTTAGGACAAACCACGTGCACTTTGACACACAAGACTCACCACGACCCGGACTCGGGGGAAGCCACCACCTTCCCCCATATAGTATTCTCTACATCACTCCACGGGGACTACATCCAAATGGCACATTTTCCCGGGACTCCCAAGTTGGAGTCCCGAAATTGTCCCAAAACTGTTTCGGTTGGAGTCCCGGGACTTTGGGAGCTCATAACTCCTGACTGCAAAGTTTGATTGCGACAAGCTCTAAACCAAAGTTATAGCCCTTGTCGAGATCTTTCTAATGCCGTGTTGCAGTCTCAATTCGGAGGTCAAGAAGAGGTTGATTCCCGACTTTTAGTGGTTGGGAGTCAAACTGCCAATTTGACTCCCGGCCCTTTTTTTGCCCATAACTTAGGCTGCAGATGTCCAAATGACCAATGCGAGGGCATTTTAGACATTTTCACTTCAAGACCTTTCCAATGACACCAAGAACCCGCCAATGCGAGGTGTTTTGGTCCCTGCTGTTGAACGCTAAACATTCGGGAGTCCCGGAGGACCCCAAATCCCCAACTTTGGGATGGGGAGTTTCATCCTGCCATTTCACCCAAAGTGGGGTTACGACAAACCATGACTCCTCGACGATGACGATGATGCCCGCCGCACGCCTCTTGCATAGCACGACAAACAGTCGTTGCCCCGGGGGAACGGTTTGAAATCGCGAGTCCTCGATGATGACGATGATGTTCGCTGCACACCTCTTGCGCAGCACGACAAATGGTTGTCGCTCAGGGGGAACGATTTCAAACCACGACTCCTTGACGATGAGGATGATGCTCGCCGTTCGCCTCTTGCACAACATGATAAACGATCGTCGCTTGGGGGGAACGGTTTCAAATTGCGACTGCTGGACGATGACGATGATGCCCGCCGCACGCCACTTACGTAACATGACAAACCGTCGTCGCTCGAGGGGAACAATTTCAAACTGCGAATCTTCGATGATGACGATCATGCGCACCACACGCCTCTTGCGCAGCACGACAAACGGTCGTTGCCCAGAGGGAAAGGTTTCAAACCGCGACTCCTCAATGATGATGATGATGCCCGTCGCACGCCTCTTTGCACAGCACGACAAACGGTCGTCACTCGGGGGGAATGGTTTGAAACCTCGACACCTTGATGATGACGATGATGCCCGCTAGACGCCTCTTACGCAGCACGACAAACAGTCGTTGCTCGGGGGAATGGGTTCACACCGCGATTGCTGGACAATGACAATGATGCCCGCCTCACACCTCTTACGCAACACGATAAATCGTCGTCGCCCGGGGGGAACGGTTTCAGACTGCGACTCCTCGATGATGACGATCATGTGCGCCACACGCCTCTTGCGCAGCACGACAAATCATCGTTGCCGAGGGGGAACGGTTTCAAACCGTGACTCCTCGACGATGACGATGATGCTTGTTGCACGCCTTTTGCGCAGCACGACAAACGATCGTTGTCGCAACCCCACTTTGGGCTAAGTGGGAGGATGAAACTCCCACTCCCGAAGTTACGGATTTGGAGTCCTTTGAGACTCTCGAGTGTTTAGAGCTTAACAGTAGAGGCCAAAACACCTGGCATTGGGGTGTTCTTGGTGTCATTGGAAAGTTCTTGAAGTGTAGATGTCCAAAATGGCTTCACATTGGTCATTTGGACATTTGCAGCCCAAGTTATGGGCAAAAGAAGGGCCGGAAGTCAAACTGGTAGTTTGATTCCCGACCACTAAAAGTGGAGAATCAACCTCTTCTCGACCTCCGAATTGAGAGTGCAACATAACATTAGAAAGATCTCGACAAGGGCTACAACTTTGGTTTAGACCTTGTTGCAATCAAACTTCGTAGTCGGGAGTTATGAGCTCCCAAAGTCCCGGGACTCCAACCGAAACAGTTTTGGGACAATTTCGGGACTCCAATTTCGAAGAGAGCTACAACTTTGGTTCAAACCTCACCTTGATCAAACTTGGCAATCGGGAGATATGAACTCCCAAAGTTCCGGGACTCCAAGCCGGGACTCCAACCTAGGACAGTTTCGAGACTCCAACTTGGGAGTCTCGGGAAAAAGAGCCATTTGGATGTAGCCCCTGCGAAGCATTGCAAATAATACTATATGGGGGAAGGTGGTGGCTTCCCCCGAGTTCAGGCCGTGGTGAGTTTTGTGTGTCAAAGTGCCCGTGGCTTATGCCAACACCCAAGGGTGTTTCCGAATGTGAACTAACGACTTTGTGGTTTGTTTTGGATGCAAATTCAAGCTTGAACCTCTAGTCTTTCTTCCTAGTCTAATCCCAGGACTTCTAGCACGCCCCTCTACCCTTCTATAGTGCTGGAAATCGGGAGTGCTTTCCGAGTCCCAACCTTCCGCAATTTTACATAGTTAGACCCTCAAGTGGGTTCAACCCGGGACTTGGGAATGTGTCATGGTTTGAAACCATTCCCCTCAGGCGACGATCGTTTGTCTTGTTGCGCAAAAGGCGTGCAACAGGCATCATTGTCATCGTCGAGGAGTCCTGGTTTAAGACCATTCCCCCCGGGCGACAGTTGTTTGTCGTGCTGTGGAAGAGGCGTGCGGCAAACATGATCGTCATCGTCGAGGAGTCGCAGTTTGAAATCGTTCCCCTTGGGCGACGACCGTTTGTCGTGCTACACAAGAGGCATGTGACGGGCATCATCATCGTCGTCGAGGAGTTGTAGTTTGAAACTATTCCCCAGGGGGCAACGACCGTTTGTCATGCTGCACAAGAGGCGTGCGGCGTGCATGATCGTCATCATCGAGGAGTCACGGTTTGAAACCGTTCCCCCTGGGCGACGACGATTTGTCATGCTACGTAAGAGGCATGCGACGGGCATCATCGTCATCATTGAGGAATCATGGTTTGAAACCATTCCCCTGGGCGACGACCATTTGTCGTGCTACGCAAGAGGCATGCGGCGGGCATCATCGTCATTATCGAGGAGTCGCGGTTTGAAATCGTTCCCTCGGGCGACGACCATTTGTCGTGCTGTGTAAAAGGCGTGCAACGGGCATCATTGTCATCGTCGAGGAGTTGCGGTTTGAAACCGTTCCCCCCGGGTGACAACCCTTTGTCATGCTACGCAATAGGCGTTTAACGAGCATCATAAACATTGTCGAGGAGTCACGATTTGAAACTGTTCTCTCAAGGTGACAACCGTTTATCGTGCTGCGCAAGAGGCGTGCGGTCGGCATCATCGTCAACCTCGACGAGTCGCGATTTGAAATCATTCCCCCTGAGCAACAACCGTTTGTCGTGATGCACAAGAGGCATGCGACAGGCATCATTGTCATCGTCGAAGAGTCGTGATTTGAAATTGTTCCCCCCGAGCGACGACCGTTCGTTGTGCTACGCAAGAGGCGTGCGACAGGCATGATCATCATCGTCGA
>Ga0209208_10003705_pt1 | contig 21860 bp, 17 predicted proteins | sample S1TSphfallax_3_FD_187694 | JGI IMG/M metagenome (GOLD analysis project Ga0209208, IMG submission 187694) | Host-associated microbial communities from peat moss isolated from Minnesota, USA - S1T2_Fd - Sphagnum fallax MG (SPAdes) (version 2) | ecosystem: Host-associated > Plants > Peat moss >...
CCCCCCATTTTCAAATATTGTGAGGTCCATTTTGATGTCAAGATACTAAAAGTAACAACATTATTAAAGGCACAATATCTATGAAATTTGTGATTGGTCCTATGAACCTTGCTAATTCATTTTGAGTTGCAATAATGTTTGTTAGCATTCTACTAGAATTTATTTGTTTGTCTTATTGTAGATCTCCCTTTTAACTCATGGTTGGTAGCATATTCATGTACTTCCTTGTTTATACCCCCTTAAATTCAAAAGCCTCTCAGCCATAAGGTTGGGAGCTTTGTTTGTTTGGTAATGTGTTCATTTTTTATTGATTGAATAATGGTTGCCTCTAGTTTTGTGAATATTAACTGAATGTACACACATTGTTCTTATCTCATGTAATTGCCTTGTCAAAATCAAAGAGTTAATCAAACTGCAATTATGGGTCACTTGTGCTCTTGGGCTATTGATTATTACCTATGTTGCAGTTGCTAATCATGGTTAGTACTTATCTATAAATGCGTTTGATATATAACCCTATTTGTTTGATTAGGGTTGTTCATGATTGATAGGTTTGCCATAGGAATCTCTGTTCTTTTTGGATTTACATGCCTCATGTTGACAATATGTGACCAAACTATAATTTTTGCTAGTTTCTACCAATTCCCTATGTCCAACATGTTGTGTGTGTGCTTGAGAAAAGAAAGCAACATCAAAAAAAGCTCGGGTTGAAACCCCACCACAAGTCGATATGGTGAATGCCATTGGGCTACAAGGGAACACATTAACAATAATACAAAGTGGCAAGCATGGTGGTGACTTTGCAAGGTGCAATAAGCAGGCATGTAAGCATGGTGTTGCAAGTTTAGAACGCACATGGATTGCTGGACAATGTGGGCACACATGATAGTGGAGTTCTTGCCAAGTGTCACAATGTCCTAATTGGAAGGTAACATTGAACCTTGGGCATAAGGGACTTGCAAACTGTTGTGCCCCTTGTGGAAGGGCTAGAAGTAACATGTGTGAATTAGCATGGGGTGAAGGAGGGGGTGTATGTGATTAGGGGCTATGTCAAAAGGTGCAACCACATTCTCCAATGAGCAGGCAAGTAATAAAAGCCCAAATGGGGCAACACCCAAAAACACAAGCACCATACATGGCCTTGGACAATGAAATAGAAATAGATGTTCGGCTCAAAGTTTTGGCCAAAAGTTGTATGCAACAATGAGCTTCAAAGCGAGCTACAAAATTTGAAGCTATAGAACGAAGGGAAAAAGGCTTGGCACCCCATAAGGTGTAAGTGGCAAGGCATGGCAAAATTGATGGTGCATGTGAAGGGAAGGATGCATGGGATGGTGTGATTAGGTCACTAGCACCCTGGACTTTGAACATGGTAGTGTTTAAGGTTACAGAACAAGACCTTGTAGACATGGTTAGACTTCACTTGTAATTTGAATACCTAGGTGGTCAATTAAGTGTTGCTGGCATTAGGGATTGTGTAAGGCGATTTATGAAAGGAGAAAGAACATGTTTAAAAATAAGGTATGCACAAAAAGGTGCATACCCACTTTTTAAACCTACTTGGAGTGGACCAAGAACAATGGGACAAACTAATGATATACTGGCAACAAGGTGACACCAAGACTAAAAGTGAACACATGGTTGATGCAAAAGGGGCAATTACAAATGTAAGCCACCTTGGGTGTGGTGGTAAGGTAGTTATAGAAGCAAAATTGGTAAGTTAACCCTAAAACCCTTAACCTTTGTGATGGCCAAATGGAAACTACATAATGTTGAAATTATTATGCACTCACATGCCACATACAACATTGAACACTAATTGATATAAAAAATGGGTGAATGCAGAAATCCAAACATCACCGAAGCCCATCAATATCTGAGATGGCTAGTGTGGGATTAAATTTTAATGGCACACTTGGGTATCCAATGAGTTTTCTTAACTGCTTCATTTTGTTTATGTTTTCATGAATTTGATAGTAATTGGTAAGTGGAATACTTATGTTGGATTTATAAGGATCTTTTGATGGGTTTATTGGGCAGACATCACAATCTCCCCATTTGTCTTCTCAAATGACTGCCATTGAAAGGAAGTTGCCAGAGATGAGTAGCCAAGTCTCCCAAGTTCTTGAAGGGATGGATAAATTAAATGCTAAGATAAAAAGTTTCATGCAATAATTGCTAGCATGTCGAAAAGATGGTGTGAATGTGAGAAACCCAAAAGTTGTTGCAACCACTATCAACATTGAAGAGGTAGATGCTACTGCAAGGATTAGATCCCATGAGATTCTTGGTGTTGCAAAAAGCCTGCATGAGGTTGTCCATTCAGATCTTGATGGATTAGGGTCAAGCACAATAGTGGTTGAAAGTGCCACTTTATTTACATAATTAGTTCTAAAAGCCCATCATATGTCTACAGGAAAAGGGGCGGGTCAACAAGTGGATGGTGTTGTCCCTTCACATGTCCCCAACTATGCACTAATAGGAGAGGATATGGGGCAAAATCCTAATAAGTTAGGGAAGGACATTCAAGTTGGAGTAGCTTGCAAAGGCAGTGACTATGTAGATGGGAGCAACCACTAACGCCCACCCTCGAAAGTACAATTTAAATGCCTAACATGACCAACACATTAAAGTTAAAGCCTACAAAATGTTATGGGTTGTTCAATTGTGGGAGTAATCTTGCACTTTTCATCAAATGTGGCATATGTGTGGGATGTTGGGAATTGCACCACTACATGGTTAAAATAAGACATAAGTTAGATTGTGGAAGCTAGATTTGTTGTTCTTATAGTTACAATCTAGAGATTAAGAACATACCCACATTGTTTGGGGTCTAGGTACATACAAGCATGAAGGAAATCATTGACATGGTTTCATGTTTGTATTCATTGATGGATTTGGTGTGGTAGAAAGTGCAAAAAAGGCGGCAATTATGCCAACACCTAAAAGAGGTGTGAGTAGTCGGCTATGTTTTAATATTGGTGTAAGGGTGGGGAATGTAGGAGAGAAGGCATGGCAACAGGTAAGTTAATACCAACATGCTTTTGAGTTTTTGTAGTTCATAACTAGGGAACACAAATGCCATGTTTGACACAATATTTAAACAAAAATTTATTCCATTTTCCTGAATTGGTTGCTCATGGTAAATTGATGAAGGTTTTTTATTGGCATTGATGTGCGGTTTAAAGTAGGGGAAGCAATTATCTTATGTAACCTTGATGTTGAGGTTGTAGCAACGGGGTTAGTAACGGGTGTTGGAGGACAAGGATGTGTCCACCATGGGGTGGCAATCAAGGAGTCATGGTTTCAAGTCCAGCTAAGTGAAGTTGTGGCATGTAAAGGCAACACCCCATTGTTGGTGCCAAATGAAAATGATGATCCCCCACAATGTGTATTAAAGGATGTAATAAGTTCAAGCACTATATGGGAAGGTTGTTTAATGCGAAAGCATGCTTAAGTGAGGGGCACTATAGGTTGGGAGCTGGTTGATTTTTGGATCCTAAAACCTTAATGAATAGTTATGGCCTTTTTTGGGTGTTAATGATATTTTGGACATTGTATGGTTTAATAGACCTGATAATGTGATGGACTCCTAAGTTGCTGTAATTGGAACAATGGCCATTAAACCCCATTGGATGGAATTTCAATGTTAGTATAAAGGGTAATTTGTTGGTTAAGTAACAGCAGATTTTTGACATGCAAAATTGTAGATCACAGATTGATGTGTGTAATATTTATTAGTTGATTTTTCAGCATTAGTGGAGTATAATAGAAAAGTGATATGTATAATGTACATTAGTTAAAATAGGTGTAGGTGTGTAAAAAACCCAAATATGGGCAAGGTAATGCTTAATGCTACTAATCTAGTTACACATGTAACTATAGTGGCACACTTTAACTTTAAAACTATTAATGACGAAAGTTGCATGCCATGGGCCAACAATTACATTTGTAATTATATTTAACAGTTGTTGTGCTACCATGTGGCACACTATAAACGGTATGATGAAAACCCTAAATCTTAACCCTAACCCTAATAGTTGCTGTGCTACCATGTGACACACTATAAACGGTATGAAAACCCTAAACCCTACTTAACCCTAACAATTGTTGTGCTGCCATGTGGCACACTATAAACAATATGATGAAAACCTTAAACCTTAACCCTAACCCTAACAGTTGTTATGTTGCCATGTGGCACACTATAGATGGTATGATGAAAACCCTAAACCCTAATCTTAACAATTGTTGTATTGCCATGTGGCACATTATAAACGATATGATGAAAACCCTAAACCCTAACTTTAACCCTAATAATTGTTGTGCTGCCATGTGGCACATTATAAACGGTATGATGAAAACCCGAAACCTTATTCCTAACCCTAACAGTTGTTGCGCTGCCATGTGGCACACTATAAATGGTATGATGAAAACCCTAAACCTTAACCTTGACCTTAATAGTTGTTGTGCTGCCATGTGGCACATTATAAATGGTATGATGGAAACCCGAAACCCTAACCCTAACCCTAACAATTGTTGTGTTGCCATGTGGCACACTATAAATGGTATGATGAAAACCCGAAACCTTAACCCTAACCCTAACAATTGTTGTGTTGCCATGTGGCACATTATAAATGGTATGATGAAAACCCCAAACCTTAACCCTAACCCTAATAGTTGTTATGCTGCCATGTGGTACACTACAAACGGTATGATGAAAACCCTAAACCTTAACCTTAACCCTAATAGTTGTTGTGTTGCCATGTGGCACACTATAAACCTAGTTACCTTGATAAGGTAGCTTGTTTCTTATGTACTAACTTGTTTATTTACTTAGTTACCTTGTTAGTGTAATTTTTTTCTTACCTACTAACTTGCCTACTTACATGCTTACCTACCCTAGTAACCTATCTACCTTATTTTTTGAACTTCTTTTCTATTTACTAACTTGCCTATTAACCAACTTGCTAACTATATACCTACTTACATACATATGCACCCACCTTCCTACCTACCACTATGCTTATTTTACCTATGTTTTTTAAATAGCCAAATACCTAACTGATGACCTATTCACTTCCACCCCCCCCCCTTCAAATCCTACTTATCAATTTATTAAGGTTCGCCCTAGTTCATGGATGATGAACATAGGTCCCCATATGTAGGTATTACAAACAATTTATAGTGGAAACGATGTCATAATTATAATCATTTGGATAAGCTAATGCATATTTTACTAGATGTTTTTTACTTAATTTATTTATGGAACGAACAATACAATACATCTTTTCATGTAATTATTATAAATATATATTATTGGATTACGGTTTAGGTTTAAGGTTGGGACACATAAATTAGTTAGCAAGTTTTTCACAAATCTATAGTAATTAACCTTAAATTAAACTAAATTTGGGGAGAAATTTTTAGGGTTTAAACATATGTGAAGTAATATGATTTCATTTTAGTAATGGGTGATGGTAGCAAGCTTACTATCGTTGCCTTGTTCATGGTAACAACAATAGAAGAAAAAATAAATGACAACAACAAGCTTGTTGTCATCATGTTCAAGTAGAAAGAAGAAAAAATTAAGCGACAGTAGGAAGCTTGTTGTCATTGCTTTGTCCATAGCAAAAATATAGAAGAAAAAAAAAAGTTTCAAACAAAAAAAAAATGAAAGAAAAAGACAACAACCATTAAGTCGTCGTCTGTTTCTTCTAAAGCAAAGAAAAGAAAAAAACATAGAAAAAATAAAATGCAAAGAAAGGACGGAACTTACCTTTCTTTTCACTTTTGCGTTTGGGATGAAGGGCTCCTCTTGCCTTCTCCTCTCCACCTTCCTTCAATGTTGAGCTCTCCACCTTCTTGAAGCCTTTTGTGTTGCATCTCTTCAAACTTCTAAGCTACTCAAGCTTAGGAGCTCTCTCGAGCTATGAGGATGGAGTGAGTAGGAATTGAGGTGAGGGAGCTAGGAGGGGGAGGTATGTAAGAGGGGAAAAACTGGGGTAAAAAAGAGGATTCAAAAAACCTTGGGCATGGGAAGAGGATGTGTTTTGGGTTCATCCCCAAAATGACTTGAAAGGCCTCATCCTGAACTGGTGCACTGGTGTGCCTGCTGGTCCTAATGCTAAACCATATGAGCCTAGTGAATCAAATGACTATTTTTTTGGGTTACGCAAGGGATGTTGCACACTATTTTTGTATGTGACAAAGTAGCAAAACTTTGTTAGTTAAAAGAAATGTTGTCTTGAAACACGTATGGATCACGAGGCACATGATGGGATGGTTTTTCATTAGTGTGAGGTGGGTGTTTTTACAAAACTACAATAAACACCCATCAAGTATCAAATACCTGGTTCTTATATAAAATAGTGGTTATCAAAAAATCAATTACATGGTTCTTATATGCAATAGCAGTTTTCAATTTGTTTTGGAAAGAATCAATAACCACCTAGAAAATTGCTAGTTCTTTGTTGGTTCCATCATGAAACCCCATGGTTTCTTGAAGTTTTTGAAATACACAAAACTAGCAATTCTTTGATTCTAATAATTCAAATACTGGAAACCAACAGTTGTTTGAGTCTCTTATTTTTCAAATACCTGGAGCTTGTAGTTTTTTAAAAAATCAAAAGACTGCACCATATTGGTTTCTACATCCATTCCTTGAGAAATAAACACACATTCAGGGCAGAGCCGAGGGGGTGTTTATTGTGGGACTCAGGGGGTTTTATTTCAGGTGTTCCCAGATGTAAAGCACTAGTAGAAAATTAGTTTTAAAATACAAATCCTTGCTACCCAACTGGTATCATGAGAAAAATGAGGAGGGAGGCCGTTCAAAAAATGAAACACTTGCCCTTTTCATGGAGGAAAAAGTCCACTTCATAATGTGCCTTCCCAATAACCTATAATTTTTCTATTGGTGCTTTATGAGGGGGAGGGATCTTAAACCTTGTAGGCATGATTTCCCTCCCGCTCTTAAGGAGGTGGTGTAAGATTGCTTGCCACATTTTTTTTTGGTATGGAAATTTCGTGGATATGAGGTGCCCTACAAATACACTAGGAAAAAATAGTTGTAAATGTGTGTAGGGTAAAGTCCAAGGGACAGAGCTAGGTCTGAAGGCCTCACAAAGCAGAGCTGAGCATGAGCTTGAATCCCATAACGCCTTGCCCTGATGGTTTTACACAGTGTGAAAACCATGTGTGTCTTTTTAAAAAAACATTTCTCATGATACCCATCGTGTACTCATTGGATGCCCATTGATAACAGATAAACATCAGATATCGTGGGAAGAAGTTGACAATGAGCCTTTAAAAAATGTAATGTAATGCTCATGTATTACATTTTCATAAAGCTTGCCAGCTTTTTACATCATGCAAGGTGCTCTCCAGAAACTATGGAACCATCTCAGGCTTTTAGTTTTTTCCATGTTGTCCACGGGGGAGCTTCTGTATGAGTTCTTCACGGCAATTTTTCAACACATACTCTCTCCCTCAGCTTCTGTAGGAAGTGTACGATGCCATCATTGGTTCAGCGGACAGACTTCTGACTCCAACTTTGGTACAAATGGCGTGGGGGGATGATGCATGGTGCGCAATTTTCTAGAGTCACATTTTCCCAGGGAAATCCTCTGCCCATGCCACATTGCTGGATTCATAAGATAGTTGAATGTGTATTAAAGTGTTAAATTTGGAAGAATCAGTACGGGGTGTAGCCAGAAATATAAAAGGTCGATTAAAGATTTGTACATTTTGTCTGGTTTGGGATTTTGTTTGATGATCGTCAATGTTTCCTAGATCTTCATAAAGGACGATCATCACTTAAGCTACATTAAAAAATTCATTAAAAAAATTGTGTAGGTAGCTACTCAGTTGTACAATCAACGACACACAGTCACTTGAACAGATGCATGTTTGTGGAGCAGCATGAACTGTCGGCAGAGTGACACAGGGTTGGCTAATGACTCATTTTATCTTTTGTAAAAAGTATAGCAATAATTAGTGTTTTGAATTTTGAAACTGAAATTATTTCACCGAATTGTTATAATCATTATTATTTTGAGCACTCAATATTTTGATTCTGCCCCCAAAAAATAGGGATATCTATTGAACACTTTTGTGAAATCCCAATAATCCTCAAACACTTAGATGATATTGCTCAATCTGTCACAATGGGATATTAATTTTATGCTATATCTATCTATTTATTGTAAAGCACTTGGAGAAAATTGGTAGTGAATGTGGAAGGCACCTTATATTCATGAATTTCCCTCCTAGAAATTGGGAGGGATATTATGCCTACTCTTCAAGGGTGCTCTGGGAAATTATCCCTTATATTTGTAAGAACCCTCTCACTATTGAGAAGTAGGCATAGGAACCCTCCTATTCATAAGCCTTGCGATCTACATAGGTTTGGTTCATGATAAGTTTTGTCTTGTGCTTCATGATAGGTAAAGCCCATGGGTGGGGAACATTCTCAAATGCAAGGTTGAACTTGACTACTGGCTTGTTCTAGGCCCCTGATTTTGAGAATGCCCCACCCTAGGGCTTTACCCTACACTTAGATATTCAGATGCAAAACTAGTGCAAAAATTGTGAGGAGCTAGGCATCTTATATATTGTAGGGATAATAAGAAGATTGTGTGGTGATTTTTTTGAAAGGATTACCCACTTAGTCAAAGCACCTATGCTAAGCTTGGTTCTTCGTTTTTGGGTGTCAGAAAAAAAAAAGAAGCAAAAAAGGACAAAGACAGACCCAGGTGCAGTTGTGAACAGCTAAACCAACCAAAAGGTCACAGGTCCATGGAGGTGCAGGGAGCCAACCGCAGAGATAAAAACTTCAGGGAACCCAGTGTGAACCCGACGTGAGAGTTTCAATTGAGATTGGTCAGTGGTGGTTGTGGCTTGACAGCTTAATCAATCACTCGGGAAAAATATCCCAAATATACAGGAGTCTAGGACACAATTTCAACACTTGGAAAAAGGAGTGCATGCTATCCTTCAAGATAAAAGATGGCACAAGCCATCCAGAACCCATCAGATAAGTACACAAGCAGGGTGGGCCCAAGTGACCAAGCACCTGCAAAGTAAGTTCCCCAATGGTGCTCAAGATGTGTGATCATGCGAAAATATTTCTCCATCCAAGTTTAGTTATTTACTTTTCTTTTCAACGCCACCCATAAAACTATGCACCTCCTATATAAAGTACACAATCAGGTGCATATATTTAGTTGGCTTATATATGTCAAACTGAATTAGTCATTAGTTAGTAGAAAAAAAACTGATTCTGCATTGCAACAGGCCCAAGAAGAACCAATTACCACACCTAACAGATTGGGGGGTCATCCTACCGAGTTCACCTTTTTCTTTTGGGGGTTGAACAGGCCAGTTCCATAGTACTTGCATAATTTGAAAAAGCCAAATTTTCTAGTGTCTAAATTCTTCACCCACACAATGGAGACCATATGTTGTTAGCTTCTGGTGCAAGCCACTGGGGGGATAATCATGAATGCTATAAACTGTTTGGGATGCATCTGAAGTCAAGACTTATGTGTAATTTTACTTCAGGCACTTGAATTTTGGCACAATACAAGATTCAAGACTTATGTGTAATTTTATTTCAAGCACTTGTATTCTTGTCACATTAGAAGACTCAAGACTTGTGTAATTTTATTTCAAGCACTTGAATTTTTGTCACAATACAAGATTCAAGACTTGAGTAATTTTACTTCAAGGACTTGAATTTTTGGCCCAATACAAGATTTTATAGGTAATGGGCATTGACAAATTTTTCATATGTTAAGCAATGGAAATAAAAAATACACACTACCATCATCATCTAGATTCCAATGTAGTCATCGATAAAATTTTCACATTTTAAGTCTATCTTATCTTATTCTTGCCGCAGTCAAGGCCAGGGGGATTTGATTCTCCAGGTCAGGGCACAATAATATAATATGGACAGTATGGAAACGTAACGCCACCATGCCTGTTCGTCCCCATTTTTCTGCCCACATTAAACAAGGTTACGCCATTCCATGAGTACCTGGTACCGATTGTCAACTTCTTCTGCAAAGCAGAGTTTGGATTTGTGCTCAAATTTGGCAATGCGGGCTAAAACAAATCCAGTGCGAAGACTTGAAATGAGTTTTTGAGGAGGGGAATACGCCGTATTTTGAGGGAATTTTTTTCGTAATCACTATATTTAGACACTACTACAGTACTTGAGATCATTAAAAACAAAGCAGGATTCTAAAGATTTACTACACTACTATCTGACCTATAGCCAAATGTAGCGCATTCCTCTTTTGAATACACAGGACTCTAAAATAAATTTCTGCTCGCCAAATTTTGCTCATTCAACCTATGAATAGGCAGGATTCTAAAAACTAATTCTACTTTAATATCTCATCTTTAGTCAATTTGGCTCATTTCCTCCCCTTGTGGATGCTCGTGAATCAACCTACCCTCACAAAATTTTACAAATTAAATAAAAAATTGTATTAAAATTTAAAAAACTTTTGAAAAAAAAAAAGCCATGATCATTGGAAAGTCGGTCGCTCGTTGGCAAGAAATCGGTCACCGAAGGCGACAAGTATACTAATGAAAAGGGCATATGAGGCAAGTTCCCAGAGAGAGAGAGAGAGAGAGAGAGAGAAATCTCATTGATGATCAAGTACTACCGATGAAGAACGCGGTGCCCCCCGTGACTACGGAAGACGAAATAATCTAAGTCTTATATATACATGGAACGAAAGGGGAGTATGGGCTGTATATCTTGCAGTTTGTTTAGGGTTGAGTGCTCCAGATTTTACCAAATAGATCACAACGTTGTTGCATGTGTGTTTCTTTTTTTTTCTTGTTGAATTCCAGAATAGATACAGGGGACCCCTCAAAGAAAGCTCGGATATAATATCTTTCGACTCTCCTCCTGCTTGTTTGCTTTGATTGCAACCAGGCTCTCTTAAGTTCTTAGCTTGGAGCTTGTTTTTTCTTTGTTCTCCCCAGTTTGGCTCATCAGGGTAACCACCTGTGACAGCCTGGGCTGGACTATCTGAAATAGATCAGTTTTTGCTTTGGACCTCTGTGTATTTCTGTAGATATATAGGTTAAAGCAAAGCTGATTTGTAATGGAAGGGAACTTACAACAGACAATGGTGCGCATGGAGGGGTCACCGACGTCATACCTGGAGAATTTGGAAGATTCCACGCTTTGGGGGCTCTTCAAAGAGGCTGCGAGACTGATCCGAAAATACTCCACGCTGCTGATACCGTTTGCTCTCATATTTGCTCTGCCGGTGTCGTTTTTCTCTGCCTTCTCCTTGCAGTCAGAAGCTACAATGCTCCTCCATGGTAGTTCAATGCCGGCAGCCGGCACCAAACAGGTAAGTGGATAAATAGGTCAGCTTTCCATTAGGCTGCTGTGATCACAACACACTGTGTGTATGTGTATCTTTCCATGCAGAAGCTGCTGTGATCACAACACAGTGTGCCGTGTGTATGTTTCCATGAGGCTGCTGTGATCAGAGTTACACACATCACTGCACACTATGTGTAACTCTGATCACAGCAGCCTCATGGAAGGAGACCCTTATTAGTACTCCTTACAAGAAGAAGAAGAAGTTAAGCTTAGAATCGTCGTCATAAATACGTAGACCTTCAGAATGGGTTGTTATCAATATAGACTCAACGATATGCTTAAGTAATTTTTGGTGGCATAAAAAAGGGAGCTTAAGCTCTATGAAATTTTTTCCATAATAGGAAGAAGACTTGATTTGCAATTGACTTTTACATCAACAACAACAGATTGATATGTCATTAATATTGCCTGTTGATTGTCTGATCATGCAGGTTGCTACTACGGCAGGTAGTCCAGCTGACCCAAGTTTGAATCCTCCCCTAACTGCGAGTGCGGTCATCAGAATTTTAACTTTCGAAGTGGCAATACCTGTAACGAAAACTCTACTTACTTGGCTTCAGGTCGCATCCATTTCTTATTGTGTCGATTTCATTTACAAGGGCGAAGCAGAAAATCCTCCCAAAACGAAACCTGTCCGAGAGATTTTCAAACGACTTCCAGGGGCTGTATACCGAATGTTCATCACACTTCTGGAACTTCTTTGCATTCTGCTCCCTGTTATATTTCTATTTGGTTTAGTACTTGGTGTTTTTATTGCCGTACGCTCCCCTTCGGATCAAATTGGGTCCGTGATGCGCCTGAGTTACATCTCCTCTGGAGGTCTTACTCTTGTTTTGTCATTTCTGTTCATGTTTTCGGATACACTTTCAATACTAGAACTTGGGTGTTATGGCCGACCTGCACTTAAGCGGAGTGTGGTACTTATCACCCAAAAGAAGTTAAGGACGGTCACCGTTTTCTCGTTCCAAATGCTCATTTCCTTAACATTGCTTGCACTTGCAGGCTTTGTTCCCAAATTAGGATTTCTCCAAGGGATGTATTGGATTGGGCCTTTAGGTTACATTTGTTTAGCGTTGGTAAAACTGGTGGGGAATGTGTACTCCATTATTTTGGTCACCGTCTTCTATTTCTCTTTGAAACACCATGGGAATCCTCCTACCACCAACAACAATCATTTTCCCAAGCTCGTCAATCCACCCAACTACACAGCTCTGGATGTAAGAACTCAAACACATTCTACACTTGATTAAATTGATATGTGAAAGGGACCTTAGGAAAATTATTCGGTCAGTTTTATTTCGAAGCAATTTCTTGAGCTGGGTCAAGTTAGTGGTATCATCCAAGAATGCTTTTGGTCAGGATTGTTTTATGCATGAATTTGTTCTATGTAAAGCTTGAAACATTCCACCATATTTCAAGATAAACTTTTGGGGAATTATATCTATAGATACCATAAAGTTTTGTAGACATGATTTCATGCACATGATCACCAACCTATGTACAAGTTGATTCAAACCGGTTCAATTTCTAATAATCAAGGTCATTTTTCAATTTATGCAAGGATGTTTACATGAATACATTGTTTTAGTAACACATAAAGTGGTACTTGTGACGATTTTTGCAGCTTAACGAGTCCAACAAAGTTTGATCGACATGTTGAAGATGTAACTAGTGACATGCCTTGAACAATCATGTGTACAGATATAGTTGCAATACTTTACATATGTTGGATAATGAAACAACCCATACTAGTGTTGGAAATACTAGTAGTGTTAAGGTCAATACTTAGATTATTAGTAGGTAGTTGTGTTAGTAGAAATCACAAAAGGCATTGGCAAAAATCTATGAAAAGAAATGATTATCTAGAAAGGCAAACCTCTAGATACAATTAGATGTATGATTGAACTAGTTGGGGGACAAATGGCAAGAAAATGCATTTTATTGTTTTGTGGACAGTGGATCTTCTTAAATAATGACCTTAAATTTGTTTTTGGTAAAAATTGGTATCAATGTTTGAATGTGGTATTCAAAATTATACATCAATGGGTGAAAGCACATTACAATGACCTCCTTTGGGGTGTCACATTATATAACTTTTCAAGGGTGTGCATGTTTGAATATATTTGACTTCAAATTTTTGAAAAAAATTCATAATATTTTTGCATATCATGTTAGGATATAGTTGAGGCAAGATATTTTAAAAAAATTTATTTCATTTCATTTTATAAAGGGGAAGATTGGAATATATTTGTGAAAAGAAATGCAATGTACCTATGTACTCAAAAACACGAATATACTCTGCAAATAATTTAAATGATTTTTAATTTTTACGAAGGTTGAAAGTCGATTGAAATATGTCATTTCATTATATAATTTGAATCATGTTAGAATACCATGTCATGAATTTGAAATTTTTCATTTCAAAAAATGAAAATTTTCAACAAAAATGTGATAAATATGTGGGAATTGATATTTTGACAAATAATCACATGCACATGGAAGATTTCAAAGATAACTAAATGGACCATATTTTTAAAATTTTATTAAAATTGAGTATTTTAATGACTAATGAAACCTTAAAAACTTAATGTAGTCAAAATGAAACAATGGCCTTATTATATCAATGTATACTATAAATACACCCATGAATCTTTCAATATAAATATTGAACTTTATTGTTTTTTTAAAATAACAATTGTAGGTGCCAAAAAACCAAAATCAATAGCCAAAATTAAATATACCATATATTTAAAAACATTTATACTATATATAATATAATATTAAACCGAAAAATGTCTTAAAGGAGGTCATCATATGTGCTTTCACCCCAATCCCATGTGTTTTTTGAACAATTTGATGCCATAAGCTTTTATACTTGCTTCAAAGTCAAAAGGGAAATGGTGTTGAACATGGATAAAGATTTTTTAAATGTGATAGATTGGATTGAAATCAAACTCTCTATATTCCAAGTTTTAAATGAACATGAAATATAAGAAGGAGGGACAAGCACAAGCTTTGCATCCTTCTTAAAATGTGAAGGATTTGAGTTTTCAACACATTATTATTATAACAAAAATAGTAAAACAAACATGGGACACCTTCCAAAATCTATTTGTTAAACTTAAATTTTTATTTAAAAATATTTTGGGTGAAACACACACTATGCCCTCCTCGTGCCCCCATCCCCCAAAATTGTAGGCACATATTTTTTTTACAATTAATTTTTTTACAATGTATCAACATCACATCTTCAATTTTTTTTTTGGTTTTAAGTATATTTGATTAGGCTTAGACTTGAACTAATTAATTCCTTAAGAAAATCTAATAAACATTGAAAAATTTAAAGATGCAGAATATATTTATGAAAAAATAATACCTACCACAAAGTTTGAAATTTTGCATATGTATTTCAAAATTAAAGTTGTTGGTGGAATTTTTGATTTTTTTTCAGTGTTAAATGATATTGATTTCTATGAATAGAATTTAAAAGCATTTCAAAGTTTTAATTTTTTTGGGTGAAAATCCATTCAAATTTTTTTCATTTTTGGAGCAATAAATACAATGTACATAGTAATCTTTTCATTTAAAAACAAAACCACTATGATATGAAAGAAGAGGAGATTTTATAATTAAACATTATATTTTTTTAAAAAAACATTTTTTTGGTAATTTGTCATGAATTGCAAACATCAAGCACTATGGCCATCAAAAAATTATTAGTTGTACTATATTATGTAGATTGATTTTATCTAATCCTTTTCCTCTAAACATTGGATTAAGATTAAATTTAATTCATAATGAATTTTGAGGTCCATAATGTTATTTTGCCCATTCTAAAGTTATTTTCTTATGTTTAGGATAATCAAAGAATGTTATCAAGATTTAGTTTACTATGTATTATTGTTATGCATAACTTGTTTTGGAGAAAAAATGATCACCCATAATGTGTTTTCACCTTTTCTTAATAAAACAATTGTTTGGGTTAAAAACAGATGATGGAAAATATCTATCCATCATTGCTCATGTAATCATTTTTACATCACTAATTTAATTCAATTTAACAACAATCCAATAATAATATTAATTAGGTGTACTCATAGTTGGGGTACCACAATAGGAACCATCCCACCTTTTTTTCTTGTATCATGAGTCCTTAAACAAAATGAATGTTATGAGATGCTAAACAATTAAAGGAGGACATGTATATTTAGGCTTTTAACCAATAAATGCTATTTAATGAACTATTTAAATCAATTAAACAAATTTTGAATGGCTTGTTCAAGTATAAACAAAAAGGAATGTAGGGCTACATGACGTTTCCAGAATGATATTCTCTCATTTGGAGTGCCAAAACCCTATTAAAAAATCAAATAATGTCTTTTTTTTTCACCCACATATCTCATATTTCTTTCCAAACCTTTAGAATTCAATTTTTTAATTAACAAAATTGATTGATTTTATTCACATAACCCTTTTTATTAAAAAAATGCCAAGATTTTAACATCAATTCCACAAAATCTTATGACTAAAAATTTATGCCATCATATAGAACATACTTTATTTGATTTGTGGTTAAAATATGAGCAATTTCAACAAGTGTTATTATTATCCACAATAATATGTCTAGAAACCCAAGTCTAGGCTATGTTGTGCATATCACCATAAGCCTGGCCTCATAATAAGTGGCATTTGCCACTTTTTATCCTTTTTAATATAAAGTGGCGCGGCGCCAAAGATTGGCGCCACTTGCTACCCCAAAATGCAATTTTCGCCCTAACTATCAGAAAAGTGTGGTCTACGGAGTTATAATGTGGTCTACGGAGTTATAAAAAAACTTATAATGTGGCGCGGAGGCCTACGGAGCAAGTGGCATAACTGGCGTCTAAAAATAGAATGCCACTTCTTATGAGGCCAGTGTTATTGTGAACACACCCAGTTATACTTCTTGTGAACAGTCATAAATCTTTATTCAATTTGTTGAAGATTGATTTTATGGATTTGAAAGATGATATTATTCACAAATGTACATCTTTCACCATTATTTGATCAATTTTATTTTTTTGTATTATTGCATCTTTAAAAAAAACTATCTTTTGTTTCATCTTGGTTAAATAATTTGACAAATATGTAAATTTTAAATGTTTAAATTTTTCTCCTCTCATTTAAAAGATGAATACCCATGTCATTTTAAACATGCTTGTAGAGGTATAAATGGGTTGATAACATATGGCTTGTGCTATATAATACTGATGTGATGCATAAATCTTAATCAAATTATCAAAACACATCAAAATTATTTTTTAATAAAAAAAAAAACATAGGAACAACATTGAGGAGAATAATACATTTTTCATTTTTAAGTGCAAAATTTCTTTGAGTAATTTCTTTTCGCATAATGAGGTGAACATCAATTGTTATATAACACCTTAAGTGAGTGCAAACTCCAATGAAAGATAAAAATATATGTGCATGCCCGAACATGCAAAAAAAAAAAAAAAAAATCTCATGACAAACCATGCTCCATCAAAAATCACAATTTACATGATAAAAACACAATTTTAATATCTTTAATTTTATGGTCAAGCTTCATTATTTTTTTGTGTTTGAAGCACATTCTCATTGGATCATGGCCAAACTCATAACCCGTTTTCACATTTGCTCCCTCTTTCCTTTGTGCATGTAAATCTCACATAATAATTACATAAATGTAAAAACACACATAAATTTATACAATTTATGATCTATGAGCAAAAATAAATAAAAAGGTGATTGAATATCATGCATAGTATCAAAATGATTCCATCATGGTTGTTTTCACATGTTAAATGCAAATAACATTTTTTCATTCTCACCTTTTGTATTGAAATATGTTATTTTGTTAACAATCTATTGAATAATGTCAACATATTCACATGAAGCCTAATTAAACAACACATCTACATATTTTAATGACATGTCATATTGAATTTTTTTTTATTTATATGAATTTTAATCAAAAAGTAATCATGATATGATGCAATGTGTAACCTGTAATAAATCCTTTTTATTTGCACCAAGACTAAAAGCATAAAAAAATGAGAAAAAGATAAATATCCTTGTGGAGCGAGAAAAATTTCCAAGTGTTCTTGAAATGAGAAAGTCTAATTCATTTCTATATGAAATTGCAATGTGAACAACATTGCAATGCAACTTGAATTGAATTTCAATTGAATTTAGATTTGATGGATCCCAAATTTATTGGATTGAATTTCAATTCAACAATGGATTAAGATTCAATTGAATTGAATTCAAATTCATTAAAAGCAAATGGGATGCAAATTGGTGGAAAATGTATTAAAAATCTTCTTGTGGATATGGTGTTGGAATTTCCATTCCACTTCATTTGAGAATGGGGTAAACAAAGTCTATTTTGGAAATGTATAATGATTTATGGCACCTAAAGTTGTCACACCTAAGTCAATTCCAATGAATCACCATCACTAGAATTAATGGTATTTGGGCATATAATTTATTTTTTCAAGATTATTAACTTGCATTCTTCAAATACTTAATATTTTGACATGAATGACAATGATTTGATCATTTTCATCCATTTTGATACATGATATCAATGTGTTACATTTTTTTATTCTTATTTACAATTATTTTTATATTATTAAAATTCTTGTCTGTAAAATTTCAATCACCTTTACATAACTCAAAATGCAATGGGTTGCACTAGGATGCATGGAGGAATCGCATTCCCTTAAATTTTCAACATTATGCCATGTGAAATTTCAACATTATGGCATTTTGGGCACTAAATTTCTTAGAAAATCAATAATTTTAAAAATAACTTATTCACCACTACATCCATTAAGGTACTGAGGTATACTCAATGAATATTTGTGAAAATATTTGTGATTCAATGATAGAGGACACATTATGATTTACTAAATGATGTTTGTTGGAATGTTTAACAAACCATAAAAGGAGGAATGATTTATGGTTTGCCGAGCAATGTTGATTCTTGTACATGGATGTCACTTTCTACCACCTCCCTTTTTTTTTGCATGTTGAAGGTGAATGATATATTATTTTATTCTTAAATCAAGGTAGTGTTGGTTCCCCATTGTCTCTTTTTAACATTCTTGGAAAGTGGAATAGGGATATTATGCACCCCTACATTTTAATTGACTCTTAACTATTCTTGGTTGGATACTGAAGTGGACCTAATGATGCAGCCTAGTTTCAATTCAATTTTGGAATTAAAATTGAAATTGAATCCCATTTCTAGAACCAATTGGACTCAGATTGGAACCACCTTTGGTTATGGCATTGGGAATAGCTAAAACTAAAACTAGGGCCTAGTTCCAAACTCATTCAAAACCAATATTGGATTAAGATTTTTTTTTAAATCCAATTTCAATGGTAAGGATTTATAGAGTGTTTTTTTTTTAAAAAAGAAGTTAATGTTTCTTCTTCATTTTTTGAAAAAGTTCAAACTACAACAACCCCAAGGCACCAATTTGAACTCGCCACATGTCCAATGTGAAAAAAAAATTCAAATTTGGAGGAAGTTTGGGATAAGGGTGCCTAAGGGGCTCAAATTTAGACCTTGATTTTTATTTTTCATTTTTATAGTTTCTTCAACTTGGAATCTACTGAACTGACCAAATGTTTTTTTCAACATTTTTCAAATTATCTTTGCATTTTTCATTTTTTCAATGAGGTTCAAGAGGGGATATATTTAGCACCAATCTAAACTTGCCATGTGTCTATTGTACATTTTTAAAGTTAAAATATTTTTTTTACTTTTTAAAATTAAAATTAAATATCTAAAACCTATGGCTCCCCATTAGTCATTCATCAACAAATAGCCCTAAACTTGGTAGATTGTCTATCAACAAACAACCCCTTGCCCACACCTCATCATACTCCCATGCTAACTTTCCCAAGCAATGAATAATGTATCAACCTTGTGTTGTTCATTAACAAATAGCTTTAACACCTTCAACTATTTGCACCCATGGATAGGTGTTTGTTAATGAATAATTTTGACTTCATCAATTACCATAGTACCTTTACTATTTTGATGTAAATTAAATTATTTTTTGGTTTGCCCAAATTTTGAAATTTTATTTAATATTAGTGCCGAAATTTTAATAAAATTAAAATTCCATTGTCAAGTTTGAACCACATACCTGCAAGGACAATGACTCAAAATTTCCATTGACAGATTTGAACTGCCAACCTTCAAGGACATTGTTTTTAAATTGAAGTAATCTAAACACATGAGGTTGTTCCATAATGTTGAAAGAACCTTGTTTATCATTTTATATAACCATTACCTGTCGAAAATTTTTAAATTAAAAAACAAAGTGCCGAAGTTAAGATTTAAATTTTTATTAATTATTCAGCAGTCTTTTGTTGAAATGGTAAAGGTACTACAATATTGATCAACAAACACATTAACCTTGCCTTATTGTTCACTAACAAGCTACTACTTCAAGACCTTTGCACAATAAACACATGGTAGGTTTGGATTGGTGCCAAACCTATCCCATCCCCAACCTCAAGATCAAAAGTTTTGAAAAAGAAAAGAAAAAGAAAATTATATTTTATTTTTTTGAAAAATGTCCAAAAAACACATGGCAAGTTTGGATTGGTCCCAAACTTAACTTATAGGTTTGATAAATTACATCAAAAAATAAAAATGAAGGTCCAAATTGAACCCCTTCAACTCTCTTATTTTGAACCTCCTTCGAACCTTTTGAACCTCCCAAACTTGCCAAACCTTCCTTGAACCTAAAAGGTTTGGAAAGCTTCATTGGCAAATGGCAATGGTAGTGGCACTTGATTGTTCCACTATCGCCCTTTCCCCTTTTGTGCAACTATTGCTACTACAATGCCAACTAACAACATTCTTGCCACTATAGCTCTTCTTGTTGTTGTGCAACACCATGGTGTTGATGACCTCTACAACGTGCAACGAAGGCATTTCCCCTTGCCTTTCCTACTATTGCAACCACTAAACATCCAATGACAACAACACAAAGAAAGAAAGGAGAAAGAAGGAAAGGAGGGGAAGAAATGAAAGAAAGAAAATAGAAATGAAAGCGAAATGGGGCCATTGTTGGTGGGAGGGCCCTCCTCTTTGCTTACCTCCTACAAGTTTTTCTTCCTTTTTCTTCACAAACAAAACACCTCCTTCCACACTTTGGGTGCACATGCCCCACCAGGGTTCAAATCCCCAAGGAGCGTTATAAACACAAACGAAAATGAGAAACAATATCCCGCCACTTGATGTGCAATCAAAAGCTCCAATGCAAAACACAAACTAAATGAGAAACAATACGCCGCCACTTGATGTCCAAACAAAAGTTCTGGTGGAAAACACAAACTACAAAACCCAATGCTTACAAAACTAAATCTAATTATGACACAACACAAAACTAAATATCACTTTTGGTGATTCAAAAAGATGAACTCAATTGCAATGCATAGGAATCCAGGCCCAAACACAATGCTCATAGCAAACGTGCATAAACACACAACAATTGTAGAAAAAAAAAAGAGCAAGATATAAAATCTTGAATCACCAAAACTGATTTGTTATTCACACCAAAAGGGTTGTGACTCTCATCAACAAAATAATTGAAACTTGTGCAAACTAGAACCAATTCCCCACTAATCAACACTAAACTAGATTAATTAGTCCAACCCAACGTAGCATTAAATTGGTTGCAGCTTAATCAAATACTAACATAACACACTTGACATTTTAAAAAAATCCTTGAAATAAAAGTTCAAATTTTATTTTATTTTTTACATTGTCGATTTTGATATTTTGGATGTTAAAATTGGAATCAAAGGTTAGATGGAACCAGGGGTTATTTAATAAATAAAAAATTGATTTAACTTGAATTTTTTATTAAAAATAAAAATTGAAATCACTCCCCTAATTTAAAAATTGAAACGAAAACCAAGTCCCATATTTAAAGGAAAAAAAATTGAAACCAAACTAAGTCTGATCCCTTAAAAAAACGTTAGGAACCAGGATCAAAGCATACCCCCTAGAACTGGGGAACTGGCCAACACTCCTCTTAACCCCAAATTTGTACCTCAGTTGGCTGCTTGGAGAGCATCCATCAGAGTTCTCTAAGTTCAATTTTAACATTTCCCAAGTTAAAGATAGCCTCTACGCTAAAAGGCGTTGCTTAGGAGTCAGGAAAGTGACAGTACCAGTATGGGTGCTGGATTCACCCTCTCCCAGAACAGTGCAGAGAACCTTCCTTCAGCAGGATGGACCTTACAGGAACAAGGTGCCATCCTCATCTGAGGAGGCAGGAACTAATTCAGAAAATGTTAAAGAGGGGAAGAAGGGTTTTCAATGCCAGCAATATAAATTTACTGTCAATTTCTTTCAACCTGTTTGCCCTTGGACCCTTTCATATTTTCCCAAGAT
>Ga0209208_10003706_pt1 | contig 21859 bp, 20 predicted proteins | sample S1TSphfallax_3_FD_187694 | JGI IMG/M metagenome (GOLD analysis project Ga0209208, IMG submission 187694) | Host-associated microbial communities from peat moss isolated from Minnesota, USA - S1T2_Fd - Sphagnum fallax MG (SPAdes) (version 2) | ecosystem: Host-associated > Plants > Peat moss >...
AGGGAAATACAATAAAAAAATTTTAAAAGAAAAAAATTCCAAAAATGAAAAAACCAAATAAAGAGTAAAAAATTAAAAAAAACCCTACTTGAAAAAAAATGAGGTGTGTCTTCTTTCTCCAAACTTCAAACTTGCATCCAAATAAAAATATATATAAAACAATAATAAAAATAGAAAATACATAAAATTAAAAATTAAAAATTAAAAGTTTCTAAAACATGAACCAAGGTGGCCGAAGGTCATGGGCACCCACTAGTTAAAACAAAAACCATTGTTGGGACTTCATGTTTAGTTTTGCATAATTATCTTCACTTTGATGAACTTGAGTGGGCAAATGATGAAAAGGGGAAATGAGTGAGTAGAATGAGGCCCACTTTATGTATATTGTACCTAGAACCGGTGTTCAACACAAAATAATTTGCAAAAAGATTGAGTTGAAAAAGAAAATTGAAATTACTCTAAATTGTTGAGGCTAGAAAACCGGTGGGTTACTATTACAATTTACAAATGTACAACACAAGATATATTGGAAAATTAAATTTGAAACTGCCAAACCTCATTTTCTAGAATAAATAAATACAAAGAAGTGCCGAACATCAGGTAGGTACAGTCCTTTAATATCTGCCACCCCATACAATAATGGATGAAATACTGTCCCAAGGAAAGCTGGATGAAATAAGTCATCCAAAACCATAAAGCACTCAAGTTCCGCCGTTTTGAATTCATTCCAACGGCTACTACCTGCAACACACCCGGTAGTGCACCAGGTGGTCTTCGAAAAGACGAGATCGTTTGTGGCCCGCTATTTCCTCGGGTCTTCTCTCTCTCTCGGGCTCGCACGCACGTCCGCGCTGGCTGGCTGGCTGGATATTTGTTCTTCATCTGCGATCCATAACTCTTGCAAGGAATTCTGTTGCTTCTTCTTCGATTGCACTTGGAGAGAATCTGCTGCTAAATATTGGGTATTGAGCAAAGGTGTGGAGCATTGTAGCAAAAGGCAGCAAATAGTTTCAGGGAGTGAAGTTTGTTAGTTGTAGTTACCATATCGTTTTGGTGGTTTGTTTTCTGTCATTCGTTTGTGATCTGCTCTTCGTCTTCTTCTTTGCTGGATCTTTGTTTTGGAGCTTCTGGGGAGAGAACTTTGGAGAACAAACAACAGCTTTGAGCAGCAGCAACTTATAAGATGGGCACAGCACGGGATGTGATCACGCTCAAGGGTTCAGCTGCCATCGTCAGTGAATTCCTCTGTACTACGCTGAACCTCTCTCCTTCCTCCACTTTTTCTTGCATACCTTCTGCAGCTGCTGCTGCTGCTGCTACTGCGTTTTTGAGTAGTCTTAGCTGCTGATGCTACTGCTGCCGCTGCAGCGAAAGTTGGGTTTCAAGTATATTCACGGATCGAGATTTGTCAAGTTTTTGTCGTGGTGCAGAGCGCTGATGTTAGCTGTTGGTGCTGCATGTGCAGGCTATGCGGTGAATAGGTGAGGATTCAAATCTCTTTGTTGGAATTTAGGGTCTAGGGTTTAGTCATCTAGGATTTGGTGATCTCCTCCTAGCTCTACAGATCAACGGAATGCAATTGATTTTCTAGACAGACAGAGAGAGTTGAAAAGCCCTTGGAAAGAGTTGGGTGTGAAAGATTTTTTTTGTTCTTTCTGTTTTTGTAGCATCTTGTTTCAGCGCGGGATATACCCGACAGAGGAGTTTACAAGGGTGAAGAAGTATGGGATGACATTGCTTATATGCCAGCAAGAGAAAGTGAAAAACTTCATTGACACAATCACTGCCCAACTGTCGAGTAAGGAGGATTCCTAGTCCCTCTGATCTTCAGCATGAAATTCTGTTATCTTCTCTCTCACATATAATAGATTCTTTCTGCCAGCTCTCGTTTCTTTGGATTTATGATTTTATCTTCTCCTCCTCCTCATTTGGCCAGTTGAAGAGCATTTCCTTCAACTCCACCAGGAACAGAAAGTTACTGAGGTGAAGAAGTGGACTCTTCTGCACAGATTGGTTGGAGACTGGAAACTTGCAGAGAGCAGTGATGGTGATTGCAAGTATTTCCACAAAGGAAGTTCTGGAGAGATGGAACTTCAGCATTGAGACAGATGCAGATGCTCTTGATAAAGGGTAAGTGCTGTTCTATCTAGGCTTCAAGATTTATCACACATGTCTTTGGTATGAGGATGGATGGATTGTGAAGTGCTATAAGCTTTCAGGTGGGGCAGGGGATTCAACCCCCAGGTTGGAAAAAGGATGTTGAAGAATACTACAGGAATTATAGCAGCAGCATTGAATGCTTCAACTTGTTGCTTGCAGGGTAACTCAAGAGAAGAGTGACAAGGAAATCATGAATGATATTCAAGCCATCATGCGGCAGATTGCTTCAAGTGTGACATTTCTCCCAAATCTTGAAGAACCTTGCACTTTTGATCTGCTTGCATACACTTCTGCTGACTCCAAAGTGCCTCCAACATGGGGGGACAGTGATGCTCGACTGATCCATAACCCACAAGTCGTCAAGCTGAGGTCGATTGACACTAAGGTACATGTGGCTCATCTTCTTCTGTTTGTCAATTATTCTAGGTTGGTAGTACTGGAAAAACCTTGTCACATCTCGAAGCAGTGTCCCATTTTCAATTTTGATTAAAGCTGCCTTTTATAAGATTTCTTCTTCCGAGTACTATGCAAGAGGATTTCTTCTTCTGATTGTGCAAATGACAACCTGCCAGTTTTCCTCTGTAGGATATATGGAACCTGAAATCCTGAATGCTTGGCACACATGTTACAGTCAGATAAGAGTATGTACGTTTTCCATGCAAACCTTCTTCACAAATGGGTATAGTGTTTGTTTCTGTGTGTCTGTTAATGTGGAAATTTTGCAATTTGCAATGCAGGTGCATCAAGTGGAGGCTCTTGTTGCTTACAAGTTCAATGAAGAAGCTTGAGTAGTACTTCAAACTTATTACTGTTGCCGAACAAATGGATTTTGAACCATCATCATTAATGCAGCAGCAAAGCAAACTAGTGTGGCACTTTTAGAAGACTGATTTACTACTTTCTGCATGGGTTAGGAGGGATATCATGAGCTGCAATTCTCTCATGCACCTCATGCACTCATCATCATTACCCAGGTACTTTTTGTTTATGTAAATTGCTGCTAATGATTCTGTGAACAGCTCTCATCTGGTGTTTCATCACTCCAGGTGGGCCAAATCAAGTCAATGCTCATGGCTTCAAGTTTGCACTACATTTTTGTGCTGAGTTCCTCTGCAATAGTTCAGGAGTTTGGAATTCCAGGAATTTGTTTTTCAAGCCACCCTGAGCACCTTGCAGAATACTATGTATGCCACAAAATTAGGTAGCTCTTCTGGAGCTGATTGAGCCCTTTCTCTTCATTGAATCTAAGTTGGGAATTCTCTCTCCTTGCCCATTTCATCAAATATGGTGTTTTAGCAACCATGTTATAGATGTATCTTTGCTTCTTATGGGGATCATATATAGTTGTTCATAGGAAGAGATAATTGTTCCACAGTTACCTAATGTCCCCACCAGGCAGGTACTGTGACAAGGCTGATATTGCCCTAGGTCGCACCAGTCTAGTTGGTACTTTGATGTCAGGACCAATATCAGTCTGTTGGCTGCCCAACACAGATTTAAACTAGTTTTGTGCGGTTCTCTGTTTTGAAGAGAACCTCTTGTCCTAGGTTTTGTATTTTTTTTTTAAATTGTTAAAACCTCTGGGTAAGGTTCCAAACAAAATTAAAAATCTGCCAAAACCTCCAGACATGGTTTGTATTGCTTTACCCAAACATGGCAGTTCTTGGGTATAAGGGTTTTAAGGGATTTCACTTGGAACCAATTCCTGATATGGTTTTAGGGTTATCATTTTAGATGAAAAAACTAAGAGAGATATAACATTGAGCCATTAATCTAGCTTCTAATACATAAGTCAAGCCTATTCATGATAGTTAAAATGAAAGCATAGAATCACTTGGGCCTTTGATGAAAAAGAATCATTGATTAGCAAATAAAAGTGTTGTGACATAGAAGTGGATCAATTTATAGGGTTTGATTTTGTTGTAATCAATTACTATAGCATTGTTAACTAGCATTTAACCCTATAACTTAAGTAGCAAGATTATTGTGACATTAGTCTATTAGTGTTTTCCAAGCAATGTGGGTTTTTTCAGCGGCTTCAACAACCTATAAGGTTAAGTAGTTTATTTCACAAAGTGTTCAATTGGGAATGCTTCTATGCATACCCAGACTTCTCCAATTAAATATATGCATGAAGCATCTTGTCCTTCTCATCATGCAATTCGTCTCAATTGTTGTGCATCATATTATATTTTTAAACTCCAAGAATAATCCCAAATAATGGGGTTCGATAGGCATTCGCAAGTAGAGGTAGATTAGTGTGAAACGCAGTGTGTAGCACCTGACCTTGCTCAACACAAGGCTTGACAAACTTTGCTTCATCAAAGGCTTTCTTCTAGGCCCTTTCATTTTATTTATAATGTTTGGTAAGTTTTTTTTTTGTTTTCTTCACAACTCTTATTCTTTTGACACAACTAGCTCCTCCTTTCAATGTTCCCTCTCTCTAGTTGTTATTCATTTGCATATGTGCTAGTTTCTATTCAAACACAGAAATGCAATGATCAAAAGTCATCATTATATATTTTGAACAATCTATGAGTGACTCCTCCATGATTTGATGAGTAACTATAGGTAGAAGCTCAAGCAAAGTCAAGAAACAACTTATGGCATTACTTGGACCCATTGTTGTGTCATTATTAAAACCCATTGTCACAACAATCATGGCAAGGTGACTATGATTAAATCCAATGTTGCAATAGTCATTGCCATGCGAGTACTACTAAAACCCAACCCCCTAATAATCATTGCAAGTGAATTGCTACAAAAACCCATCGTTACAATAGTCATTGTCATGTGATTACATTTAGAACCCATTGTTACAATAGTCATTGTCATGTGATTACATTTAGAACCCATTGTTACAATAATCATTGTCATGTGACTACATTTAGAACCCATTGTTGCACAATTAATGTTAGAACATACCCATTGTTGTGTAACTACCAAGACTCATCATTGTGTAATTACCAAAACCCATTGCAAGTAGGTTGTTAAGACCAAAATACATCAAAAACATCATATCATGCCCCAAGGTTTGTGAGCTTGTAAGATCGTTACCAAGCCCCATTGTTTAGGAACTTTTTAGATCATTGCACTAACCCACATCAATGGTGCCTTGTTGCAATTCATGCCCTTCGATTTGCAAGCTTGTAGGATCATTGCTGAGACCCACATTTTGGGAATTTCTTGGGTTGTTGCATTGACCCACATTAGTGGTGCTTTCTTGTTTAGATGTAACACATTATCCATCAATTAAAAGTTAGATCCCAATAGTCTTGAAACTTTTTCATATGTTTGATCTTGTCAATGCCTTTTTAACAATTAAAGACACCCATGACTAAGTTAGGTTTTTCTTTCTAGCCCTTTTACTTGAGTTAACCAAAATCCAAACATCCTTATAAGCCTTAAAGGTAATTTTGAAAGGTTTGAAACAAGCAACATTAAGCTATTATAATGCATGGCTCATGTGAAATAGTAAAGTAATCAAATCCAAGCCCACAATCCTTACCTTGTGCACAACCTCTTATGTAACATGAAAGTTGTGGCCATCTAAAATAAATAAATGGCAATCAGTTTTAAAGATATTTCTTTTGTGACTTGAACAATTATAAATTATGAAATTTGATATCCCTTTATCAAATAAAATGGCACATATATGAGTTGGTGCATAGTTGTGTTGGTCATATGTTTCATTACAACAAAAGGTGTCCTTGTCTACCAAGTGATTTCATTAGATTTTGAGTGAATTCACTAGTTGTAATGAACAAAGATTAGTGAAAAAGTAGTTGATTCATTGGTTTAGTGAATGAAAACTAGTGAACTGCACCCACATTTTGTAGTAGTGTTTGTTCTAAGTTTGTGTAGAACAACTCAACATTTACAAGGCATAAACCTTTTACACAAACGACCTCTAGACCATGTGTAATTAAAAATGATAGATAAAATTTACAATTTTTGAACCACCTAAACCATCCCCACCTAAAAATCCCATTTTTGAAAGGTGTTTGCCTTTCTTGTGTAATTTCAAGAACCTTTAACAATAGTTTATTCAACATAATTGGATGCCCAATTGTTTGCATCATCTTCATAGACTACACAAAACATTTTTTCTTTTTTCCAACAATAGTTTTGCATTGCTTCCTTTTTAAAATTACATAGTGTTATGGGCACAACAAAAATTAAACAACAAAATTTCCAAACCATATGAATGAAAACATGTTTAGTTCAAATTCTAAGTTATGGAATAAAAAAATCAAAAGCAAAAACACGATGTGTGCATGATGTGAATGCAAAACAATTATATTATAAAAACATGACACAAATAGAGCAAGATCATGACAAAGATACATACCCAAAATTAATGTTGAACAAACTAAAGGTAATATAGGTTTCTATTTATTTTATTACCCATTGGGCATCTAGCTTAAGGGGCTTTTCAAGGAACCTATATGTGGTCCATGTCCATCCATGTGGAAACTAATAATGATCTATGAATTAATTAGAAATGAATTGAGATTTAATTATGAGTTAACTAAAAGTTAATTGGAAGTAAACTAAAACTTAAATGAGTCTTAACTAAATTTTAATTAAAAATGAACTAGAAATGAAGTAAGGTATAATTATAAATGAATTATGAATTAACTGGAAACTAACTAAGAGTTAACTAAAAGCTAATTAAAAGTGAATTGAAATTAAACTAGGAATTAGGTACAAGTTATGAATGAACATAATGTTGGCATCATTGACACATAATTTTGTACATGTGATTCTTAAGTGATGTGATAGCCACACCAAACATTTGGGAAAAAAATTGGTTTTTAGAGTTCGACTCAATGACCTCCATTACCAAATTCAAGCTTATGTTAACCTAGTTGACATTCTTCTTCAAATGCATCCTTTGCATGCATAATGAATGTGCAAAATCTTTAACACTTTGAACACATGTTGAACATGTTTCCTTCAATCCACAGGTTCTTGTTGAAGAGCATCAACATATCCTTATGTGTTTTGGTGTGAACTAACTTTTAGACCAACATTCTCGTTATGTCCATGGTTAGCAACTCTCTAGTGTTGGAATAATTTCAATTAATTGTAATTGAGAGAAATTGAACTTGCTTGAAGATTGTCATGTCACATTAATGACCTAGTTACATTGGATATAGTTGGTTTAACCCTTCACGAAAATAAAACCTTTGGGGCACTAGTAATGAATATGTCAATGGGCTAAAATGCTTTTGTGTGTAGATTAAAAAAATTGAGTCTTTGCCTTGAGCACACCCAAACTATTCATCTTTGTAACCCAACGACTTTTCACTTTCATTATCTTCATCACTCTAATCAATGCCTTTTTCTTTTAATTTTTTGTTTGCAACAATTAGAACAACTATGATTCTCTCATATTCTCATCCATGATATTACGCATCCTTGTAATAACTTACAGTAGATCACTTAGTTCCATAGTATAGGTTAGATTTGATTTTTAAATTGGCATGTGAATTTTTATTGAAACTCACATATTTCATTTCAAATTTTACCACCACTAGTTTTTTTGGTGGTATGTTCATGGCTAAGGGATAAATGCATGGTATTTGATATTGGGTCATTTTGTAGACATTTGATAGCCTTTGATCCATCCCAAACATCCATCCCAAATATGTTACCCATTTTATGCTTGAAAATAACTTCCATTGAAATTTAATATTTTGTTAATGACCTTGATTAATTCACTAAATATGCCCCATACATAACAAGATGTGGCTATGATTTACCCTTATTTGGTTACTTTAGTTAATTGCCCATGAATGACCGTATAGGCACAAAATTAGGTGTCCAAGAAAGGGCAATGTGCAATTAATGTTCAACTACCTTATTGCACAAGGCTATGAATTTAGCATAAGCATCCTTGTTTCAAGGACACAAAAAAATGAACAAAGAAGATGGAGAATTTTTCTTTTCATTTTATTCTTTTTCAAATGGAAAAGATGGAGAAATGGACAATATAAAACCTAGATGTCATATTGGAAAAATAAACTCCACCCTATCCACACAATCTTTCTCAACAAATCTTTAGTCCAACATTACTCTTTTGAGATTAGTGTCAAACAAATAACTCAACCATAAGAGTTTTATTTTAAGCGAATAGCATTAAAGCAATTTTAAAACATTGTAAAATGTGTCAATGTTCCATGTTAAAGCTTGCAACCCCTACCTTTGTAGATCATAACTATTTAACACAAAAATGAGGTAAAGATTGCATTAAATACATGGGTCCAAATTCTTTAAGGTGTACCAAAATCTTGTCACAATGTCACCATTTTCTGTCTTTTTTACATGTTTTTTTTCTTCCATGTAAAGACACATTTATGGATGATCATGATGAAATCTATAATTGTTATGGTCTTAAATATAATCCTTCTAAATTTTTTTCAAGTTTTGACTCATTATTTTTTATGGGGATCAAAATAAAGGGTAAAAAAGGATTGTAGTAAGGACTAGGCCTTTCTTGTCCTATGTGGTACACCTTGGAAGATTTTCATCCACATCAACATTTTTTAGCTTTTTGTCTATAATTCCTTTCTTAGCTTCATTCACAACACATAGTATAGCCCTCTCACCCACCTATTTCCAACCCCAAGGCAACCAACACAAATAATAGTTTAAGAAAACAATAAAGGCAAGCTACATGCATGTACCATCTATTCAAATACACCAAATTTTGCATACACCAATTCAAAACAAAAACAAAATGAAAACCTATCAAGTGGCCTCATATTCTTTTTCAAAAAGCTATGTATCCTCCATTAACTTCTTGTTCTTTTCAAACATGATGGCCTCACATAAAAAAACCATTGATATTCTTAGGCTTGGTGATTCCATGACACCCAATTCGAACATCATTAAGCTAGTTATTGATTATTAGGTTGAGGTGATCCAAGTTTTCAATCACCCACCTAATTTGTTGAAAATTTGTGATAACATATGCAAACTAAAAAGTCATTATACGTCAATTTGTGAGCCCACAACACCAAGCACTTGATGAACCAAGAAAGAAACATGTGGAAATTACACTGTGTTTTTCCCACCACTCCAAAGGGTTTTCAATTTCAATTAGTTGCACAAATAGTTGTTGAAATAAATGTAATTCATTTTTCAAAGTTGACATGATTAAATTAGCCTTTGATACAATATCCCCAAAGAATGAATTGTCATCTTTTTTTGTTATGGGCTCCACTTGTGCCTTAATAAGGTTCAAATATAAGTATGCTTATAACAAAAGAGGGCACACAATCTTAATATCAAATTCTACCAAAATTTAAATGGATAGTTCTACCCACAAAATATCATATGATCTTATTTTTAAATTGTGAATCAAGTATGATCGCCAACATATTGTGTGTTTTGTTTTAACACTTCCAAATTTTTCCATTTGCATCTTTGTAATTAAAGATTGGTTTTCACCATATTTCATAAGGGGACTTTTTGGGAATGGATATCACATTCTTGTTATGTTATTCATTGGGATTATAGTAACCACATGAAGAAAAGATAAACAAACCTTATTCAAACAATGCTAGCTCTAAATTTGGGGTTGTAGTATAGTCCTTGAGGTTTTGAATAGTGAACATTGTAATATTCTAAGTGAAACTTCCACAAATTGATAACAAAGAATTAACCTTGGTATAAATCATGGATGTTGTTTGTATAATGCTTCTTGTTGTATGAGTTGTATTTGACATGTGAGTAATTGTGTCATGCCAACCACATCACAATTATCAACTACAACTAGATAAACTAAATAAGATCTAGTCAAGTTATAGGGATGGAATGGCAAAATTATTATACCTTCTTAATAAAAACAAGTATGTTGTTTTGGATCAACTCTAATATTCTTTAATGAGTAGGGCAAATAGGGACAATGAGTCTTCAAGCAAGCTTGTTTGTGTGCCAAACTCCTTCAATATGCCTAGATTAGCAAATGTTTAAAACCATTAATAATACAATTCCATATATCTACTCAAAAGATTAAATCTCAACTTGTTCTTTCAACCCATAAGGCCTTTTGGCTTATTGTTCATAGCTTTTTATTCTTTTTTTTTTGTGCTTGTTCTTGCTCTTGATATCATCTCCTCTTACTTTTCTTACTTTTCCTTCTATCTCCATGGTAGAAAACATACCAACATCCAAAACTAGGACTTTGTCATTATGCATTACACTGAAAATTTGGTGTGCAATGTTTTATGATTGCACAATTGTTGAACTCCATTTTGATAGTCCATTGCAATATGGTATTAATTTGAGTGTCAACTAATGTTGTTGTTTCATCAAGCGCTTAAATGCAATTTTTTTTCTTTTTGAAGCACATGGCTTAAGCAAAATAGTTACCATTCGCCCTTACTCCAATTGTGCCCATTGTCTACCACTATTCACTCAACACAACTTATGATGAGGTCAAAGCAAGAATGTTTACCATCCCTTTGTCTCTTGAATCATAAGACAAACATTAATTTTCTCTTGAAAGGTCATGTGATATATACCTAGAGCATGCAACTTTTATAAAATATATATAATTATGTTTGTAGCAAGTTAGCATTTTTCCAATGCTTGCATGTGCACAAATCATTGCTCAATTTTCAAATTGAACGATTTGATTTTTAGAATTAAAACAATCACATTACAAAACTTTGAGTTTCCAATGGGCTTAATGATAAATGTGTATGCCCAAAATGTGTTTTTTCAATTTAATTATGAAAAAGATGTGGAGGTTCTTTCATCATTAATGTAGGAACATTGTAGCTCAATTAATGGGACAAATATAGACCAAAAGTGATATGGAACACAAAATGCACATAGTTTGTTGCAAATAATTGTTAGTTTTCAACATAAGCATAAATGAACTAGATGTCTAATACCTCCCATATAGTAGCATCATTGTACTCCCCTAGTGAGTTAATGTTAGATTTTATAGTACCATCAAAGAAGGTGGGCTCTTAAAGAATGATGCGAAATCTGGGGCACAAATTGTTCAAACTAATTGATGTGATGTCAATGCCATTGATGAAAATATGTCCCTTGCCAAATGTTTTTCTTCAAATGAATATATGAAGAAAAATCATATTCTCAACTATCCATGGTTGTCATGTTTCAATCAACTAAAAATTACATGCTTTGGTATGTTTGCCTTGTGGTTGCGATACTCAATTTCTTTTCTTTCACACTCTCTTGGTGGTTGCATACACCCTACATCAATTTGTAGTTTAGTTGTACATACAAGAGAATGGTTACCTCATGTATCTATGGATTTGCATATGTTTCAACTTTAGCTTAGTTTTGTTCTTCATAATAAATGTTTGAACTAGACAAAACTATTGTTGCCATTTGGATTGGGTGCTTGTTGAATTTGGGAAAAAGGAATTTCAAATATTCAACATATCATTTTCTCATTTAATTGTTGAAACATATAAAACATTGAATATTCAAAATTTAGTGAAATACCACATTTCAATTTGATTTATTCAAAATTGGTTGCAATTGTGCACATAGTGATATAGGTGGTCTCAAGCTTTGATATAAATTGAAACCTTTTAAATATATTATAACCCAATTCATTCATGTTTCAAATTGCCTTAACCATATCAAGTGGTTTCATCATATTAATGATTTTTTTAATGAACCTTCCAACAAAGGTTGGAGCCATTATAGGGTGAGTTATTTGTTTGATGTTTCTCCTTGGAATTCAAATATTTCAATACAGGTCAAAATTTTGCACCTTCCATTATTAAAAAATGTATTGTTCAAAATCAACAATAATTCTTGGTCATTAACATTTATTACCTAATAACACTCATTAGACACCATCTAATTCTAATTCATAATTTGCATCAGTCAAACATAAAAATTGGGTTTTAGTTGGCACAATGTTTCTTGGTGAAATTCACCATATTATGGGCTTGGTGACCATTACACACAATATTTGAAAACTTTTTTGAGTCATAAAAGTCCCATGCTCCGAAGAAAGGTTGCCTCCATGGCCATGTTGCCTTCCAGGTAGGCCATATATTGTAACATTGTTTTGTGTGTATGGTTAATTATATAGATGTCTTAGAATGTGATTTCTAACAACCAAGGTGAACCAACACCTACATTGGTGCCTTCACCTTCTCAATCGAAGTCTTTCAATATTTATATTTAACCCATAAAATGTTAAATTTATATTGTGAAACCTTAATTTAGAATTCCCATAATATGTTTATAATGCAATAAAAAAAATTGGGGTTTTTACCATTGGACCCAACTACAAGTGTAGGTGTTTGTTATGTCAAGGTTGTTTTTTACCCACTTGATTTGCTAGCTGAGGCACACAATAGCCATCAACGAATCCCATAATCTGTAAAAAAACCATGGTTTCAATTCAAAACAAAAAGTGTAAAAAATTGGTCTTCAATTTTCATAGTTTCAACGTCCACTTAGTTTCCAAAATAACCCCACAAATACATAAAAATATTAGAAAAACACCATACCTAAATGTTATAAATGGCAAAAACATGAAACCAAAACTCCAAGCAAGTTCCATGGCCACCTTTTCATTGGTACCACATCTGATAATGCTAATGGACATTGATTTTATTACAATACTAGACATGTTACAAACAAACTAAACTTGATATAATGATTGATAAGACAAACTAGGAGTTATGTTGATGAGCCCAAATGAAATAGCTAGTTTCTTGCTATGGTGATACAAATGGAACACTTTTTCTTCTTCTTCCACATCCTACAAAACAAAATTGGTACAAGGCACAAACCTAACATCCTACATGAGCTTTGCCAATCTTTGTAGTTTTGCATGAATTTCAATCATCTACTATTGATATTGTGGGGAATAGCTTGGTTGTAATATATGAAAAATGTGGGAGCATTGAAGATGCTTGCAAAGTGTTCAACAAAATACCATCTCGAGATGTGGTTACTTGGACCACCATGATATTGGGACATATGCAATGTGGCCAAGGGCAAAATGCACTTATTTTGAAAAATGCAACAAGAAGGTGTGTAGTCAAACTTTGTTACTTTTGTGGGGTGTTGAATGCATGTGCCAGTGTAATTGCCCTTGAAGAGGGTAGGATTGTTCATGATAAGATCACTAAAAAAGGTTGTGAATTTGATGTCTTTGTGGGGAGTAGCTTGGTTGACATGTATGCAAAGCCTGGGAACACAAAGGATGATTAAAGAATGTCCAACAAGATGCATTTTGAAATGTGGTCACTTGGATTGATATGACATTGGGACATGTGAAATGTGGGCAAGGGCAAAAGGCCTTGGAACTATTTAAACATATATAATACGAACATGTGTAGCCAAACTATGTTACTTTTGTGAGGGTGTTGAATGTGTGTGCCAACATGGTTGCACTTGAAAAAGGTAGGTGGGTTCATAAATTGATCATTCAAAGTGGTTTGGAGTCAAATGTCTTTGTGGGGAGTCATTTGGTTGACATGTATGCAAAGTGTGGGAACATGGAAAATGCTTGAAATGTGTTCAACAAGATGCCATCTTGAAATGTGTTCAACAAGATGCCATCTTGAGATGTGGTAACTTGGACTACCATATTTGGAGGATGTGCGATGCGTGGACATGGTAAGGAAGCTCTTAAACATTTTGAATGGATGTATGAAAAAGGTGTAAAGCTAGATGATATCACTTTTGTTTGTCTTTTATTTCAGCTTATAGCCATGCATGTATTGTTATGTTTCAATGGTCACAAATTATATGATTTATACTAAATAAAAACACTACATTTGTATGGTTGACCTTTTCAGCCATGTTAGGCATCTATAGGAGGTAAAAAATATGGTGATGGCAATGCCTTGTCAACCACATGCGGGTGCATGGATGACCTTATGCAACGCTTGCAAAATTCATGGTTATGTGGAGATGGCAAAACAAGTTGCAAAACAAATTATTGAATTAGAGCTTGACAATGCTGCCAATTATGTGTTGTTGTTAAACATTTATACTATTGTTGGCAATAAACATTTTTGTGAGAATGTTGAATGACAAAAAAAGGAAAAAGGTGTGAAGAAATAGATGGGTTAAACCTAGATTGAAGTAAATAATGAGGTACATATGTTTGTAATAAATGATCAAGACCTCCCCATGATGATTGAAATTCATGCATAATTACAAAGATTGTTAATACTCATGCATGATGCAAGTTTACAACATATGAACAAGTGCACTAGGAGTCTTTAAAAAAATTGACATTTGGAACAAACCAATAAAAGTAGGTTTAGCCCTAAAGGTTAAACCCAAATAAAATATAATAATCCCAAATGACCTACCTACCTAACCTAAGCCTACCTATCTACCTGGGCATAACTACTACCTACCTATTGACCTAAAAGTGTCACATGTTAACATCTTATTGCCTTAGGTTGGATGATATAAATTAAATTAATAAAAATATTAAACATCAAAATAAATTAAAAATTCCCATATGTCTATTAATGATTTATTAGCACATCATTGTCACATCAACACATTATTGCTTGTGTAGTTGCATAATAGTTGCAATATAATGGCACAATAGTAACAACATAATTTCATAGTAGTTGCAATATAATGGCACAATAGTAACAACATAATTTCATAGTAGTTGCAACATAGTTCCACAAGTTATATAAGTATACAATTTCATATACGGTCAGTTGTGCCACTACAACTTTTGCAACTCATGCAAGTGGTTAGTGCCATTCAAAATTGCAACTAAAACCTAATTGCAAACCTAATTACAAAAAAACATATTTTCTCATAGTGTTGGATATTGGGTTGCCTTGTTGCTTTACTAGTAAATGATTTTAAGGTTCCATAATTGTTGCAGATGACTACCTATACCTTATAGGCTGCTACCTATTGTACTTTTTTGGAGTGTGAAAATGTGTTGCATCATTTACTAACTATAATTCCACATTTATTACATTTTTTATTGCATTTTGTTGAATTAAAACCTAGTTTAATTGTCTCTACAAACTTTAGGTCATGATGCGATTCATGCTCATCCCTGTTCCATGTTCTTCTTGATGAATAAATTGTTGCAGATCAAATCTTCACAACAACCATTTCGCTCAGATTTGAATCCTAGCAACCCTTTGACCAATTGTGAATATGTAGAAACAAAAATAAAAAATCATTATAACAACCTCTCTATTCTTCAACAAAACAACAAGAAATAAAAACAAACAATCTGTAAAATTTTGATTTCCTACCCCAAATTCATCCTAGGGATGGTTGCCAAATGGTAAATGCTAATTTTATTCTGCTCTTCTAATTGGAATTTTTGTACTATCATATGGTAATTCAAAACATTGAATTTGCAAACAAACATAAAAACTACAGAAAAAACTGAGAATCAAATCTGATAAAATATTCAAAACTGCAAATCCACTCTAGAAACCATTTCTATGGTTGATTGAAAACATAATTCAATCAGTATGGATCCATGACAATGCCAGCACAACACCATGCATATTGTACACTTTGCGTAATACTGAAGGGAGATGCCAAACACTTCAAATTCTTAAGAGAAGTGAACTGGGAGATGTGCAATGTGGGTGGCATTTGCAGCCAGCCAGTGAAAGTCAATAATAATAATGAACTGTTTTGTTGGCTCTCCCCTTCAGGGTAGAGAGTAGAGACATTGGGATGCACCCAGAAAGAAAGGGGCCAAAGTTTGGTATCACTACATTCGAGCTGGGTCATGTGGAGTCCACTGTAGAAACATTTCAAGCATAACTGACGTATGCACTAAGGCTTTACCATGCTAACCAGCATGTGTTTTCAATTTATTGTGTTGTATATCTATCATCCTTATGAATGCCATTTGAAGGGCAGAGCCATTATGCAACAAGTGCCTTGTTTATTTATTGGTTGTTGCTTTAAGTATTGTTGTTGAATTCAAGCATTTGAAGCTCTGGTGCCTTCTCTCTCTCTTTTGGAAGTATTTTCCTTTCCCAAGTGCTTCCTTGCTTGCACTGTAGTGTTTTCCCCACGTTTTCAGGGATTCTGTAAATGTTTTGCCCCTCTGCCTGGTTTTCAGTGATTCTCTAGTTGGGATGGTGCATGCATCAAAGGCATTTTCAGGGATCTGGTTGACACTCCGTGATTTATATTGCCTACATCTTCACTTTCCTCTTTTCTTCTGAATATGTACAAGAATTTGTCAATATTATTATTATGCTCATGTACTAGTTGAACATGCAAAGTGAAAACAGATAATTGTGAAAAATCATCCCAGGTCAAATCAAAACAGTTCTCATTGCTTCTTGGGACTACAGAAAACAGTGAAGTAATGAAGATGAGAAATTCCATGTGTTCTCTCTTTGCACAGCTCATGTGAGTTGAGATAAATTCACGTGCATAAATCCTCTTGATTGTGCATAAGTTTGTGTTGGGACAGTTGATATATATATATATATATATATGGCAAAACTGGAGCTGGCTGCACCCATACCTGTAGAAGTCCAAAGGCTTCATGGATTGGACATACCAGGATCCAAAGAACCACAAGTTTGGCATGACATATTCAAATCTATCAATAAGGGTTTAACGACTACATTCTATGTCCGCAGTGTTGTTACCTTCTACAGGAGATTAGTGACACCATTGGTGCACCTATTTGTTGTCTTTGTGCACAATGGTCTTCTTTCTGGGAACCTGATGTTCAATGAAGAGGAAACTTAGCGCTCAAAATTTGGGTTGGAACTTTGGGTAGGGCAAAAATCAGTGTTAATTTTGTACGTTACATTAATGTTTGGTTCGGCAATTGGCATATTTATTTTGAGCTCTATTGTGATTTTCTATTTCTAATGTTCAAAATGTTCTATTTCTATAAATTCAATATGCACTAATTAGTTCCTACACTATCGCCACTCATAAACCTGAAATATAGACTGTTCAAAATGAAATGTTATTGAACTTGAACTCCACAGACCAATGAATCGTTATGATTAGAAGGAAAACGCCATTTTCTTCAACTGACACACTAGGGGAGCCTTGAACAAATGTCCTTTTCCCAGAGCGTTTGGTGAACTTCGAAATAAAAGTAAGTTTAGGATTTGTCTACATTTACTCAATCACGATAGCTTCAGATTATTAATAACCTAACAGTATCATCTTGCTAAATTTAAAACCATCTGTTATATAAACTCTTCATCACTACAGAATCCTGTACAGAGCTCTTCCACATTTTCAGTGCAATTGGAGAGCATATTACACCGCGTCTTCTTCATCCGCTGTGTAACATGATTTTAATCCTCCACTACTGTTCATATAACAGTCTTCCGGTAAACAAGTACCACAGGAAAAAACATAAAGCATAGCAGCTTTGTGCACAGGACGCGAAAGTTCCTTGCAAACAAAAGTTCATTTCCTTCTGATTCCCATTAATGCCAGAATGCCTTCATTTCATTTTGGAAGTATGGTCCGGCTTGAGCGCGTTTTCTTTGAATAGAAGGATTATTAGACACGATTTTCCAACTTTTCCAACAGTTTGTAAATTAGCTTATATTGTCCTCTTCTTGAAGCATTTACAGTTTTCTCGGTTTAAAATCAACAAAGTCTGTTTGTACAAAAAACAGCACTAGATGAAGTTCCCAACATACCAACTCCGAGTCATTTTAACTGCTGGTGAACAATCTTCATAATGCGGGATGAAATAAAAATCACATCGTAGAAGTAGGATTGAGTACTTTAGAACCAACAAACAAACCATGTAAATTCACAATGCGACCCTTAAATTGCACCTAACAGAATGTCATTTTAGAGTCCAAATGCCACGCCAACGAAACTCCTGTCCAACCTTAAGCAGTGTCACTCCTGCACACATAACCTGAAAGCTCAATACTCCTCGCCATCATCCTCACCACCATCCTCAGCAGATTCTGCACCCACTTCCTCGTAGTCTTTCTCCAAGGCAGCCAAATCTTCACGAGCCTCGGAGAACTCTCCCTCCTCCATACCTTCACCCACGTACCAATGCACAAAGGCGCGCTTGGCATACATGAGGTCGAACTTGTGATCGATTCTGGAGAACACTTCTGCAACGCTTGTGCTGTTGGAGATCATGCACACAGCCCGCTGCACCTTGGCAAGATCACCACCCGGCACAACGGTGGGAGGCTGATAGTTGATGCCGCACTTGAAGCCAGTTGGACACCAGTCAACGAACTGGATCGTCCTCTTGGTCTTAATGGTTGCTACGGCAGCGTTAACATCTTTGGGCACCACATCACCTCGGTACATCAGGCAACAGGCCATGTACTTTCCATGTCGAGGGTCACATTTTGCCATCATGGAAGACGGCTCAAATGCTGAGTTGGTGATTTCCGCAACTGACAGCTGTTCATGATACGCCTTCTCAGCCGATATGACAGGTGCATAAGATGACAGCATGAAGTGGATTCTTGGGTATGGCACCAAGTTCGTCTGGAACTCCGTCACGTCGACGTTAAGAGCTCCATCGAAACGCAGGGAAGCGGTTAGCGACGAGATTACCTGCAACAGAACAGGTACACAAACTCTTGTATGTCAGATCAAAATAAACCCTAACAGAATACAAGAAAGATTGGCGCATTGAAACAACATGCAGGGAAAAACTCCTTCGAAAAGGATGAGGAAACACTCAGCGTAAATCAGGCTTAAAGCATCAAGAAACTAATACATTTAGACAACAATAGGCACTGCCGAACGAGGCATACCTGGGAAACAAGTCTGTTCAAGTTTGTGTAAGTAGGACGCTCTATGTCCAACGAACGACGGCATATATCGTATATTGCCTCGTTATCCAACAGGATGGAAACATCGGTGTGCTCCAACAAAGAGTGAGTTGAGAGCACACTGTTGTAGGGCTCTACAACAGAAGTTGACACCTGAGGAGAAGGGTAAACGGTAAAACCAAGCTTCGACTTCTTTCCGTAGTCTACTGAGAGACGCTCGAGGAGCAGACTGCCAAGACCAGATCCAGTACCACCTCCAACTGCATTGAATACGAGGAAACCCTGCAGGCCGGTGCAGTTATCTGCAAGCTTCCGGATACGGTCTAGACACAGATCGACAATCTCCTTGCCAACTGCAGCCAAAAAACCCAAAAAAGTAAGAACCACACGAAGAGCCGAAAATCGCAGAAGGAACATCAGTAGAGAGTAAGTTAAAAGAGTTAGTGCAGCGTGATAAAAGAAACTCACTGGTGTAATGGCCACGGGCGAAGTTGTTAGCCGCATCCTCCTTTCCCGAGATAAGCTGCTCCGGGTGAAACAGCTGACGGTACATACCAGTGCGCACCTCATCTATCACAGTCGGCTCCAGATCCAGGAACACGGCACGGGGTACGTGCTTTCCTGCTCCAGTCTCGGAGAAAAACGTGTTGAACGCGTCATCCCCGCCTCCAGTAGACTTGTCACTAGGCATTTGCCCATCAGGCTGCAAAGAGAATGACAAGTATTTCCAAGTAAGAAGCCTGGCCCAAAAACAAAGCTGAAGACCAAGAACCAGATGGAAGTATTAACGAAAGCCCCTTCAAGAGAAAACAATGCTGCGGCTTTCAACATACCTGAATACCGTGCTCGAGGCAGTACAGCTCCCAGCATGCATTTCCGACCTGGATACCGGCCTGACCGATGTGGATCGAGATGCACTCTCTCATGGTCACTCCTAACCGAGAGCTTCGCAAACTGTGCTAGAGGGGAGGGGAGGAGGAAAAACGAGAAGAGAACTGAACAAAACGGACGAAAGCCACCTGACCAAAAGCTTCAGATCTAAAACCAAAATGCTGTGCGAGTAGTATCACAAAAGAGAATGACAACTACAGCGGAAGAAACTTCGAGAAAGGCGTGTGCAAAGACGCCTTCACGAACGGAAAAAGCAGGAAGAGGAAGTATAGAGTAGAGAACTGGCGATGCAAGAGCTTCTTTGCTCTGTTTATCCCCTCTCTCTCTCTCCCTGGGTCTTCCCCACCGCCGCTCCCGGTCAGTGTTTTTTTAGGAATCTTTTTTGTTCGTAGCCCAAGCACTGATTTCTTTTGTGGAGAATTTTCGCCATTTTTCGAAAAAAATTGGAAAAAAAAAGTACCCTGTCTCAAATTCACTGTTTTAAATTTTTAAATCGCCAGAAATGATTATTTCTATTTCTGAAATCGGAAAAAAATAAAAATCACCACGACTGCTGAGGATTTTCCACTTTCATGTTTTGCATATCGCCAAATTTGGATAAATATAGTTATGGGGATAATCACCACTTGAGCAACATCACAAAATGGGAAAAAACAAACTGAACCAAAGCGGCGGTCATCCTTGGGAAGATTTAGCCAACTCTGGTTATAAACCAAAAATGAGGTACTAATCTTTAATCATCCTTTTAAAATTTAGGTTACACACTCTAAAGCAAATTACTTCTTTTTCGTACTAACTAACTAACTAACTATGTGACGATTTTTACTTTTTTCCTTAACTTTTGGCGACTGAAAACCTCCAAAATCACTTCATTTTCGAATTTCGAATTTTAAAAGTTTTCTCCTTTTGGCGAAATTTCACCAGTTGAACAAAGGACTGCGACTCCCGGTCGGCCAGCGCGTTTTCCGCCTTCAGTGACCGGTTGGAACCAGTCTCGAATTAGCGGCTACTGCTTACGAAGATGGACGCAATCGCGACCGTTGCGGCCAGAAAGCGGGAAACGGAAGCGGTGGACGAGAGGCCGTTGGATTAAGAAACTGTTTGAAGGTGGCTGTCAGGTACGACAACGTGAAACAGCTACCTATTCGTACTGACAGAAAGTTATGCCACATGCTTCGACTGACATCTGCGCCAGGCTCAGTGTTTCAAACTTTGAACCCTAAAGTTAGGCCCACTTGAAATGGGGTCCTTCAGGATCCCAATTTGTAGGAACCAGTTTGGACACTCATTTGAAGCAATTTGAATCCTTGAGTTGGATTTAGGGTTTAGGGTTCAAACTTTAAACCCTAAACATCGCCTTAAACCCTAGCCTGCATCTTAGTTGTTCAAATCATGACCTCTCCTTTTCTTTTCTTTTCTTTGTTGGGGAGGGGAAGAGGGCGAGGGGGGTTCGAACTGATTGATTTTCCCTCCCAAACGGTGCCTTGTAAATTTAGCCTCGATTTGCCACTTTTTGGTCTTGGTCCCTCATCTAAATGCCATGGCTTCAATTTATGGCTCTCAACCAATAAGATTGATGTATCTCAGGGGACCTTAGACCTTGGATCCTCATCTAAAGTGACCCTTAGTGTACCTAAGTTTGATGGTTGTACCTGACATTTTGGTAAGGTTTTTTATCAGGTATCTTTAATTAGCAGAATCCGCATTTCCTACTCAGAAATGTCATTATGCTATTTTAAGACCTATAAGTGGTCCTTACTTACTTACTTACTTACTTACAATTTAGCGTCATTAAGTGGGCCAAACAGCACCCGGGCCAGAGCCCAATTGACGTTAAGTCTAATAAAGCAATTTAGATCTAACCGTCTGACATTGTACTAAGAATCTAGCAAGGATGCCTTGCTGCTGACAATTCAGCAACTCAGCCAAAGGTGTGATGGCAGTTAGTGGCAATGAACCTCTAAACCTCTCTCGAACACTTTGATAGGCAGGGCAAACCAATAAGAAGTGGTCCTCATCCTCAACCGCACCCAAGTTGC
>Ga0209208_10003707_pt1 | contig 21858 bp, 13 predicted proteins | sample S1TSphfallax_3_FD_187694 | JGI IMG/M metagenome (GOLD analysis project Ga0209208, IMG submission 187694) | Host-associated microbial communities from peat moss isolated from Minnesota, USA - S1T2_Fd - Sphagnum fallax MG (SPAdes) (version 2) | ecosystem: Host-associated > Plants > Peat moss >...
GATACAAAAAAAAAAAAAAAATCCAATTCCTTTATACTTGGGAATCAACTAAACATTTTTCAATCCAAAGGACAACTTATGAAACCTAAAATTGTTCTACCTAGATTAGGTTCAATGAATCATTGCTAAAATTCATTATCTCATCTTTCATATGTTGAAATGAATGTTGTGCGAATACCTCGATCCAATTGTTAGAATTGACAATTTTGGATCCAAGTATCAAAAACCTAATTTGACTTAATCCAAAAATTAAAAAATTAATGTAAACCTTTACTCATTGAATCACTCAATCATGGTATAACTAGGGTAGAACTCGAAACCTTCTACTTGTCCATTTTCAATGGACAAAATCCTCAAGGACCTCCCCAAATTTGAGCGTTTTAAACAAGTCCAAGTATTAGGTTTTAGGGTTTCACATATGTGTGCATTAGTTTATATTTAGTATTTAGGATGTCTATGCTACTTTGAATTGAAGTGCAAGATTTATCCCTACTTGTTTCATCACCTAGCTTTATGGAACACATTGTTGTTGGTTGTTTTAGGGATATACAAGCTTAGTTTGAATGTACCAAACACAAGCAAGAGAATATGTTTTTCAACATCAATGTAAATGAAGTGATTCACAACTTGTTATACAATAAGAATAAGAACATTGATTCTTTGATCATTGTATTGATATATGTTTTTAAGAACTTCAAGTTCTTGAAGTGCAAAATCAATTCTATTGAGTACTTTACAACCTTAATTCCAAACTGCATTTGGAATCACATCTTTTTAGAAAATCATAAACCTTATACTCAACAATTGTCTTTTTTGGGCAAAACAATATTACTCTTATCAGCAAGTTCTAAAAAAAATTTATAAAAAAACCCATTACCCAAAGGTTCTACCACATTTGTAAAACATATGAAATCTAGGACCATGGTTCTTTTAAAAAACAGATATCCTCACAACAGTGGTTCAAACCTTTTCATCTCTTTTTTCTTTTCTTTTCCTAATCATTGGTTTTTCAGGTGCTGCAAGTTGGACGAGAAACTTGGCCAATGTATCTGCCTGCCAAAGGTTCAAAGAATTAAAGTCTATTTGTGAATTGAATTCTTTAGCTACAAAGCTTGGAAATTGTGTGAAAGATGAGTAACATATCAATTAGCCAAAACTTTGCAAAGTTTTGACAACAAGTTCTCATAACAAGTATGGTGATTTGTTTGATTATTCTCCAAGAAAAATTTAGTCAATACCCAGATGCAATCTCACTCGATTTTGGATTCTTTGGATGCTTTAATGTAGGTCTCAGCATGTGCAGTAGAAGTGGATGATGTGCATGGGAGGTCCAGATGAAAGTACTACAGAAAGGCCATTGTACTGCTACTAGTGGAGATGCTCTTATCACCAAAATGTTTTCCTCCTACAAGTCTGTGAGAACCAAAAAGTCCCACTAAGTTATTTAGAATCAGTTCAACAGTTGCAAGCTCTTGAAATCCAAAGTATTGTTCATGGAGACCTTAGATCAAGCCGGAAAAGAGAAGAACCTATATAGTTAGTTGACAAATTTTTACATGTTCATGTTCAGCGATCAAAACACATAGAAAATTGAATATATCATGTATCCTGGTATCATGCATTGTAATGGAGGAATTGGTGAATACAAATAATTATGTTCTGTGTGTTTTCAGTGCTAGAAATTCTACTTAAGCTTGTAAGTGGCAAAGTCTGACAGACCCAACCACCTTCAACAAAACCAGACACTTAATACACCGTGTTTTGTAGCCACAAGAAAAGATATACCCAAGAATCGAAGCGGGTTCTCTCTCTCCCTCTAGTGAAGTGTTCTTTTATGTTTGGCATTCAGTCATCAATGATGCAAGATAACTATTTCTGCAATCAACTTTCCAGCAAGTAACATTTTGCCTTTCTGAATTTCTGACCATTGCTAATAGTAATTGCAGCTTTTTGGGCTTGGAGATGTCTTTTGTGATTGGATTCATGCAGTTCAGGATCCCAAACCTTGAGCTGACTCACATACAACTGGTCAGAGTGAACCAACACCCGGCAGTGCACCATCCACAGGATGCTCTCGTATACAACACAGTTGTGGATGAAAATCAATTGAGTTAATATCTGGTTTCACCTTGGTAATCCATTGTGTAAGAAGTTGGTTCTATCACTTCAAGAGAATGTGGTTTTTGTCACTCAAAAATCCATGGCTCATGACAAATGTGTGAAATAAACTTTGTGGTTTCATCCATTGCAATGTACAATATATGATGTTTATTGCGGTATGTATTACATTAAAAATGTAATATATATATTTTAATGGCACAAATGTAATTTGTGTCATTATTTAATATCAAATTGTCATTTCAATGTAATATATATTACCATAAACATCATATATTATACATCGCAATGGATGAAACCACAAAGTTTATCTTGCACATGTGTCATGAGCTGTGGGTTTGTGTGTGAAATGCCACATTCTATTCTAGTTTCGTTTATACATGGGTAAGGCTGGTTTTACTACCTACCTACTAACAACCTGCTTGCACCTATTTATTGGTAGGTAGGTAGGTAGGTAGGAAAACAACAACTGGGGTAATCATCAAGGTTAGCTAGGGAACTGAAGCTCAACAGAAAATCGTTTCCTAACTTACTTGCCATCCATCCTTCATGGTAGCATGGTGGGTGCCGGTTCACCCTGACAGTGTCCTTGTTTGGAGTAGCCGATTGAGTTGGCCTGATTTAAATATCTTTGTGCTCTCTGTAATACAACAACGATCTTTATTACAATCCCATGTTGCTCATAGTCAGTCATGTAAACATGGGCCTCAACCAGCTAAACAAAAGGAGTCAGATCCATCTGTCTTCTACAAACCTTGATCTGCCCTCTTAGTGAGTTTCAAACCACCAGTGTGGTTGTTTTTTGGTGGATTCTCACCAGTTGGTAACCCTTTTTTTTTTCAGAAGTATGAAACTTGAGTTTTTTTGGTCTTTTTGGGTTTTTTTTATGGACACATTTTGAATTTTTTTTTTCCCCTAAAAGGTCCCCAGATTCAATATCGGGTTCCAATAGGTACCCGACCATATATAGAGTTGAGTCAATGTTTTTACTTGTACATTATTGTATAGTCAAATTTGACTAAACTGTCATTTTTGTATACTCATTTTTGGCTAAATGGTCCAATTTGGATGATCACCACTTTTGCTACCTACATCACAAAATTGAAAATTTTTAAACCACTGTGTGAAAGGGGGTTAGCTTCTGTGTTTTGTTTTTTAGGCAAATTTCCTCCACTTGGCAACAAGAATATATCCAGTTCAACACACTCAGTCAAAGCGGTTTTCGTGAAAAAAAAATGCACCAAAGTCACCAGATTTTGAGGGATCACCATATTTAGATAATAGGTTCTAATGGGTCACAAAAAGATTGCAATATTCTTAATTTTTTCTACTTTCCTCTCTTATACATGTAGCTAGATTTGGCTAATTCCTCTTGTGGATGATCACCAGTATGATGGCTACATCACAAAATTGAAACATACAAATCTCAGTCAGCTTATAGCCCAATTCATGCTCATCCAGGCTTGCCACGAGCAATATATATGGTCTTCTGTTGGCTGGCATTTATGATGATGCCTCTCTTTTTTTGTCAATAGTCTACACCATTGTTCTTCCAACCATGGCCTGCCTGGGCCCCAATCCAAAGGAGTGTTAGGTATGTTAAGTTTGTTTCAACAGCTTTCGGGTTTGTGTCCTCTCTAGAACATACAGTGTCCTCCAGACATCTAGCTTAATGTGTTCATGTGCAGATGGACATGATTGCAAACAGAGCCAACAAAGCCCAGATACAACATAGACGCTGTGCATTCTGCCTCTTTCCCTGCAGAAAAAAAGTCAGGGTTGTCAGAAAGTGGTAACATTGTTTGGTTTTTTTTAAGTTTTCATTGTTGTCGTCCTTATTTTTTTGGTGTCTTTGTTGTCAAGGGTTTCGAGGTTCCACAATGATGTAGAGGGACCTTCACTTTCATTGCCGAAGAACTTCAAGCTCCTCTTTTTGTGGCTTTTTAAAAATATTTTTTGTCAATGGTTTGTTTTGAGGAAGAAGTGCAACCTAAGGCACTATTGGAGGAGGGGGGGTTGGCACTTATGCAATCGTGACCATCATCGCATGCCATCACTTGCAACAAATAAACATCAAAAGGTTCCTAGGTTTCTTTTGTTTGCTATAAAAGATAACAATGATGGACCAAGGCTCCTTGTCATCTTCTTGTGTTTGTTTGTTGCAAAAGATGACGAAAAGTTCACATTTTTGTGTGTTTATTTACAAGTGAGCTTTAAGCTTTCCTTTTTTGTTTTGTGTTTTATTTAAATGTGCCTTGCCACCAAATTAATGACTCCATTGGATCAAATGATAATGGGTTGTATGAATAAGAAATCGTAAATAGTTTTTTGTTTTAACTTACACATTTAGTAAACCTTTTGGTGAAAACATCATTTGTTTTAAGATTTTTTTCATATTTATGTGAAAAAAATTTAAGTAAAATGTGAACATTTGGGTTGAATCTTTCAACCTCATACTTGTGTTGTTTCCTTTTCTAAGTTATGATCAAATTTATAGGAGAAAAACCCCAAAGGTTGGGGGGTTCTTTTTTTTTTTGTGGAGTACTTCAAAATGATGGGGACAAATAAAGTTTAGGATCTATGGTTTATGAAATACTCACATTGATAATAATATCAAGCGTAAACTCATCATTTTTTTGTTTCAATTTTAGTTGTTGGCTGAAGGGGCAATCAATGGAGCAAATGAAACCTTTCAAAGACCCTAAATAATTCAAAAGGATTTAGATAGGGCCAAGATGGGGTCAAAGTGGGTGTGTAAAGTTGGCACGTGTTCCATGGCATAGTCACAAAGCGGTTGTTCACCCCCAACACCTTAAAAAGGTACACAGCCTTATGGCATAAAGAGCCAAATTTGGTGTTCCTTTGATTCATGAAAGGGGCCCAACACCCAGATTAAGTTTGGATGAATGCACACATCTTAAATGATGCACATGTGATCCAATGACAAAATGGTGAAAAGGTGGCTAAAAAAGTGGGTCACCTCTAGTCATTTGCACATAGGCCCATCTGGAATGGGATCAATTCGAATCACTTGCAAAACCCCATTTGGTTTGGTTAGCTTGAGATCAATTTTTGCCTGGGCATTCAATCTTGGGGCATTGGGAACATCCCATGCAATGCTGCATGTGCATTGAAACTTATAAACCCTCATCTACACCACCCAATGCATGTATGCAAAAAGGTTAAAGATGGCATGGGATGGCATGTATTGGGAACAAGAGTCCAACAAAACATCATGGATACAAAATATCAACACAATCATTGATTTATAGGAATCTAAGATGATTCATGGACATACATGTCACAAAATAAATCGTGGTTTATGGGAGTCTTATCACTCTTCCAAAGCCCAATTTGAAGGGATGCATGTATTACACTTTGAAACTATGTTTTCAATTAACAACCATGAACCGAAACTAGGTCATTTTTATTGGAACTTATGTGCAAGTATTAGAAAGGACAAAACCATTACTTTAACATAGTACTTGCATGTGAGTCATGAAAATAAGTGCTTGTTTTGGGAACACCAAACAATTAAAAACAAGATGATGTAAAGTTGATGCAGTATTCATTCTTGGATTAGGAGATCACCTAATTACTTTCAACAAAGACCAAATGGTTTCCATATGTCCCCACATGTGGGTATTGGCATCATGCAAAGCCATTATAAGAACACGATATCTAAATCCCAAGGTAAACCATACAAATGGAAAACAAAAGAATTTTATAAGAGCTAATTATGCTTTCAACTTAAAAGTATTCAATCAAATCAAAATAATGAATGGAATATTCAGCTTGATAGTTTAAAGTTAATCAACCCAAAAAAATAATACATAAAACCCTAAATAATCCTAATGATAAATCCCACAAATCCTAACAATTATATAAACATATTTAAACACAAAACTATATATATATATATATGGGTTGATAAGTAGATATGGTAGTTAAAACAAAGGTTTTGTTGAAAGGTAAAAGTTTAATAAGAAATGTTTTTAAAATTATTGAGAAGTAAAACTTTAACCAAGAAGTAGAAAGATTTTGTTGAGAAATAAAAGTTTAGTCAAAAATTAGAGAGGTTTAGTCAATAGGTATAAGTTTAATTTTAAAGTAGAAAGTTTTGTTAAAAGGTAAAGGTTTAACTAGGAAGCATGGAGGTTTTGTTGAGAGGTAAAGCTTGAGCTAAGAAAAGATAGATGTTTTATCAAAGTATAAAAGTTTAGTTAAGATATTAGTTTAAAAAATTAAAGAGATAAAAGTTTAGTCAAGAAATGGAGAGATCTTGTGTACAAGCAAAGGTTTAGAAAAAGATTTTAAAAATGCATGGGTAGGTAAGGGAGCTGGTTGTTAGTTGGTGGGTATGGCCAAGATGTTGGTCAATAGGGTAGCTAGGCAGGAGGGTAGGATGGAGGTCAGATTGAAAAAAAAATGGCAAACAAAAAAAATGTGAATGTCAACAGCCAAAAAAAAGGTTGACTGTGGGACAATGTTGGTTACTGCAGGGTGATGAGGCGGATGAAAAAATGTAGCCCATCCTATGGACAGAACAGCCAACAGGTGCACTGGTGAGGGGTGCTGGTTTGCTGTGGCCCATGAAAAGGAGTCAGATCTTGTGAATTTCATCAAATTGGAAATTCTAAGCAAATAATTTAATCCTACATGTTTTTCACATCAAACATAGTCTCACGGAATTTTGCAGTGGACATGGTTCCATTTGTCGAATTCAATGAAATCAATTTTTTTTCTTACAACCACCCTGTTCTGAAAAGGAGCTATTCTATCGACAAAACTTCCCCATTGAGTGAGAACTTCTCTCTTCTAGCACGAAACTTCCCTTTCTTCGAACATCTCTTAATAATTAGTAGCCCACTTTCTTGCAGACTCAAAGATTCAAAACATCTTTGACTTTCATTTTATTTTTTCTTCATATAGCGAAAGAGTTAACAATTTAATGCACTGCTTTAACTTCTGCTCAACGTGTTTTCACGATCGTGTGCACTATCTCTTTAATTGCTGATCCATCGTGCTCTTCTTTCTTGATTGAAGTCGGTAAGCTCTTTGCCATCTTCTGGTTGTCGAGCACAATGATATTTGGTTTTTTGATCTCTGTTACTACTCCCACGTCCACAATCATACCTTCCCCTTTCACCTTTCTTTGCAGTTGGGTCCCTTTGAATTGCTACAAGAGATGGCCCAGCCCATAAAATATAACACCATTGAGTAGCCCCCCATTAATGTGTCTGATTTTTTTTGTCCTATGATCCAGGGTTTTGTTTTTCAATTTTGTGAGCATGCACAAGAGGAATTTGACAAATTTGGCTACCAGGTCAGTGAGGAAAGTATAATAATTCAAAGAATCCTGCCATATTTTTTGCAATCTGCTGGAATGTATTGTCCAAATATGGCAATGTCAGATACTTTTCCCTCAAAACCAAGTGACTTTGCCACTTTTTTTTCACAAAAATCCTCTGTATGAGTTGCACTGGATTCGTTTTTGTAAGCAAGTGGCGAAAATTCGCCCAAGAAGAAACACTAATATGATGAGTATTTTTCCTTTTTGGACAGTTATCATTTTCTGATGGATAAGGTCCCAATCGAGGGACTTGACCTCAAGGTCCCAATCATGGGACTTGAGGTTTGAGGCCATCTAAGCTTGAAGAAGAAAGTGTTGAATGATGAGTCATGCAAAGTAGTACCTAGTAGTCTTTGACTGGAGCCTATGAACCAAATTCAAAGCTTTTTGCAAAGCCTCACTCACCTACTCTATTTGCATGCCTTTTTGTAGTACTCAATACTTGCGCCTTTTTTGCTTCACTAAGTTCTTCCATAACCATCATTCAAACAAGTTCATATCATCTTCACTTTGTTCTGCACCTATCATTCAAACAAGATCAATTTGTCTTCTTGCTCTCAGGTTCATCATTCACTTTGCTCTTTTTGTTCTACTCTTCAATATAAGGATGTCTAAACAGTGAACACAGAGAAGGAATGCTTGGTACTTTCAATATATTAATTTTTGGAATGTTTTAAGAGAGTTTATGAACCTCAGGGATTTTTGAAGGAAATTGTGAGGTCCAAAATTTGATGAGTTTTGCACCCAAAACAGCAAATCTAGTCAAAATAGTACTTAAAATCCAGATTTGTCCAAAAATTCCTCCCCCCCAAAAAAAAAGAAAATTGCCAGGATGAGAAATTCCACCCCCACCTCCAAAAACAACAATGCTATTTGTCATCTAAGTGAAACTTATTCTTCAACATGTTTGCTATCCTCTTTTGCTTCCTTGTTAAAGGATCCAAAGATACTTTTGTGATTTGCTCACAATAACATAATTTTCTGATTTGCTTCATGATTTACTGATTTGTTCACCCAGTTTCATTGCTGTTCCTACTTGTATGGTTGTTGGGAGAAAGCACCCAGACTACTATCTAAAACATTGTCAACTGAACCAAATTTTTCCCCAGGATTCCTCCTCTTTTCCATACCCCCCACATCCTCTTTTCCTCGCTCTTTGTGTTTTGTACTGAGTAACAGACCCTGAGGAGACAAATTTATTTGCAAAGTATTCTAATATAACCTCGTGTGAAAAACTGAGTTCTGGACTTTCTGAATGACTCCAGCTAAAGAGGAAACCCAAACATCCTAAATTTGTTGTTTAGAAAGGCCTTGCTGAAGCACATATGAAAATCATACTTACAACAGGCACCATTTTTCTACAGGAGCATAGCATGTACTAATTTCAAGAACAAGAGAAAAAAACATTTTGAGTACTTGTTGCACTCACAGTTCACTCAGTGACTCCAATGTGCTGGGTTTGGCCACAACATGAGCAGCATTCAGCATGACCTAACAAAGGTGCACACACAAACCACTTTGCAAGGTGGATGTGAGTAATAACTGATACCACTAGGCTATTCCCTTGCTGCTGTCACAACAGGAGCACTTATTCAAACCCCTTTCCTTCCTTCATGAACACATTTCCCATAATGTGACCCATGACCTCTGAAAGACTAGCTAATGGAATCAAACATCACAGAATGAGATGAAGCTAGAAAGTCTACCTTGTAACCATCAATGCAGATCAACCAGATCATGACCTGGGGTGGTCATGCAGCCAAAGCAGCCTTGCTCTGTGATTTTCTCTGCATGTACAGCCAACTCCAATAACTGCAGTCAGAATCTGAGACAAAACAGGACTCCTTGTTATGATTGGTTTCTCAGGAGTGATTGGCCAATTACACAGCAACACATAACAAACACCAAACTTACCAGCAACACAAAACCCTCAACATTCAGAGCAAAACTGGGAAAGGCAACAACTCTAACAGACCCCTCATCAAACACCAGGCTCTGGCTTTGATTACCACTGAACAACGAACACAACAAGGTGCACAATTCCATGGATAATCTTGAGTCAACAGTGTGTGTAACAACAACATGGAAAAGGCATTAAGTCTCATGAACAGGACCAGAAGTAATTGCCACATTTACCAGTTGGATAAAACAAACAGCATCCAAGACTGGTTATGTACAATGAGACCAAACAGAAGGATGAGTGAGCAACAATCTAATAACAATGTCAACCACAAGTCCCCTTTCCACCATAGATCATATTCACTTTCAGATTTGGACACCTTTGTGGCCAATGGCCAACCAACCTAGAGTTAACTTTGTAGCCAAAAAGGGATTGTGACAGTGACCACTGTTCAAATCTAATCAGTTTCCTTGACCATAGTCAACTAGCTTCTTATTCTATAACCCAAGAATTCCTGTCCCCAAGGTGTTCCCACACTTCTTGATTTGACCATGTTCTGCAGCTGAGTCAAGGAATCTTCTACATGAGAAGAGTCTCTCCTCAGTTTTAACCACGGCCAAACCAACCTTTCTGAGGTTGGACATCACCACCACCATTCATCAACTTGTCAAGAACAATATTAAGATCCACTGACTGCCCATTTTCTGTCAGCCTGCGCACCACAGCCCTCACTTGGTCCTTAGAGAAGCCCATGCTTGATACTTTCTCAATTATTTCATCAATTGGCACACGGTTAGTTGAAAGGGGTGCAGGGCCTGAAGGACCTGAACCACTGGCACTTGCAGTCGGCAATGCATGCTGCACAGGTTGTGCTGTTGGCAACCGAGGATAGCCCCCATTCCCACTGCTTGGTGCAGAGGGGATTGCAGACTGAGGAATACGGTTATATGCAGAGCTCCCATAGCCAGCAGGTGCATTCATCTGCTGCTGATCATATACAGGCACAGCAGGCCGACCCTGAGCATGGTATGGTGGTGGCAATCCCATTGAGCTTGAGCTGCTACCACCAGCTTGAGTATCATACATATGAGGTCCTCCAGGACCTGCCTGTGGCTGATGTGCCTGCATTGGTGGCGGTGGTGGCGGTGGGGGTTGTTGTGGGAAAGGCCGGTTACCAAATGGTATGTACTGTGGTGGGAGATCTGCATAATTTGTAGACGGTGGAGGAGGACCCTGATGAGGTCCCTGAGGACTGCTACCATAAGGGGGGACCTCCAGCTGATTACTATATTGTTGCTGCAGAGATGGTGGTGGTCCTTGCTGTTGCTGTTGTGGTGGTAGAGGTGGTAGTGGCTGCTGGGAGTAGAACGGCATGGAATGTGGTGGTGGGGCCTGGGGAGGCTGCTGCTGGTATTGAGGATCCTGTTGCACTGCAGGTGGTGCCTGTAGCTGCAGCTGCTGTGGCAATGGTGGAGGTAATTGCCGCTGAGGCAGCATGTGAGGTGGTGGGGTGGGTAGCTGGGGATTTTGGTGAGCAGCAGATTGTCCCTGTTGCTGTGGTGGTGCATCTGAGTGCCTAGGAGGTGGTGGAGACTGTGGTGGAGGATCCACTGCTTGAGTGGCCACCGGGGCTGAGGGAGCACCCTCTCTAACACTGAGCTGAAGCTTTTCCAGCTGCAAGTGAGCTTCAGCAAGCTCTTGCTTATCACGCAAGACCTGCACACTGCGTTGAACCTGCAAATCCAAAAATGCTCTGTCTCAGGATGTGTTTACTGGCTGAAACTATCAAACCAGATGCACATTCATGGGACAACAGAATCAAGGCTGCTCTATCAAGGACATGAAATATACAAATGCCATCAAGGAAATGAGCAGATTCCACCATCTATCTGAAGATACAACATGCAACATGGTCAGGAAATGTTACTAGACGCATCAAGTAAATGAAATTTCCTGGTAACAAATTGTAGGCACTGAATTATTCTTATGCTTCATATCATGACAGACAAGTTCCTTGCAAGTTCACCTCTGCCAGCATGTTTGCCAAACCCCTCAGCTTCCCATCAGTTGCACCATTGTTTTCATCTGCTCCACTCTTGAAATCGGAGACCATGTGCTCTAAGTGCTGGGTGGTGGACTCCAAATGAGTTAGACGTCCACTTATCCCCTCTAGCACACGTAGCAAATTGTCTGCATACTTCTTCATTGTCCTCTCCACAGCAACCACTGTGGCAGTTTCAAGTACCTCCTTTTCATGATGCCCAGTTGGTTCTGACATCACAGGAGGTCGCTAGACAAATCACAATCAGAAAAACAACACATTAGCAAATAACACCAATGTAATCAAGCCCACATGAGGTTCACATCATACTCAAACATCCTCTTACATTACATCATCATTCCACACCTGAAGACTATAGCAAAAATACTAATGTTTCTGAATTGCCTAAACCAAGACACATGAGGACACGTGAGGGTGCTACCTGAGGCACTACATCATTGAGTCAGTTACTGAGTTCCACCAAGCTCTACATAACACCTGTAGAGCAAAGGTGCTGGGAATGTTTTCCTGATTGCTTGACTGGTTTTGAATTCAAGAGAGCATGACTTCTTTAGGATTTTTTGACCTAATTCAACCTCAAAACCCTAATACGCACAGAAAAGTGTGAAACCCTATGTGTGGAGATGACTGGTAGCAATGAAAAATTCATCCTGAAGACCTAGAGAAGGTATTCCCACTGATGGAGGACAGTGTTACCTCCACAACTTCTCACATCTGGTTATAGGATGTATGCAATCAAGGCAGCTCATTCTCTGTTTCTAGAGTTCTTCCTCTAAATCCCTTGAGCCCTCTCTCTCTCGTTTGGTCAAAAAACCCTAAGTGACTCTAATACTATAGACAAGCATCAAAAAAAACCTTGCAAGCATTCAACCTAAAACCACGCGCAAGATTGAGCATCAGAAATCTCATCACTCAAGTATGCACTATATGCTTCAGAAGAGTAGAAGAAGAGCTTCCAGTTTTCGGGTAGAAATATAATACCAGTGAAGAAGATGAGGGTCCCGAAGCTGAAACCGTCATCTTGTTGTTATTGGTCAGCGCACTCGCACTCGGCTGGAAGTCATAGCTCGGTTGTACATCATAGCTGGACTGCGATTCCTCGTTCCCGAAATCCACAACGGGGGGCGCCGAAACCCTAGTCTCCGCCTCCCACTTCTTCTGCTGTCCCCCACCGTGCAAGGCCGAGGTGGAATTCGACAACAGCTCAAAGAACACATCGTCCTGCGATCCAGCTTGCACCGACCCCATCCCGGAAGACGATCCTCCCCCGAACGCATCCATCTCTCTCTCTCTCTCTCTCTCTCTCTCTCTCTCTCTCTCTGCACAGAAACCCTAAAACCCTAAGTTTGCAATAACAGTTGTTGCGTTCTCAAAACTCTACCAATTCTTCTCGTGCGACTTCCAGCAAGCTCCTGGTTTCGTTTTCTTATTGAATAGAGAAATGGCCACAATCTCTCTCTAGGTGCCGTGCTGTGCCACGAGCGCATGAGGAGGTCGGCTATTTTCCAAGCAACGACGACGACTACGCAAAGACGCGCTTGCTTTTGTATCGGGGGAAAACGAAGGTTCCCAGACGACAAAGGGATCGGTGCTTGCGCGGGTTTGAACTCGGAACCGGTGTACCCAAAGTGGCGATCATCCAGAAAAGAATTTAGCCAGATTTAGTGAACTCGGACACACCAGCGTACCATGAAGGATGGATGCTAGATGGACAGAAAACAGTTTTCTGTTGGGTTCCAGTCCCCTAGTTAACCATGGTGGTTAACTCAGTTCCTTTTTTCTATACCTACTTACTAACAACCCACACCTGCCAACCTACTACAGCGGTCAATTTTTGACATGGAGACATTCTTACATCTAGTTTGAACTAACTTGACATCCCGGAAATTCTCCTTTTTTTCCTTTTCCTTATTCCTTTGTACATTTTCCAAATTGTAGTTACATAGTTTCTTATATATTGAACCTACTTCTTACCCGAAGGGATGTGAAACTAGAAATTAGAGTTGTCTGTAAAGTCAGGCAATTAGGGGGTGAGAATGGCCAGTTTCAGCATAATACGGCATCAAACGTGTAACTGGGAATGAAAATTTTACAAAAGGAAATAACTGGGACCCAAACTCAGTAAAGGTTCATCCACAACTGAGTTAGAACTGGCATCCATTGGATGGTGTGCTGCTTGGAGCTGGTTCACTCTGGCTACATACCACCACATATGAAAGTACTTATTTATTTATTTATTTATTTAGTTTTAGAAACAGGATCCTTCTATATTCTTGGCTACATACTGGAACTTATCATAAAAATCTGGCAACTGGAATTATTTTTCTTGAAATCTGGTGAATTTGGGCAATTTTTTCCTTGGAAAATCCTGTGAAATTTTGTAGAGGTTGAAATCATATTTTTTGAGGTCAAATTTGGCGAAAATTCACCAATTTAAAAAACATTGCCCCCAACCTTATGGAAAGAGCCACAAAGGAGGCTCATTTTACCCATTAATTTGGGTACTTAATGTTATGCCAACAAGCTAGGAAGTAAAAGGACCCATTTTCTTTTCTTTTCTAGTTACCATACATTTATATTGGCCTTTTTCTCTCCAGATACTTAATGTATTTTGAACCCCAATATTATTATTTTTCAATTTTGTGATACAACTGAACTATTAATAGAAGAATTTTTATAGTTGCGAATTTTCCTTATTTTTTTATTTTCTGTTTGAGAAAAGTTTGGAAAATTGTGGTTTTCCAGCAAAAATTAGCCACTTTTGTGAAATTGGAAATTTGAAAGAAAATTGCCAAAGAGCCATTTGTCTATAAGAAGTTTTAGCCAAACTTGTCTATAAATAAAACATGAGAATAAATTTACATATGCAGGGTTTTGCTTTCAATTTCTCCAAAACATTAGCAAATTTAGTCAAATTAACACTAGAAAAATAAATTCCCAAATATTTTTTCATAAAAAAGCATTGTATATGAGCATCATGTTATATTTGTGATGATCTACTAGAACCTAATATAGAAATCTGGTGATTTTTATCTTTGGACTATTGATTTAAAATTTGATAGAAAAATAACACACTAAGTCCCACTAGGTGGGTTAGTAATCTTCAAATAAAGAACTAAAAAAAAATTTGACTCTAGGTGGAGCCAAAAGTCATAGGTTTTTTATATTGGACTTTTGTTAGACAAGTATGGGTAGGAAACAAATTGCTAGATGGTTACATGGTTTCAAGTTTTGACTGATAAAGTATGTTTCAATTTTGAAGCATAACAAGAAGAAAATCTAAACCTTCCATTCAAAGTCTCATGGGCTATTTTTTTATGGTACAAGTACATTTCAATGATTATGGCTATCAAGAATGAAAGAACATGAATGGAAAGGGGTGGGAATTCAATTGAACCTGAGTGGAGTTGGGGTGGAATTCGATTGTGCAAAGAAATTTGGTATAATGTTTTATATCATCTTCAAATCCAATGATGGGTCGTCCAAAATTATAATGCATGTGTTTGCTACTAAAATACGAGTTAGTCCCACCAAATGAATGTTGTTTGATAGTTAGAAATGATTTAATCAACTTTGTGAGAAGTATAGTTATGCATGCAATATAAAGGTTGCAAGAAGGGGTTGAACAAGAAGTAGGATGGTTGGTTGTAGTAGTGCTACATGACATTTTTCTTTTTCCACAAGACAATTTTCATCATGAACCATCTCTTATGTTCTTGTGTTTTAAGGCAAAATGAATATTTTGAGATGTTAAACAATGTCGGGTGGATATAGATGATTATTCCTTCAACCAATAAGTGAAAAAATGATGGGTAAAAATTAATTGAACAAATTTTGATCTTGTTGAAATATAAACCAATAAGGAATGCAAGACTCCAAAACATTTCTAGAATGACAATCTTTCGTTTGGATTTGCTAAATTTTTATTAAAAACATCAAATAATGTCTTATTTGTTGTATGGACAACTCCCCAACTTATTTTTTAAAATGTGATTATCATTATTAGTGCAACCTTTTTATCAATATTTTTGAAATTATAGGTTCATTTCCATTGGTGTTTTGTAATACTAAAATTTTATGCCATCATGTTGGACATACTATATTTATTTGTGGTTACAATATTAAACAATTTGAACCAATATTGTTATTCATGTTGATTCATTTTTGACAAAACTACACACACAAACATAATTTTTGAACTATGTTTAAAGAAACTTAAGGACAATTTTTATTTATCAAAATTATCAAAAAATATCACTATGAAAAAAAGGGGTGTTTTGCAATTGGCCTTGCAACTCAATTTTTGAATTGCAAAGAACACTTGCAACTCCTTGTATTTATACGTCATGAATGTTAACAAACAAGTTGCATAAGTTGCATAGTTGCAACTCACCGTATATATGGTGCAACTCATTACAACTTAATCAAAACAATTCATTTTCAAGCACTATGCAACTCCATTATAACTACACCTATGATGTCATGTTGATGTCATTAATTATGATCCATCTTTTAAAATTTGACATGTGACATTATGAAAAAATTTGGACATAAAATTTTTTTTCAAAATATTGATCTCCATCATCTATTATGATTATTAATGATGGTTTGATATTGTGACACATGGCACAATCAAAAATTGCCACATGGAATATTAATTATATTTTGGAAAAAAAATAGTTATCAAAATTTATTTTAATAGATAGGTAGGTTATACATAACCATAGGTAGGTAGGTTGGTAGGTCTTAAAACTTACATACCACATATTTACTTGGGACCTACCTACCTACTTACATAGGTAGGTAGAAAAGTAAGACCTATTTACTTACCTAAGTAGGCAAAAAGGTAGGAAAGCACAAGACTAAATGCATTAAAGAATAACCATGATTTTATTTTTTATTTTATGTTTTGCTTTTAGGTTAAGGTTTTTGAACTCGTCTCAAAATGACACCTATATTTTAATGTGAGAACATAAGAGAACAAGCATTCTTTGTATAGTTTATAACATGAGATTTGAAAACAAAGCATATGGGTTAAATCTTTTAGTTGTTTGTTAATTGTAATTTGAGTTGTAATTATAACATTTAAGCACTGAAGATAGGCCAGATCCAAGGGGAAGGCTACATTATTTCTAGTGTTTAAACAAAACTCGAACCCCTCCTATTGGTGTGTCTAGTGCATTAAAAATTTTCAAAAACGAAATAAAATTGAAAAAGTTATGGCCCCTCAAAATAGAGGGGATCAAAAATTCAAAAAAACAAACCACCAAATGCTATAGAGGTCGGTTCCCAAACACCCACAAAATTCCTTGTATGTTGTTTTGTTGCTATTAGAGTTGAAAGATGATTTTAAAAACTTGAAATGGCATTCATGTAGCACTTTAAATAGTTTAAAATGAATAAGAAATAAAAAAAAGTTATGAGGTTTGAAAGTAGGATGGGTCTAAAGAGAACAAAAAAGTAAAAAAAATGTGGTTTATAAGTTGGAAAGCTTATTTCTCTTCTTGTTACTTTTTCATTACTCATTTTCCTTTGCACTTCAAAAATGTTTTCTAAAACTTGAGGTAACACTCCCTTAACATTTTAAATCACTCAAAACGAAACACATATGATGAAGATATAAATAACTAATGATATGTATCCTTATTAAATTATAAGTCGTTGTATTATAATCATAACATAGTTGAACAATAATACTTTAGTAGTGGCACACTAATGGCCATACTAATCATATCAATGGGAATCATAATCAAAAAGTAGTTGCAAATGTATCACATAATGGGTGGTGGACATGTGGACATGTGGCATGATTGCATGTATGTACATTGTACATTAATTGCAACATAGTTGTTGCTTCAGTGACACATTTACAATAATTCTAAAGTAATTACCACATGCAACTACAATGCAACTTCTGAAAAAGTCAAACATGGTTGATTACATATGTATGTACGATATGTATAAATTACAATATAAAAGACCCATTTTTAACTCACTTGTAATTATAATACAACAAACTGATTTTTTGACATGACAATTTATTTATTAATACACCATATTTCTAAGGGGATAGTTGCACAATAGTTGTAATACCCAAGGGATAATTGCCTTGGGTATGAATTTTTTTTTAGTTTTAGTTATAAGGTAGTGTGGTTTCAATGGAAGCAATTTTTCATAGTGTATTTACCATATTGATCTTAATGTACACTCCCATTTGATGAAACAATAAAAATGGTATAACATGCAAGTTATATTCATCATAATAATCAATTAAAGTTGAAGTTTAATGTATTTTGAAAGTGGGCATTCCTTGTGTGTGCCCAATTGTGAATGCACCCAATGACACCTGAAAAAGAAGTAATTACGAATGATGCAAGTGAAAATACATAAACATAAGAGTAAACTCTTGATTATTTTGGTGGGTTGGACAACATTATTCAATCAAAGACATTGGTGCACTTTGTCAAAGGAAAATTTTCACTTTCTCCCATAGAATGAAGGACTAGCATAGATAGGGAAGTCTATAAATTTTAATGCCTTGGACAATTAATCTCACTTTTGGCAAATAAGGATGGAAAAAGAAAGCACACACAACACTACCATTATTACCAAACATGGCCTCTTTGAATCGAAAGTGATGCCTTTTGGCCTAAAGAATGTGACTACACAATTCCCATGCATAATGGATAAAATATTCAAGCATGAGTTGAATACTTTGTCAAAGTATTTGTTAATAATGTGAACATTCATAGCTCCACATGGAAAGAACCATTGGAGCACCTAAACCAAGAACTATGGTGTAACATGAAGTAAATTTGAAGTTTAATTCAACAAAATGTAATTTTGAGGCCCGAGGAATTGTGTTCTTGGGTCATGTTGTGAATGTAAGAGGCATTAAGCTAGGCCTAGGGAAGAATATAAAAGTTCAATAATTCCCAATTCCCATTTATGTTACACATGTGAGAGCATTCTTGGGATTGATTTGTTATTTTAGAAATTTTATGAAGGGGTATGCCAAAATCGCAGCCCCTTTGTTTGAATCGACCTACAAAAATGTTTAATATATGGATGCAGGTGTGCCAAAATGCATTTCAAGAATTGAAGTTGAAATTGGTGATGGTCCCCATTTTGATGAAACATGAATTCAACAAAATGTTCATCTTGGATGTGGATTAATGGTTTGCTAAAGTGGTGAGAGTCATGTTATGCCAGAAAGAATGGCACAAGGAAGTGGTGGTGGCATTTATGAATAAGGGCCTATCTACAATACAAAAGAAATTTCACCCCATGGAAGGGGCATGCTACACCACTATTTAGGGTATAATGCACTTTAAGAAACATCCACAATTATTCTATGTTAAAGATAAAACAAAAGCCACCTCAATGGCTTGCAATTGTTTTAAAGGTTCATGGGAGACATGGGCATTGGGTTGATTTTATGTTGTAAGATTTCAGTTTCAAGATAATGCATAAGGCAAAAGTTGCATGACATTAGAATATGGATGCTCTAAGTTGCCATCTAATTGGCAAACTAAAAGATGATGATGAATTTCAAAATGAGGTCCAAGATATTAATATTTTCATTTTTTCTACTTCTAAAAGGTTAAATGAATGGAGAGGATGGTAGGTTGATGACTTAGTTGGGAGTTAGAATATTAAAAGGAGTTGTTGGATGCATATTGATTTTCATTTCAACATAAATTATTTGTGCATAAGTGATGAAGAGAAAGGTACCATCCAATGTGTATACACATCCTCAACCAAGACCTTAATACAAGGAACAAGAACTTTTGGACATGTGGAAAATATTGAGGGTATGTAAGTAAGAAGGATTAGTGAGTTGATGTGGATAAATAATGAACAACAAGACAAGTAGAGAAAACAAGGTTTTCAAGGCTTGTGGTTGGATTGAGGAAAGTAATGGAAATTAATGAAATAGGCTTAGTAGCAAGTGAATGAGCTTAAAGCTAGAACTTTGGACACTAGTAAGAGGACTAACAATGGGGAACCAAAGGAATGAGTGATGGATATGTGGCAAAATGAGGTTTGCATGCCCACACCCAATATAGGAAAATTAACTATTGATTGTGTATTCTAGAAAGGGCATGTGTGTGGAAGATAATTATAAACTACAATTGGTTGGATCAAAACCTTTACTTTAAAGATCTAATGGTTTTAAAGCCAAAACAAAGAAAGGAACTAGTGAGTGAGATCCATGTTCACGAGCTTGATCATTTTGGGAAAACAAGAAACTTGGAAGAAATTACTTGTCATTTCTTTTGCCACAATTGGACTAACATTATGAGCCCATAAGGGATTGCAAAGAATATCAACTAGTGAAAAAAATTAGAGTGTGGAAGTTTGAAGTGGAAAAAATGCGTAGCATTCTAGTGTGTGAATTATTTTACAAGTTGCCCTTGATATTGGTAGCTAGTCCACTCTTGAAAACTAGGAGTCGCAACAAGTACATTATGGTAGTAGTACATTAAGGCAATCATGGACCATGGTGCATTGATAATTGCTAGATTTTAGAGGGGAAAATCATATGTGGATTTGGGGTGTTAACGTACATTCTAATAAAGAATGGAACTGAATGGGCAAGTGAATATAAGGAGATGTGTAGTAAATATGTCGTAATCCACCAACATGTTATTCTTATTTATTCCTAGTGTAATGGGATGGCTAAATATTTAATAAAACCAATCAAACTTAAGATCACAATTGTAGCTAGCATGGCAAATTATGCATAAGATTGGGATTTACATTTGCCCAAGATGTTGTTTGGGTATAAATGTGGAATATAGGAAAACATTACATTTTTCTCCATGCACGGTGTTCATTGGACACAACTCATGCTTCAAAGTTGATAAGCAATTGGATTTGCTTTGTACTTTATGAAGGAGATATGGAATGAAGAAGAAATTATTGCACAAATGGTACAAAAGATGCATTTAATGAATCATGTGCATGAGATGTTAGTAGAAATTTAAAGTGTAAAAATGTCAAATGTGAACCTATGCACTTAAAAAAGATAAACAATTGCTCATTGGCTTGCTTGAAGGATGTTGGATCAAGATGTGTAAACCAAGCAAAAAAAAGGGGCTAGGGCCTACATGAGAAAGGACCTACAAATTCTTGGGAGCAAGGGGAACAAGAAGTGAATGCTCCAAGAACAAACTATGTATGTTGCAGGATGGCCAAGAGAAAACTTGGCAAAGATCACATACAAAAGTGCAAGTCTTCAATGTAATAGTGTAAAGTTGAGTAACAAATTCAACATTTGTTGTAACATTTTTTAGGACAAATTTTTTTAATTAAAGGAATGGTTACATGCGTGGCATGAATGTAAGTCGTAGAAGTTGAAAGACTAGTGGGTGTGATTCATTTATTTATATTTTGTGTGTGATTAAAGGCAAAAAGATGCATATTATGTGTCTTTGAGAAAATGGAGAGTAAGGCATCTATGATTTTTTAATTTTTTAAAAAGAAAGTTGAAGTCAAAATTTGTCAAGAAAATGAATTGGACTCACTATCTTGAATTTATCCTATGAACAACCATGGTGAAGTAGAGTCTCATGAACAAGAGGCTTTCTTACAAAATCCTTCGATTTCCCTCCAATGATGGCTATTAAATTGAACATGGTACCTTATCTATTTTGCTCACTCAAGAGGATGCTAATGTGTAATCAACTACCTTATTTACTAAAGAAGGGGTTGTTGGATGACATACACATGTTGGTTAAGATCATGTTGCAAAAAAATGTTTTCAATAGTGGGCTTAGTGTTGTTTGCAATGGCATGGCTATTGATCCTACCAATTAGTGGCATTGCTAATGAAAGGGCTATTGGTGTTACTAATGAATGGGCTAGTTCTATCATTGAAGGAGACACTTCCATGTTGTTGATGTTGTTTTGTTTAGAAATACATGAACTAGAATTATTTGCATTGGGATTTGTGAACTTTTTTTCCACCTATCACAAATAAAGATTGATGGATGCCATAATAATTTGGTTTCTTTGGCAATAAACATTTGAACTACGAAATTTCCAATTTTCGTATTAATTGTTAACCAGTAATGCCCAAGTTATTGAAACCCTAAATTGTCATGCACAAATATATATTTCTATCATTTTATGGTTGTGTTCCTTGCTTGAACAACATAGGCTATCCTTGTATGCTTATGCAAGAGGTCTTTCCTTTTTTTGCCTTCTACAGTACAAGTTCAAATTTGTCTTGCATTCCTTCTGCATACCTTCAAGAAGAGAAGTGTGTTATGTTTTCCTTTGAAAAGGTCCAAGTCCAAGTACACTATAATTGCTACATTTTCTCTAACAAGGTTTAGCAAGCCTAATTTGTTTAAATAAAGATTTATTTCTGAAATTACTTTCCCAAAATAAAGTCAGTATTCAGCAATTGTATAGTGT
>Ga0209208_10003708_pt1 | contig 21857 bp, 28 predicted proteins | sample S1TSphfallax_3_FD_187694 | JGI IMG/M metagenome (GOLD analysis project Ga0209208, IMG submission 187694) | Host-associated microbial communities from peat moss isolated from Minnesota, USA - S1T2_Fd - Sphagnum fallax MG (SPAdes) (version 2) | ecosystem: Host-associated > Plants > Peat moss >...
TATGTTTTTTTTTTTTAATTTTGATTAAAATTTTATTTTGATATATGTTTTGATAATTTGATTAAGTTTTATGCATCACATCATTATTATATAACACATGTTCTATAATATGAATAAACATACTAAAATACATTTTGTGCATGTCTTGTGACAAAATTAATGTTTATTAACAATTTATTGGGATAATGATATGTTTGATAATTCAAATTTTTTTATCATAAATATATAAAAAGATTTTGCACAGTCTTATATTGAATATTTTTATTTTTATTTTTTCATGTTCAATTAAGTTTGTGATCCTTTCATTAGGTTTTCTTTTTTTAAAAGTGTAAATTTGACTAATTTTTCTAATTTTTCTAAATTTTAAAGAAATTCACCAAATTTTCGATACAAAAAATGAGAAGGGGGGGGGGGGGTAGGACAAAAGGCCGGCAAAACGACGGGCCAAAAGACATGACAATGAAAAGGCCGGCAAAATGACGGGCCAAAAGACATGACAAGAAACAGCCGGCAAAGCGGCGGGTTGTGGGCAGAGGAGGAGGAGGAGGAGACGACGACGCCTGGAGATGGCGGGGTCCTCCTCCAGGCGCTACAGCGATGAGAACCTCGGGGCCACAACAACACAGGAAGCGCGTCATCGAGTGATCTGAGGTCCAGCTGTAGTATAGAACCAGCAGGCTTGAAACCCATCTCTCATATCCACTTTGCTCTCACATTTTTTTGGTGAACAACAGCGCCACAGAGAATTTTTGTCTTACCACGTCGCAGAGGACTCGTTTGGAAAGTTGACGAGATCATCCGTGACAAACAGAAGAAGAGTGTGTCGACGGCTGCCTAGCTTGAGAAGATGTCGTATGCTTATCTGTTCAAGTACATCATCATCGGCGATACAGGTAATACTTGGAGTCGTTGCCGTTGTTAGGGTTTGATGCTGGGGTTTGTTTCTCTGTTTGTATTTTCTTTTTTTGGGGTGGGGTGGCGGGGTTATCTTAGATTCAGGGAGATGTTTCCTACGCGTTCTTGTTCACAATCATCCTTAATAGGCAGCCTTACATGTGTGTTGTGGTCTGGGAGAGCATGGGAAGTACGTTCCTGGGTGTGGCACATGAGACTAATAGTAGCAGCAGCAGCAGTAGTAGTAGTAGTAATAGTAGTATTAGGGTTTGATGCTTGGTGTTTGATGCAAGGTTTGTGTGTTTTTTATTAGTCATAGCCCTTGTGGTTGTGATGGCCAGGGTTTTACTGTTTTGAAATATAAGGCTAGTATATTTGACCCTCATGTATGTTTCTATGATTTTTTTTGACGTGTGTTTCCTTGGTTCTTTGCAAACAGGGGTGGGGAAATCATGTCTGCTCTTGCAGTTCACAGATAAGAGGTTTCAGCCTGTCCATGATCTGACTATCGGTGTGGAATTTGGGGCACGGATGGTTACAATTGACAGCAAGCCAATCAAGCTTCAAATTTGGGACACGGTATGTATGTACTTTCCCTCATGCCAAGATTCTTGAATGAATTATGCCTGTTTTGTTTCTCTATGGATTAATGATCTCTATATCCCAGCTTCTGATCATGGGGTCTAAAAGTTTAACTTGGTGATCTGAATTTTGCATTGGCCGTTAAGCTCTGTCTTTCTGTTCATCTGGATCATATTCTTTAGTGTCCTGGATTGTGGCTGGAGATTGGAATTTATGTTCGCTGACAAACCCAGAAAAACAAAAGTCTGTGTCATGCTTTGTCTGGGACATGTGGTTTGCTGCCAAAGCATGACTCAGAGGCTCTTGATCCTATGAGGCACCAAATAAGGGCTACTGCCTCCTTTTGGAGGTCTAACCATTGTAACATCAACCACATGGTTGCCCAACCCTGTCAAAAGTTTGACCCCTGTTATCCCCTTGATTTTTTGGTGACCAGTTGTAAAGACAGTTACCAAGGTTGTTCCAAGTTTTGCGCTAAATTTCAGCTTTTCATTACATGAGTCAAGGGTGGCAACCGAGAAGATGTATGTAGCCAACAATTGGTATGCAAATGGTACTACTTTTGCATTCTCTTTGGCTAACTCATCCCTCCTCACATATCAGGTTGATGTTTGATGTCTTGTCAATTCTAGATTTTCCTTTCCAAGTTATCCTAAGGAAGAAGGATTGCAGAATATCCTTAAGTTCTTGATGGCCCCTCCAACTTCATGAACCTAGACAAAGACTCTATTGTCAGTGGCATGTACCTGAAGTCATTTCTGTGACTGTACTCTTGCAATTTCTCAGGTTTAGCAATAACGCAAGTTTTAACAGGCTTAAATCATTGACTTTTTTTACGACTGTTCTCAGCTAGATGATGTAGGTATTAGCATGATTTGTGTGCCTCATGTGGATTCCAATTTTACACATGTTGGTGTTGTTCAGAATGCTCTTCAATCTGTTGTCTTTTTAGGGGTTGGATCTTCCTTTTTTTTTCTTGCCTTTCTCCAGTTTGCTGATATTTTGTTGGACCTGAAATATTTATATCTTGTTGTCTGTTCATCTCTTAGCAGAGAAGGTCACCATAGTCTTAATGGTATTTAGGTCATCTCATGATTTCTACTCAAGTGCACTCCAACCATAGGTGTTGAGAATTTCTATGAATATACCTCTTCTTACCAAGTTTTCTTGGCATTCATGTCCTGTCCTGTTCCTTTCATCCTTCTTTCTTCTCTCTCCTTTTTCTGTCTTGATTTGTAATTTTTCAGGCAATCTGTCATTGATCATCAAGTCCTGTCACTTTGTGTCAAAGCAGTTGAGGAGAGTGAGTGTCATTCAGAATGGTTTGATGTTGACCCAGTGTATGTTTGGGCTGATTAGGCGGGACAAGAGTCATTTCGTTCTATCACCAGATCATACTATAGAGGAGCTGCAGGTGCACTACTGGTGTATGATATAACAAGGTATTCCCATCAATCTCTACAAATATAGAGGAGACCTGTTTTTCTTGGTGTCTAGCAGCAGGGTGGGTGACCACAGTATTGATCTGGTGTTTTTCTTGTGCCTCTTTGCTGATTTGAGTATGGGGATGTGCAGGAGGGAAACATTCAATCATCTGGCAAGCTGGTTGGAGGATGCACGGCAACATGCCAATTCGAACATGACCATCATGCTAATTGGTAACAAATGTGACTTGGCTCATAGAAGAGCAGTCAGCACTGAAGAAGGTGAACAATTTGCTAAGGAAAATGGGTTAGTGTTTATGGAGACATCAGCAAAGACAGCACAGAATGTTGAAGATGTAAGTTCATCTTGGATTTGACTGCAGAGTATTTTGGTATATCTGATTTCAATTCCTCAAGTGAAACTTTCCACCAATCATTTCTGTATTTTGACTCTGATCAAATTTGTTGTTACATTTTCCTCAGGAAATGCATTTCCTCAAAACCAGAACTACTCTATATGTTTTTGTGCATGTAGATTTTCCTTCTGACATGTGCATATGGGGGACTAATGATTAGTTGTTCACATGTTTGTTTCAGGCCTTCATCAACACTGCTGCAAAAATTTATCAGAAGATTGAGGAGGGCATATTCGATGTGTCAAATGAGGTGAGCTCACCTTACCACAGACTGGTATTCTGATTATTCATCTATCTCACCTAATAACATACCCCAGCCAAATGCAGTTGTAAAATCTACTGCTGTCAAAGAATGTTCCTTGTTGCATTGCATCCTCCATAGCTGATAGTCATAATTATCAACTGTGCAGCTGAAATCTACTCAGTTGGGTTCTCCTGTTGTGAGCTACGGGTTTGAACGTATCAGGTTAAGATTAATAGATGTGCTCAATGTCAACTGCCTGGAACATAGAGCTTGCAGGAGATTCTTTTTTTGTGTTTGTTGTTTCATGATATTTAGGTTCCATTTCTGTTATAGTGAGTGTTGTGTGAGTGTCATTGAGTATTTGAAAAATGGGAAGTGATGCAGTGTACTGAATGAATGGTTACATGGACAAGTAGACTTTGTGGACCTGTGGACCCAGGGGACTGGGGCCTTTCAAATCCACTTGAGGGAATATTGTTCTTAGGGCAAGTTGCCACTGACAGACATTGCTGGTTGACTGCTATTGTGGTGGGTGGCAGTCATATGGCATCAAGGTTGGGTATGGCAGTGGTGCTGGCACAGGCACAGGTGGGGGACGGGGGAACACTGCAATCCAACAAGGTGGTTGCTGTAGTTGATCTAGGCTGCAGTAAGGCAGCAGACATCAATTTCTGTCATGCAAATGTATGATGAAAGGACAAACTGTTTGTCACAACAAGTGGGAGTTCAGAGAAGAATATCCAGTTCAGATATTGTGCCAGCTATGAAGCAAAAGGTAGGGGCTGGGAGGTGTGATGTTGGACATTACCAATAATAGCCCACCCAACAGTTACCTTCAGAGTGTTATTGTGGAGTGTTCTCTCTGCAATCTCATAGATATGTTTTCCAGTGGCTAAAGTGGATGTACTGGATCCAAGTAGTCACCAGTGGTCTGCTTAATGGATATGTTCAGGGTGCATTAGGCCCCAACCACAACCCCCCCCCCCTCTCTCTCTCTTTAGGCCTCTCTATGCCTTTAGGATTAGATGCTTGCTTGTACAGGGGCAAGCTAAAATCAAACAAAGCTCATCCTCACAAGCTTCTTGCAGCTTGAATGAGGCTTAATATTGACTTTTTTTGATTCGTGGCCTCTTGAGTACTAGCTGTCATGATTGAGTCTTCCCATTGCTTCTGGAAATTTGACAGAAACAGAGGATGAAGATTCATTTATAAGTGTTTTGCCTGAAATTTTGAGCAGATTGTTATACACTTACCTATGATACATCAGTGGGGACTAATGGCAGCTAATTGCAGCCATTCAGGTGGCATTCATGATGAAGGTGATGGTCTGATACTCTGTGAGTAACACAAGGTTGTGGCAGCACTCATTTTCCTCATGTTTGTTTTGGTTTGGCTAGAACTATCTCCATGCTTATCTTGAAAGGGCTTTGTGGAGTTTTCACCAGATCCTTATAAATAACCTCAAGAAGGCACTCATAGGTTTGTACCAGCTAGACGTCAGAATTTGTTAGTTTCTGTAACTGACGGTGTTTATTTAGCATCCTGTACAGGTCATAGGAATGTACTCTTCTCACAATTATATGCTTGGATCTGCCCAGGTTGAATATTCTTGTGTATCATGTAATGGATATCTCTTTCTCAAGTCTCACAATTCCAAATACATGTGTTTTTTTCCAAATACTCTATTAAGAAGTTTTCTGTTTTCCATTCAAATTTTGGTTTTGTTGGCTTTGCTCATAGAAGGCTTCATTCAAGTAGGATTTGGTGATAATTTTTTGGCTCAAACTTGGAACCAATTTGTGAATGACAGGTAGACATCTAGCTTGATTTGCTATGTTGCTTTTTCCTGTCAAATTCATTTTGCATCCAAATTATGTGGCCAAGCGATATGGTTTTGTCGTAATTTGTGATTTTGATTGAACTTGGCATAAAGGGTAGAATCATTTATGCAATGAGTTGCTTGTTTGATTAGCATGCCAAGTTTTTCATTCAAATATATTTATCATTTCACATGGTGATTCTCATGATTAATTGTTGTTGTAACACATCATATGTTTAACCTTTCACATGGTGATCCTCGTGAATAAGCTCTTAAAGATTTGATGAGCGTTTTCCTGTAGCTGCTTTGTAAGTCTTCAATTGCACCCCATCTTAAAACTTGAACAATTGGGAGAACCCACAAATTTTCAGTTTGGATAAATCCTTGAAATTGTGTTTGGCCCGTTGCATGATGAGGATGGTATGACGTGAGTAATTACACTGAACTAATGGTTTCTCTTCATTCTGATCATGGGACATCAACCATGTTTGGAAGGCATTAGGTTGTGTAGGAGGATAACACATTGAAGCTGATGCAATTTTATTGTTTTGATATTTTTAAATGAAATCATGAAGAGGTTTACTCATTGTTACTTGTGTCCAAGAGCAACAAATGTATGGGTCCTGACTCCTGATTAGCTGTGATTTCTTTTTCTTTTTCAATTTTATCATGTAGCTGAGGTGACAATCATCCATAACCTTATATAGCCAAATTTGGCTATTAAAATACAAAAGGAAATTTTTTAACATCCTTCTATGCTTTTGCATGCATACTTGGAAGCATGTGTGGAAAGCTAGCAATTTTTTTTTAATTTCTTGAAAACTTTTTCAATTTTTGGCTATACTTCCAAAAAATCATTGAATTTACAACAAAGATTTTCAAAAATTTAGCCAAAGTGCAAAATTTTGCACAATTTTCCAAAATTACTCTGGGAAGGGAAGGTATTTGGGGAAGCAGGAAACCTTGTTGCCCACCATGTCTACTTTTTCCCATATGCAATTTCATACATGTCATAAAATCCATCTCAGCACCCGCTGGAACATGCACAAAATCCACCTCAATACGTGGTGGAATAGCACACATTGAACAAACTGACGCAGAGTTCACTTTCCCAGAAATGGCAGTCATGGAATCCAAAAGCATACCCTATCAACCACCAACCAACAATTTGTTGACTCTTTGGGGTTTAGAGTTTAGGGTTTAACAGAAGTAACTATGTAGAATCTCACAAGCGCCTTTATCTCAACAGGGCATTACAGGTTCGTCCATGAAGTACAAAAGTACTGTCCTAACTTTCACCAGTAAAATTTAGTACACAGCCCCAAGCCTTAAGAGGTTTCAGTGGTAAAGTCTTTCCATGTCAGAAAAAGTGATTGAGTTGTGATTCTTTGCAACCCAATACAACTTGGTAGACAGCTAGATATGGCTTCTTCTTCTATTTTAATGTCACACAAATGCTTCACCCAAACTGGCTGATGAATAAAAAGCATAAACATAACAATATAAATGAATTCCTTAACCTCGCCCACACACTTGCACAAATTTCCCGAGTTGATTTCCAACTTCTGAAAAGTCAATGCTGTGTCATAGCAAAAATTTTGCTGCAATTTGCAGACCCCATCATGAAATAAAAAGGTTCTTTGTTACCCGCGTTTCAAGAGCTGCAACAATAGCACTGCAGCTGAATCCTTAGCTTTCTTCACACTTGGCATCGGTTCTCCAACACATTCCTCTGTCCACCCCTTGTCAGTGGTGTGCACTCGCACTGAATATGTAAATCTCTTAGCATGCGCTGGTCCACCTTCTGCAGCACACCTGTAAGGAAATTGGGTCTGTTTAAAACTCACTACTTCACACTGTTCCTACTCTAACCAGAATACTGCGGCAATGCATCATGAGCAGAAATCCAATCTGATCCACTAAGAAGATGAGTAAAGGAATTTTATTGACACAAAAAACCAAAAACATACACTTGATCCTGTACCCATCTGATCATGGATAAGAGAATAGAACAAAGTAGAATTCAGGCCGGAAAAAAAATGTACTTGTACTGTGGCATTGGCCATTGTCTTTTCAAGCAGATGTCATTCAGTGCTTGTCGTGTGAAGGGGGCATTCCCATTTTTTTTGGCCTTCCCATTGTTCGCATCCCCAGCTTCACTGGCAGCATCCTTTGCAGCTTGCTCTTTGATCACCTCCTTCTCCTTCAAAATCACGAGTGCATTGCGTGCAGCCAACTTCTGAGCCATTTTCTTCTGTGCATTTTGAGCTGAGCCAATCTGCACCCCATCTACATAGACCTCCACAGTCGCCACATTGCCTGCTCGTGTGGCCTTGTACTCCAGACCCTCTGCTTGCTGCTGGCAGCGTTCTTGCAGTTCACGCACTGGATGCATGGGTAATGTTTCTGGTGTCACCATTGGTTGTAGAAGTGGCTCAAACACCTGTTGGCCAGGAAACATAAAAGGCAAAGGTTATCATAAACTTAAATTCCACAACACAGCAGTGAACTTTATGACACCAAGATGCAACTTGTAACCTGGTTGGTAGATCAACAAAATTGCCAGAAGAGCTGGACAGAAACGGTGAGAGAAGAGGCTTGAAAAAAAAACCAAACTCACCTCCCAAACTTTATTGGTGTCCAGGCCTGTGTCCAGGAAAAGAGCACCGGCTATGGACTCCAAAATATCCCCAAGCACCTTTGGAGCCTTGAAATCTCCAAGACCAAAAGAATTCACTCCAGGCTTATCAAGCTCAGTCTGAATGTCTTTCACAAAATCACGGATCTGCAAGCAATCAGCTGTCAACTGTCAAACAAATGATCTTACACACAGGTGAAATGGAATCACTGGGACACTTCAGGAGATACACAGAGTCCCATTACTTCTCAAACTTTTGCAAATCTACAAACATGCCTCACTCAAACCACAAAGCAGAATCTGGAAACAAAATATGTCATATTCCTACAAAACTCGATACTTGAACATCTAACACATATCATAGTTCAAAAAAACTGCCTCAAATACTGTCTGAGATGATACTTGATACTGCTTCACAACCCACGACATCCATTTCTGAGATTTGGGTGCATCAGTTTAAGACAGATTTCCAACCCACAAACTTGCAGCAAAATTACCTGAGTCTCCAGAGCACTAGAACCATGACGCAAATGGAGGTGAAATTTATGCTTCACTGAAACACGGGCAAAATTCTCATTATTCACGGCTGCAGCTCTTAAGTCTGTGAGCCGTCCAGGAGGCAGGTCAGTATAGCTGAAGAAAAGGTATTTGGTGATGAGGTGATCCAAGACTGCATCCCCAACAAACTCGAGCCGTTGATAACAAGGCACTCCTGAAGAGGGACGGGAGGCATGTGTTATAGCCTCCACCAACAAACTCCGCTCCCGAAACTGGTGGCCAACATAACTTTCAATTGCTGTGAAATCAATGCTTCGCAACACCGTCTCAGGAACTTGACAACCTGCCTGTGCCTGTTCTCCGTCTATGGTGTCAAATTCAACAGGAATCCCTATCCAGTTCATCAAATGGGTAGCCGCAGGTTGGCCTCCTTCCACATAGTAGATACCAATGAAAGCTTCAACCACATCTGCCAATGTCTTACTCGAAAGTACCCGATAGGCACTTGCATCACCCTCGATCTCTCCATCCTCCATGTTGCTTGCATCATCATCATCCACCACTTCTACAACTGTTTCCACCTCTCCTTCCTCTCCTTCCTCTTCTTCTTCCTCTCGTTCCTCTTGTTCAGCTTTTCTCTTCTCTTCTTCGGTAGGCAGTTTCCGTTTGTCTAGCTCTTCCCCATCCTTTGTATCCTCATCAAACACAGGAGGCACACCGGGTGCTGCCCATCGTGACGGAGCAAACCGATCTGCTTGAATGTAGCTTTGAAGCCCCTTCTCTAAGGCATATTGGTAGAGCACAGAGTTACTGACAGTCTGCTGTCGCATGCGTGTCAGCTGCCCTTCATGTTTGCTTGGAAACTTTAGAAACAACCTTCGACTCACCACCCATTTCAAGTATGCATCACCAAGCAGTTCTGCTCGTTCATAGCTGAAAGTTTCCTGACAAGAAGCCGCTGTCAGTGCCTCAAGCACCTGCACAGCACAGCAGATTAGGTGTGAGTGTAGGAAGACACAACCATGTCAATAGCCAAATCCAACCTCATTAGTTCTGTTCTCTTCTGCAGTCTCACAACATTTTTATCATAGTTGTTAACACATAGGTGCAAGTAGTTTTTTGACCTTAATAGCAGGAATGGGATATGCAATCTCATGCTTGAGCTGGATTGCTAGCAGCATACTCTCCACTCGCCTCATCACAGAGGGAAGACGCTGTGCTCCCCGCACCAAGGGTCCTGGAAGCGGATGCACTAAGCACAATTCTGGTGGCAGCATGACATAATATGTCTTGTCTAATGCCTCTAGTGAACTGGTTGTCCCACCTGCAATGATTTCACCACGATTCACACATCCTCTGAATGAATCTATTACAAACCTTCGCAGCTTCAGCTATACACAGTAGACCAATCAAAAACCTTACACACTAAAACAGAAAATCATTTTCTCTAACCCAATTGATCCACATTTCAAGCTCAAGAAGAAACAACATACCCTCAGCAGTTTCAAAGCGAGGTGAAAGAAGATTCTTGCAGTGAGAAACTCCCCTGCCTCTGAGCAGAGGTTGCTTTTTACAGACTAACTCAACTCCGTATCTGCACCCCAATTCATACATCCCTCACCAGATATCAATTCTGTCTTCAACCTCAAAATAAGAAGCTACAACCCAAACTAAACACTAAAACACTAAAAACCTGAGCTACAAGCAACAAACACAGAGACTAGCCAACCATATGCCCAATTTCCAGGAGGCAACACTTGGTGATAAACACATACACTTCCATAGTCACCAGTGCAACAAGTTCAATACCCACAAAGTTCTTCCTCAGGATGCACATACAGACAGTTCCCACATATATACTTACTTTTGCTTGTAGTAGTCGGCATATGAAGTATACTCTAAGGGACCCAAGTAGCCATCTTTTCGAGGAAATGAGCTATCTGCATTCATGTCCATGCGTACTGAATCCACATAAAACCTTTTCCCTGAATGAACTGCTGTAACAATTTTGCCAACCAATCCTTCAGTGTCAACAAGACCATCGGCCAAGAGAAGCTTCCCCTCAGGAGCCACTTCCTGCACTTTTTCAGTTTCTAGGACATCTTGAATAGGCAGTAACCCAGTTGCTCTAACAACATCAAACTGGGCAACAGCTCCTCGGATCCCATAAGTTGGATGTGCCTTTTGTCCAAAGGCCAAACCATAGCGTAGCTTTCCAAACCCATACTCTCTTCGGTCACCACCAAGAGCACGCTCATCTGTCCCCAAGTACACATCAGGTCGTGCACGCTGTAGAGGATTGTTCCAAGAGTCTGTAGTGACTGTTCCTCGTATTAGTGACCAATCCAGGATACTTGCAGCTGCATCAGAAGGTTTTTCCAAGATGGGCGCAAAAAGATAAGCCTTCACTGGGTCCCATGGAGTTGTGGCTGGCTCCACATCCACGTCCAGGACAATGCTCATGAGCCTCACGTGAAAACTCTTGATCAGATTCAACTGCAGAACCAACACCCGCAACAAATCAAGCAATCCAGCCAGGGTTTTTCAAGACAAGAATGGGTCAGACTGAAACTTTTGCTATATCAACCAACTTCTTGGCCTTACTTCATAGGTCCTTCAAGCTACCAAGAAAAATTGCTTAAGCTGTCAGCAGCTCAATACCTCACTCATATTCATCTCAATGGTCCCACAAAAGGCAAGAGATGCCCTTGTGGTCATGGTCCTTGCCACAAATAGATCCATGCTCATTGTTAGCACCTGCAAGGTGCCATATGGAACCACAAACACAAACTCATGAGCTACTGCCTTGAAGTTCCTCCAAGTCACAGTTCCATATCAAGCGGTTTTTCATGAACATTGTGCTGTTGTCCTACAGAGCTTTGCATAGTCTCGACATTTCAGTTAACAAAGAGCATAAAATGGCTTTGAGAGAAGCACATCACCCAAACAGTAAACCAGAAGTACTCACCTCTGAATTCAGCTCTTGGCCAAAAAGAATTGCATAGTTTGATGTTTCAGTCAGAAGCGGGTCCTTGGAGAAGCCAACATTTTCACACTCAACCTTGTAAACAAAAAGCGACACCTTGCTCATTTTGTTTGCCTCCCAATCATTTCCAGCTAATATCCAATCACCCTGTCAACAAACACCAAATGAGCTCCTCCTATCACATTCATCATTCAATTGTGGTGATAAAACATACGACACAGTGACACATGGATTCTAGATACATGAGTAAAGTCCTGTCTCATTCAGGTCAGAATCTCATCCTCATAAAAGTTGAGATTCAATGGCAAAAATGTGCAAGAAAGGAAAAACTTTCCCGAACTCCTGAAAGAGAGAATTTCAATATGTCCATCACCTTCAGGATCTCAGCAATGCCTTCAGGGTAGTACTCCCTGTGTCGAGCAGTTCCAGGAAGAGGCTCCCCCTCTTCACTGCCATCTACTTTAGCTGCCTCTTCACCACTTCCCTTGTCTGGTAAAAGCATGTCTGTGAACGCACCCATAGCATGGAGTTTCCTGCATGCATCCAAACAGACCGCCTGCAAAACCCATATTCCACATTGGCCAAATGTGGCACAAAAGACTTGCAACACTTAGCTCAGTCCTTAAAAAGCCTTTCCACCACTTTCGAAAACAAAAGAAACAGATATATACTTGTGTTTTCTTATCACTTCCCAGGGGTAACTCGAGTAATAAATCCTATTGCTAACTCTCTTTTTTTGATGGAAATGACAATCTTTCCTCAATTACTTGAATTTCCTCAGAAAAACCATATAATTGGTTATTGTATATATCTTCCTCTATGGGCCTCCTTGATTCAGGAATACAGGCTATGACAGAATGAGATCCTTAGTTCAGGTTCACCTGCTGTGCACCCCGGATGGAACTACAGATAGGCCCCTCAACTGTCTCCAGAGGAGCATTGCAAGGCAGCTGCAGCTTGCATGAATACTTGATAACACCCCCTTCTTTCTCATGCTGGTGCATTATGAACTCAGGGCGCAGGATCGAGTACCTGTTGCATTTCCAGAAGACACAGGAAGACTGGGTCATGGTGATGGCTAGCACTCAAGAAACATAGCTGATCAAAGGCATCAATGTAAAAAAATAAAAGCATGCAGAAATAGTTCCACTCAAAAATGCAAGCAGGTCAAGTAAGATGGGATAAAATCAGTCAGACTACAAACCTGTCGCTGGGAAGCTGAGAGCAGTAGAAGTGAACAAGACCAACGGCAGAATTCAAGCTCACCACTGCCCCCGTGGCAGGCACCTGATAAATCTCACCCTCCACACCTTGAATGGATGCCAGTATTGCAGCCTCCCTTGAAGACCCAATGTCAGTTCTTTCAATAGCTTCCTTCCGAAGAGTCTCTTCGCTGTTGCGTGCATTGCGTAAGAAAGCCTCGTGTGTCAAATTCCCCCTGCCCAAGCAAAACCAGACACCACGCATTTTCCAGACTTAGAAGAGACATAAGGGTTTACTACAAGGGCAGCTGTGCATGCTTTTATTCGACAACATCTCAAAACACATAGCCAATCTCATATCTCAATTGCAATTATCCAATCAGAAAGCTCCACACGACCACTGCATACATCCAGAGTCTTGCCTTTGTAAGCCATATAACTATGCCTAAGGTTCAGGAGGTTCTAACAGTGCTTAGCAGAGGGGTCAAATTCCAATGAGAATACAGAAGTGTTCATGTGCAGCGACCCATCAACAATATGTTAAAAGAGTAGAGGCAGCACCAGAAGACATCATCTGGCACATTACCTTTCAAGCATCAGTATATAATCTGAGCCAGGCTTGCGCGCACGACCACGTGACTGAATGTAGGCCAGCACAGTCTTGGCAAGATCAAACCGGATCACAACATTACATTGGCGAATGTCTAATCCCTCCTCTGCCACGCTTGTTGCCACCAGCAATGTCACCTAGGCTCAACCAACTTTCAACCTCAGGACCCACCAAGAGAACAATCTCCAAAACTGCAAATAGGAAATTCAGCTTGATACATAACCTCACAGAAACATAGCAACTCCTGAGTCATTATGCACAATGTGTCTTTTTAAGGCAACTTTTTTCATGCAAATTCCTTCATCAACCAAGGAAGTGTGAGAGAGGAGCTTAAGCAAATTGGTAGCAGTTCCTGACAACATTCAGGGTTTTAGAAAATCAATTTGTGTGCTGCAAACTAGACCACACAGACCCAATTGTTGCAGAAAAACCACACCAATACACAAGAGGCATATGGTTTGCTCTGACAGGTGGAAAAAAAGATGTGAAGTCGGATTATGGCATCTGACATATCAAACCTGCCATTGATGACAAAAGCTTGGATGCCACACAAAAGAACCCACCACATGACGAAGGGGCAAACCTGGATACCCAGAAACTCAGAAGCCTTCCACGCAGATGTCTTTTTTGCATAGAGGAAAAAGTAGTACCCAGGTGGGCCACTAGGTCATCACTGATCACACTGGCGTTAACTCAAGCATTGAGAGTTAAGGCCTATGTCATCAAAGACCACCTAGTAATCCAGAGAAGCTTTATCAGGCTTTTGTCAGATAACCACCACCCACAACAATCAATTACACCCCAGGAAAGCTCACACTAAACCAAGAGAATAGCACACCCGTCCATCTCGGAACTTGGAGATCGTCTCCTGCATCTGCCTTGTCCGCATGTCCTGATTGTTGTTATGCCCTATCAAACAGGCACATTTCACGAACTTCAGTGATGGCAACTCTGCAAAAACCTGCAAAAAAAAAAAGACCCCACACCCAATTGCAAAAAACCACCACATTTAGTCACCACAAGTCATCTCAACCTCATGGATTTGGCCTGATGGGATTCTTCTCTGTACAGCAGCAGGTAAAATCCTCCTCTACTGAACAAGATAACAGACTCATGACTCGTTTTCTCACTCCCACAACTGGAAAAGAAAACTACATTGGAAAAAAAATCCAAGACCTGGCAAACTCTTGTTATGTACCTTGGGAAGGATCTGAGCCACAACTACACGCTCCACAAAAATAATCGCTCGGAAATCGTCAGTGTGCTGGTAGCGAAGCAAAATCTTGATCAGTGACTGCACCTTAGGTGTCACTTTTCCATCTGCTACTGCTGCTCCCAGAATCTCATCCACATGCTCCCCTCCCGAAACCACTGCAATCACAGAATTAGTGCATAGATTTAGAGCATAGAGCAAATGAGCCTGCCACTAAAAGATATATCAAGTGCAAGAGAAGCTGAAAGGGCATCAAGGGTGTCCAAACCTTGTGTATCAGGAAGCTCCCCTTCCTCAACATCCATAGGCTCTTCCAGCTTCTCACCCTCATCACCCTGGCTTCCGAGAATATCAGCTGCATCTTTATTACTCCCCACAGCCCCTTCACTCAAATTGCATCGCAGTAGAATGCATACTTTCCTCAGATAGGATTCCTGGAACTTTACATCCAGCTGATGATTGACCCGCTCGTCGTTCCGCAAACTCGTAAGAAATGTCAGTGCCACCTGCAAATCCACACAAAAACAATTAGACACCATCCATCATCCATCATGTGTTGGGTCTTCTGCCAGGATCTATCATCCTGTTCACTCACACTCTGAAATCTCTAGAAAACCATCCTGGAAAAACTGTGGACAATTTGTCAACAACTTCCAGATTCTCAAAGTCCCTGAAATGGACAGGACACAGCAACAACTCTCTTATGTCCTCCAGAGCAACAGGGGATATGTCTTAACCTTGTAAGCACACCACTGACCAAGCTCATCAAGAGCATAAATTATAGCCCTCAGCTTCTGGACCAGGCTTGCTGCTCCATCACTCTCGGTCCTCTCAGACACACCATACACCAGCCGCAACTCTTCTTTTGAACCAGCATCACGAGCACCCATGAAGCGCCACTTGCTGCGTTTGTGACTTGAATTTGCAGTTTCCTCCACAGCTACTTCCATCCGCTTCACTTGCTCCCGTAATGAGAAGAGCAGTACTGGTTTATCATACTCCACCATTGTCTCAGAGGGCATTGGCACATGCTTCTCCAGCTCCTTTCGATCCTTGATTGTGCACACAATCGAGTCCAGCTTGCTCTCCAGATTACGAATTTTGATTGCACAATCTTCTTGATTCGATACTCCTGCACAGCTCAAATGATGCCCAGTACCACAATTGTCAACTTGGTGATTTCCGATATTGTCCTCAAAACACTAATCAGCTGCCAAAATCCACAAAAACAGCAGCAGACTGTTTCTTCCTAGACTTTCAACTTCCCAAATCGAGCTCTTCATTTTGACTGACACTTGATGGGTGTGATCGGATCACCTCAAAAACAGTTTAAAACCTGCCTGCATACCTTTGAGATTGACAGGGGATGCAGTCATGCCAAAGACACACGGTCGTTTCTCCTTGGCTGTGATGTGGTAGAATTCCGACATGACCAATGAATACGGATGCTTCTTCACTGCATGGTGGCACTCATCAAGAATCAGTAAGTGAATAGCCTCCATTCGTATGATGCTATGCCGCAGAATGTTCAACAATATCTGCGCAGTCATCACCAGAACCTGCACACACACACATGCTCCCCCATCAACAACAACAACACCACCTCCTCTTTCTCACATGCATTCCTGGTTCTTTTTCAGATTCTCCTGCTCGGGCCATGGAAGAAGATGATGATGATTCAGCAAGTCCGATCATCAAAAAGGGACTTGTAAGAAGATGATGATTTAGCAAGTCCCCTCATCAAATGTAAGATTCATAAGAAGACTGAAATGGATGTCAGCAAACAGTGATCAATAATGGTGATCCTGAACATTTGATCAGACTTTTCAAATGGGGAAACATCTTTAACGCACATCTTTCGTATCAAACTCCCGTTGCCATCTTCTTGCATCCCAGAAATCTTGACCCATTTCTCCACAGTAATGGCCAACATGGTATCCGGTGCCTTCACGAATCACCTCCGCTTGCTGCCATCCACATTGCAAACAGTAAGTCAGTCACAATCACACACACACAAACCCAAAAGGAGAGAGGCCAAAAAAGAGAGAAACCATCAGCAGAAAAACCTTCTCTTCAATCTATCTGCACAAGAAGAATTCTCTTCTCCATCTCTGCTGAATGTGGGATGATGAGAGTAAGGATCTGAAGGGTGACAATTTCATGGATGTCATGTGACAGCATTTGGTCGAATGGGTGGATTGAACTCACAATGATGATGATCTTCTTTCTTTGAAAGACAAGAGAGAGAATTTCTTTTTACCTGGTAAACAAGGGGAACCTTGGGTACAAGGAAAACAGCCAGCATGCGTTGATTCTGTTGCCTCATGGTTTCATACTTGTGCTTCATGAGCAGCACTGCTATGAGAGTCTTCCCTGCACCTGTCTCTAGAAAAGCAATGGTGTTCTTCACCTTTGCTTGTTCCAAAACCTCCAGCTGGTACTTCCGAGCTTGTTCCTCACCCCTTCTCTCTTTGGCTGGTGGTGGTGCTGCTGCTGCTGCCGCTGCTGGCTGCTCCATCTTCTTCTTCTGCTCCCCGTTCCGTGGCTCTCCTCCTCCTACTCTCTCTTTCTCCCTGATTTTCGATCGGTCTCTTTGGAACTCTCCTCCTCCTCTCTCTCTGCTGTCTCCCTCTCTGTTGAGTCGCGGAGGAGGCGGCCTAAAAACCGTTCTTTCTCCTCCTCCTCCTCTGAATCCATCCCTTTCGAGATGAGGACCTCTTCTCTCATAATCCCTCATGCGAAGATCACGTCCATTCTCTCTGTCTCTGTCTCTCTCACTTGCAAATCCCGTTTCTCTCCCTCTCCCACTGCCGCCGTTCCCCAGCCCTTCTTCTTGCTTCAACCTCTTGCGTCTGCTACTCTCATCTCTCTCAGACTCATGTTGCAGCACCACTTCTTCCGGCGACCGCATCCTCCTGCTACCTCCTCCTCCTCCTCTCCTCTCCAACTCTTGTCCCCTCCCCACTCCACCACTAAACCTCTCAGCTTCTCGACTCCGTCCAGCTGAATCCTCTCTCACCACCTGCCCACCACCACCACCACCACCCATCATCCCCACCGCCATCGTCGTCGCTCTCCCTTCTCCCAATTGCGAATTCCCAACTTCCCAAGCAGCACGATCCCTATAAAAATCCAACTCCCAATTCCCACGCCCCCCGTTCTCTCTTCCGTCTACCTTCACTCTCTTCCAGCGCTCAGAACCGCCATCGTCCTCATCACTGCCTCGCGTCCTAGCAGTAGTAGTTCCTGCTCGCTGTAGTTGTTGTTGTTGTTGTTGTCCTCCTCCTCCTCCTCCTCCTCCTCCTCCGCCCGGAGGCCGAGCACCACCGACAGCAGCACCTCCTCCTCCCTGCTCGTCCACCAGAGGACGCATCCTTCTAGTTCCTCCTCTATCGTTGTTGTTATTGTGGGTTTGTTGTTCTTGTTGCCGTCTCCAATCCATGTAGCTCCTCCTCCTCCTCCTCCTCCTCCTCCGCAGCAACAACAACAACAACGACGACGACACAGGCACAAGGCAAGGCCTGGAGATCCAGGCTTGCGTGGGAAGGCGAGAGCGAGCGCAAGGAGGAGGAGGGGTGCGTGCGAGAGCTGAAGAGCGTTTGTGCGAAGCTCTTCTTCCTCGTGTCTCGTCGCACCTCCCTCTCCGAGCCAAACTGCGGCGACCGCCGGTCGGCGAAGATGAGAGTTGCTTTACATCCGTTGAATGTTTTACATCCGTTCAGTGTTTCTTTACATCCGTTCAGTGTTGTTTTACATCCATTCACTGTTTTACGTCCGCTGAGTACTGTTTTACATCCGTTGGAGTGTTGTTTTACATCCGTTCACTTTTGCTCTACATCCGCTCACGGTTGCTTTACATCCGTTCACTGTTTCTTTACATCCGTTCCAGTGTTTTTCTACATCCATTCAACGTTCTACATCCGCTCAGGTTTTTTTTACATCCATTCAATGTTTTACGTCCGTTTGAGTACTGTTTTACATCCGTTTCGTGTTGTTTTACATCCGTTGAATGTTTGTTTTGACATCCGTTTTACATCTGTTGCGTGCTGTTTTACATCCGTTTCGTTTCAGCACACAGTTAACCGTGATTAGTTTTTGACCACCATGCTAACCTTCAAGCTGGTTAGGTCACGTTGTTGCCACTTCATCCCCACTTTGGTGCCCACTTACTAACCACACACGATAAGCTGGTTAGATCACTTGTTGGGACTTACATTCATCTAATTTCATAATCCGATAATCCATCCCCACTTTGGTGCCCACTTATTAACCACACACGATAAGCTGGTTAGATCGCCTTGTTGGGACTTTCATTCATCTCATTTTCATAATCCAATAATCCATCCCCACTTTGGTGCCCACTTATTAACCACGCACAAAAATAAGCTGGCTGCTTAGGCGCACTTGATTGGACTTCTTCATTCATTCCATCCTTCCATCCCCACTTTCGTGCCCTCTTCCTTTTGTTGTTGTCAACCCCCTTAGGTTCCCCCCTAGTTAAGGTATTGAAAACCATCATACTTATGGTAGACTATGTTCTAAATAATTTTATTTTTTCATATGACAATATCAAAATAGATCATGAAATAATAATAGTTTCAAATTTGGGTTTCATGTTGTTTTGCACTACTAATGACGATGATTAAAATTGTTTTGTGTGGACATAATAATTTTGTTGTAATCAATTTTGTCTTTTCAAAAAATAAATATTTGTAAATTTCATTATATATCAATTTTTTTCTATTAATTTTTTTTTACATTTTTTTATTTGCCAAGCAAAATGCCAATGAAAGTTTGATTCATTAGAAAAATATTATATATTTGTTTTGACCATGTGGAAATTAACCCTAAACTATGGTATATAGGTACATACATATATACAAAAGGAGTTGGGCAAACAAACACTAATATTTTTATCATATGAATTTGTCTTCATGAAAAATGTTCATTCAATTTAAAACCTAAATGGTCTAACATTCTTCAATGCCTTTTGTTCACTTTTCATATTTTTCTTTTCTTTCTTTTATTTCATCTAATGTCATTATTTGTTTTCCTAATTTGGCTTAGTCATATATTTGGACAATAAGTCTATTTTATTTTAATTAATTAGTGCACCTTCAAACCTTTTAATATGTTTTTAAAAAATTCCAAATCATCAAATGCCTAAATATCAAACCTATTCAATAATGGGTGTTACAAATGAATGATTTAATAGCAAAGTTTAAATGAAAAAAATAATGGATGTTTTCAAATCAACCAATTAAAGTTACAATAAAAATGATTGTTGAAAAAATGAAATGTAACAATCCTTTTTGAAGATAATTAATTTCCTTTGAAATTTTAATACTTTTAAGTTAATCTCATGCCCTAGAAGATGAAAGTTAATCACCTAACAAAGGGTGCTAAAGGAAAAAATGTGCTAAAAGAAAAAACCTTTTCATGTTAAAGGAAAATGAAATCACTAATGTTTGGCAACATGGATGTTTGGTTGCATGCCAATTATGTGATTAAATCACCATTTATTGGCATTTTAATAACTAAGTTGTGGCACCCATTAACGTGTACAATCCCATCTCATGTTACAATTCAATGCAATCCATCTCAACTCATAATTATTTGAACGTTACTTTTCTTGATTACACATGATTTTATTTCAATGTGCAACTCATCACAAATCAATTCAACTTGCAATTGTTATTTTTTATTACAAAACATGATTAAATTTCAACTTTCAATTAATCATAATTCACTTTCACTTCAAAACCCTAAACATTGTTCTTGTCTTGGGAATCATCTATTTTTATTGAGCTTTTAATAGTTCAAGGTTTAATATCATGGTTTAGAAGGTGAAAGGTCACCCAACATAAGGATGTCCCTTTGAAAAAAACTTGCTCATATTTGCAAGAAAATGAAACCGCTAGTGTTTGGCAACATGAATGTTCAGTTGCATGCTAATTATGTGAGGGAAATAATGGGTGATTGAATCTCCATTTATTAGCATTCAAATTATTAAATTGTGACACCCACTAAATGTGGACAATCCCATCTCATGTTATAGTTTAGTCCAATTCATCACAACTCATAATCATGTGAATGTTACTTCTCTTGATTACACAACATGATTTATCTTTCAATGTTCAATTCATCACAAATCAATTTAGTTCACAATTGTTAATTTTTGTATTACAAAACATAATTGTATTTCAACTTTTAATCAATCACAATTCAAATTAAATTCAAAACCATTATTCTTACCTTGGGAAGATGGTTTCTATATGAACATATTGCAAGAAAATGAGATCATTAATGTTTGGCAATGTGGATGTTAAGTTAATTACATGCCAACTATGTGAAGGAAATAGCAGATGATTGAACCACCATTTATTGGGATTCTAGCAAGTGTGAAACCAACTAATGTGTACAATCCCATATCATGTTACAATTCAATTCAATCCTCTACAATTCATAATTATTTGAGTGTTACTATTTTTCAATTACACAACATGATTTTACTTCAATTCTCAACTCATCATAAATCAATTCACAATTGTTATTTTTTAAATTACAAAACATGATTATATTTCAACCTTCCATCAATCGCAATTCACACTCAGTTCAAAACCAACTTTCTTACTTATGTCTAACATGATTTAATTGAACGATTTAATTTTAAAGGTTACAACACTTCATTGTCCATTTTATTGCCATTTTCATTTTGTTTTGTTTTTCTTTTCCATCATACCCTTAATGAATAAAGTTTCCAAGTTTAATGTACTCATAAAAACTCTACATTTTTATTTTTTTGTTTTCCGTCCTTGATTTGACTAAGGTATGCATGCATGATTTATAAATTTAAATGATGATTGAAACATACCACCATGTCCATGAAGAATTTATTTTTCTTCATTTTCATATTCACAAATTTTCACCTTTAAAGCAAGCAACAAAATAAACCAAACAAACAAACAAAAAACCAAAGGTTTCTATAACCTATTAATGCACACAATCATTGTCTGATGTTTTTCTCTCCAAGTATTACAAATATGATTTTAGTAAAACACAAGCTTTCATTCAAAAATGATTTAAAGCTTATTTAAAGTAGGATTCCAAAAACACCGCATTGATTTGCACACCCCAAAATCATTTCTACCCTCTTAAACTATCTTAGAAGCCCAAAAACATAGTAGATTTCAAAACATATTCATTTATTGTGCAAACAAATATTACACTAACTCTCTAATTTTTACACATTATGTATATGTAATACCAATGTCTATCAACACATTAGAAACTCTATTGTGGCCCCATGTTCCATGTCATTGCATCATTGT